>OLWX01000362.1_pt1 | contig 28466 bp, 22 predicted proteins | sample 1673541 | NCBI WGS metagenome assembly OLWX01 (sample SAMEA103958114, study PRJEB25191) | human gut metagenome | reverse complement strand
CCAAACTTGCCGAGGATGGGAAGCCCCAACCTCTACAGGTGGGGGAGGATGTCACTCTTCATCTCTGGTGATAAACATCATTATAAATGCCAACAACAGCAATACGGAAGATATAAGGATTGCCCGTTCATGGAAGTATTTAATACACTGGTTTCCGATGATCGCCCCGCAGATAAAGCAAAGAATAATTCCGTAATAGAGAAGCCCTTTTTCAAGAGCTTCTCTTTTTTTTGTCTGGAAGAACGTGTAAATATTCTGTGTGCCGCTTCGCAAGTTTCCGATGCACATAGTAGTAGCGATACCATTTCCATGAATTTTACGAAAACTTTCTACCTGAATGCCACAGGCGAGGGAAGTTAAGCTATTTGCAAGAAGGTTATGACTTTGTGGGAGAAAGCTTACGATAGTAAGAATAATAGCCTCTGCCACAACAGAAATCTGCCGCCAATGCAAATGACTTCCTATTCCTGAATTTCGGACAATGTCTGCAAGTGCGATTCCAAAGGTAAAAGCAAGAACAGGGCAAAGGTAGCGGATAGCTGCAGGAATATTTCCTTCAGAAAGATGGACACCGAGAAGGAGCATATTTCCCGTCTGGGCATTTGCAAATACCTCGCCTCTGCCGATATAGGAATAGGCATCCATAAAGCCGCCGGATAGCGCAAGCAGGATACCAAGTTCTATGGATTCTGAAATTTGGACTTTTTTATTCAAACAAAAAACCTTCTTTCTATCTATAAGTGTGATTTACAAGTTCTATACACAATATCTTCAAAAAAATTGTGGATAGACGCAGTGCTTTGGGAAAATATTGTGGATAACTTTATAAAATTTGCATGATTTACAAAAAATAATTCAAAAGATGCCGTAATGATTATAGTGGGAATGAGACTGTTTGTCAATTAGAATATCTTTACTTTCAAATGGTAGAATGTTATCATAGTAGCTGTTGACCAAGGAAACATCTACATGATTTTTTCATTAAAAATATAGGAGGATTGCAATGGCAAAGAAAGCATTAATCGCTATGAGTGGTGGTGTTGATTCATCAGTAGCAGCATACCTTATGAAAGAGGCAGGATATGATTGTATTGGTGTGACAATGAAGCTTTATGATAATGAAGATATTGGAATGGCAAGGGAGAAAACCTGTTGTTCTTTAAGTGATATTGAGGATGCCAGAAGCGTGTGTGTTAAACTGGGAATCCCATATTATGTATTTAATTTTAAAGATGATTTTAAGGAAAAAGTTATTGATAATTTTATTTCCTGTTATCAGAATGGAATGACACCGAATCCCTGCATCGAGTGTAATCGTCATTTAAAATTTGAGCATTTATATAAGAGAGCGAAGGTATTACATTGTGATGTTATCGTAACGGGTCATTATGCAAAAATCACACACGATGAGCAGGGATATCATCTGTTAAAAGGTGTCGATGACAGCAAGGATCAGAGCTATGTACTGTATTCTCTTACACAGGAACAGCTTGCCAATACATGTTTCCCTTTGGGAGATTACAGCAAGACAGAAATTCGTAAGATTGCAGAAGAACAGGGATTTTTCAATGCCCATAAGCACGATAGTCAGGACATCTGCTTTATTCCAGATGGAGATTATATGTCATTTATCGAGAAAACAACGGGCAAAAAGAGCGAGCCGGGAGACTTCGTAAATCAGGAAGGCGAAGTAGTCGGTAGGCACAAGGGCTACTATGGCTATACTATCGGACAGAGAAAAGGTCTCGGCATATCCGCACCAAAGCCATACTATGTAACAGAAATCCGCCCGGAAGAGAATAAAGTCATCGTCGGAAGCAATGAAGACTTATTTAAGACTGATTTAATTGCAAATGACTTCAACTGGATAGAGAACTTAGCGGAGGACGAAGTCGCTAAGGCAAGAATCCGCTATCACCAGACAGAAAAAGAAGCAACCGCCAGGAAAAATTCAGATGGAACAGTAGACATTCATTTCTTAGAACCACAGCGTGCGATTACCAAAGGCCAGGCAGTAGTCCTGTATAGGGATAACCACGTAGTGGGGGGAGGAACAATCATAAAATAATTTTTGATTTGCCGCAGGCAAAGGAGACGCATCCCAAGAGAAAAGAAATCTGTGGTCGGATTGCCAGAAGAATTTAGAAAAGAGTCAGTAAAAAATTACCCCATTTTGTTCCGTTGTGCTAAACGTTCCATTTTGCCCAATAAAACAGAAACTTCGGAGAAACGAACCCGAAGTTTCTATGGTCAAAATTCCACAGCACAAAGTCACAAAATGGGGTAATTTTTTTACTGACTCTTCTTCTCGTATTCTTCTGGCAATCCGACCACAGATTTCTTCACTCTCGGGGAGCTGTGCTTTGGTTGGGGCAGAATCAGAATATTATGTTAGATAATTTTGAGATTTTTCAAAAGGTTATGGCTTTCCAGAAAATGAATACTAAAGATTGACATATAAGTGATTGCTATGATATCACAGCAATTTTACAATAATAAATTAAGTTGTCTTTTATCTATTTTGCAGAATTAAAGTAAGCAGGCGTTTTCAAAATTTTTAAGCTGGATTGCACAGAAAAAATTGAAAAAGAATGGGTTCACTATAAGATTGAATTTTATTCCTTTGTGCTGTGGAGTTCTGACTGTAACCTCACGAGATCGTTTTTGAGCAAGGTTGTTTTATCAGGCAGAATGGAACATTTAGCACGACAGAATAAAATCAAACGTATAATGAACCCCTTCTTTTTTAGATATCTAAGATAATCTGGCAACAGCCAAAGACAGCTCCCAACGAGAGAAGCCATCCTATATTTGTGGCCTTAGAGCAAGGATTGAATGCGAGTATGTAAGCGAACATTCAACCCGTAGTGATAGAGTCACAAATATAGGATGGCTTCTCTCGTTGGGAGCGTCTCCCCTGCCTGCGGCAACCCAGAGCTTAATAAGAAATTACCGTAGTATTCGCTGGCATATATTTCCAGATATAATATGCATCGGAGTCCATCAGACGCACACATCCATTAGATGCTGGTTTACCAATTGTAGCATCTGCATACACCGTGCTTGCAATTGGAAATTTATGATGATTCTGGCTACTGCCGGATGGGTAACGGTGTACTCTGGTGTGGAAAGAGTTTCTTCCACAATAATGAGTTATGTATTCTTCATAAGTATTAACATAATACCAGCCATTTTCCTTCTGACCAATGCGGAAAGTTCCATGGGGAGAACGGGTATTATAGTTTCCGGAGGCGCAAGGGAACGATTTGATTAATTTCCAATTGTTCTTTCGTCCCTGAAAAATACTGACTTCCTGTGTATAATGACTGACCCAGATTAAATAGCTGGTTTTGCTGGAATACTTTTTAACATAAGCAAGTTTTTGAGCAGTAGAATATTTGGATGTTGTGTAGTTGCATTTGAAAGCGCGAAGACTTCCTGTAGTGAGGTAGTAGGTCTTTCCTTTATAGAGAATCTCGCTTCTCTTATATTTGGTATTACGTCCGATTAAATCAACGGTTACACCGCTGCTTAATGTTTTAACAACTTTTTTAGAAGTCCAGGAACGGTAAAGAGAAACTTTCTTGGTTGTCTTGCAGAAGTAAGTCATCGTTCTTATTGTTTTTAATGGTGAAAGTAAAGTGTTAGGGGTACAGCTTACAGTAGCTCCTGTTGAAGAAGTATAATTCTTTCCATTAATCGTTGTATAAGGTTTTACCATAAAAGTAATACTTGAAGCGCCGCTTGTAATGGAAGTCTGATAAGTGGAGCGGGTGGTGTTTGCTAAAAGAGTGTAACTGCTGCCTTTTTTTATATATACACTGTAACCGCTTGCGTTATAAAGTGTGTTCCATTTTAAGTTGAGACGGCTATTGCTTGCGTAGACAGATAATCCAGTAACATTCTGTGAAATGGTTACGGGAATCGTAGCAGAGAGCTTTCTGGAAACCGTTTTTGCGTTAGGAGCGAATGCTTTTACAGTAAATGTGTAGGTCTGGCCTTCATTTAACTGATTAAATGTATAAGTTCCGGCTTTTTTAAACTTAACAGAACGTCCATCGGAACAAAAGAGTTTATATTTATTAGCTCCAGTGACGGCTTTCCATGTGATTTGTGCACTTTTATATCCTGGTGTAACAGTAAAATAAGGTGCTTTCAGTGAGACGGCTTCGGTTGAACTGGTTGTGCTCTGGCTTTTGACCGTTGTCTGACTTGCATTCAGAGAAACTGCCGGATAAGTGCAAAGCCCGAAGAATAAAAGGGCTGAAGCGACAGAAAGACAGAGTTTATTTGTTATTTTCATGAAAAATCTCCTCTCTCATAGTATTAATGGTCATTGATAATTTACTATCTGACTAATATAACAAATCCTGCTACCAGAAGTCAAGGAGATGGATTTACTATTTAATTCAAACAAAATTCAGCCAAAGCCCTCTGTTTCCATCCCCGAATCTCTCCAACCACTATTTTAATTCAACTAAAAACAGCCAAAGACAGCCCCGGAAGAGAAACGCTATCCTATATTTGTGGCCTTAGAGCAAGGATTGAATGTGAGCCAGTAAGCGAACATTCAACCCGCAGTGATAGAGTCACAAATATAGGATAGCGTTTCTCTTCCGGGGCGTCTGTTTCTTAACGAATTAAACTAGCCAAAAATTCTGGGAGAATACTTTCTGGTACTTCCATTTCTCCCTGTCCTTTAAATAAGGAAATATGTGGTTTGTTCTGACCGTGGAAGTCTGTTCCGCCTGTTTTAAGAAGACCCCACTGTTTGGCAAGACCAGCAACATATTCCTGTTCAACAGGAGTGTAAGTGTTATAGTAAGCTTCAATTCCAACAAGGCCGGCTTCTTTTAATTCGCGGACCAGAGTTTCTTTTTTGGCGGAATCTAACTTTTTATAGAACATAAGGTGTGCAAGAACAGGGACACCGCCACTGTTTTTGATTAGTTCGATTGCTTCCTGCGGAGTAGGCATGATACGTTCCACATAGCAGCATCTTCCCTCTGCAAGATATTTATCAAATGCTTCTTGAACAGAAGAAACATATTTCTTTTTCATAAGAAGCTTTGCGATATGTGGGCGGGCGATTGTTTCGCCTGGCTTATCTGGTTTGATTTCGTCCATGGAAATCTTAAAGCCCTGTTCCTGAAGTTTCTCAATAATTTTTGCATTACGTCCGTCACGGCTTTCACGACAAACGGCAAGGCGTTCTAAGAGAGCCTTATTTTTTGTGTCGATGTTATAGCCAAGAACATGAATTTCTACTCCGTGATAGTCTGTAGAAATCTCTACACCAGAGATGGCAGTAAGTCGTTCTTTATGTTTGGCAGCAGCTTTCTGAAATTCTTCTGTGCCAGCAACTGTATCGTGATCGGTAAGAGCAATTACAACAGGATTTTTATCACCAGCAAGTTTTAGGGCATCATTTATAATTTCTGTTGGGGAAAATGTACCATCAGAAGCAGTAGAATGAATATGTAAATCAATATAAGTTTTCAAAATGTACTCCTTTCATGCAATAATCAATCAAGTATCTATAATATTCTATATCTAGTATCGCAGAATTAGTTAAAAAAATCAATGTATATGACAATTATTTATATGAATTGAAAGAAAGTGATGGAAAATGTGTAATAATGCAATACTTGTTTGTAATAATTGCATAAAGGTGTTAGAATATCTTTATTGAAAATGAGAAGCTAAACAGGCAGACAGAACATGTAACGGAGGTTAATCTATAATGGAAGATATGATGAAAGCGTTGTTGGATGTGGTGAGAGCACAGCACACTGCAACAGAAGGAAGCGAAGAAAGACCATTTGATATTAATGATATTATTGATATGGCGCTGAATATTACCGGGAGACCAGAAGAACCAGAGGAACAGCAGGAACTTTCTGATACGATTCAGAAGCTGGCAGAATCTCTGGCACCAGATATTTTCCCACCGAAGACATTTGAGGAGATGGATGATTCCGAGCAGGCAGCTTCTGCAGTGAATATGATAGAGGAACGGTTAAGAAATGGTGGCAGAAGAAGAGAGACAGCAGCCCCACAGTCACAACAGGAAATGACTCCACAGCAGAATAGTTCACAGATGCAGAGTGAGTCACATGAGGAGAATCCTTTTGCACAGGTAATGGAGAATGAAAATGCGAATATTCAGCAACAGTCAGAAACTGCAGATGGATATGGAAATATGGCATCCACAGACAGTGGTGCGTCCGAAGATTATGGTAATGGCAGTTCTTACGATATGTTTGGACAAGACGATGTAAATCATCAGGAAGCGGCGAATCTTAATGATTTGATCTATAATAATTTTATGCAGATGATGGGATTAAATGATCCTAAGGTAGAATATCCATTTGACCGTTCTCAGATTCGATATGGAAGGGAAAAGACAGCGACGGAAATGCTTGCAGAAGATGAGGCCAACAAGGCAGAAGAGAGAGCATTAGAAGAGCAGAGAAGAAGGCCAGTTTCAGCCTGGGAACTTGCACAGTCAGCTGTGGATAAGGATGAGGAAGCACATCAGAAAGAGGAATATGAACCTAAAGAGATGAAGATGCCAGAAACCAAATCAGCTTCTCAGTTAGCCGCAGAAGCAATCGCGAAGGCCAAAGAAGAGGATCAGATGAAGCTTGAGGCAGAAAAGAGAGCAGAACGTCTTATGGAAGAGGCAAGAAAGCGCGGAAAAGATCCGATGGAATTTGCACTTCATCAGCAGGAAATTTTAAATTATATGGAAAAGAACAGTGATGAACTCGTTTCTTTTGAAGATTATGAAGATTTATCACCAGAGGAAAAATTAGAGATAGAGAAAGAACTTTATCGGGAAAAACAGATTGAAGCGGGAGTGGCTCCAGAAGATATCAGTGATGAGTTACCAGATGAGATTCTGGAACAGTCTGGAATCGCACCAGATCAGACAGCAGGAGAGCAGAATAGTCAGGAGTCTGCCGGACAGGGAGATGGAACAACAGCACAGCAAACCAGCCAATCACAGGGAATGCCGACATTTTCAGATGATATGCTTCGTATGATTAGTCAGGAAGTAGTACAGGAAAATGCAGAGATGATTCTGGCTGAAGATGCCAATGCAGACTTAGGATTAATTAACGAGACGATTTTCGAAAACTTGAAAAATCTAATGAGTCAGACTGGCGGAGCTGTGACGCAGGAAGATATGGAATCTTTGATCGGAGAAGTTATTTCCAGAAATACGTCTTCTGACTCAGAAGAAAAACAAGAAACTTTGGCGCAGACGGAAACAGGTACTACAGCTGAAACGGCACCGATGGCATTTGAAGGCGAAAGTGCAGGCAGTGCTGTTGGAAGTGGAATGGCAGGAACGAGGGAACCAGCAGTGGAAAGTTCACAGTCAGAATCACAGAGCCAGCCAATGTCAGCGGTAGAACTTGCCAGGGCAGCACAGCAGGCAGCTAAGCCAGAGCCACAGGAAGCCAGAGAAACAAAGTCAGCAGTAGAACTTGCAAAAGAGGCACAAGAAAACGCAGTACAGAAGAAGGCTGAACCAATATCGGAGACAGAGGAAGAACTGAGCGAGGATGATTTAAACTTTGATGAATTAGATTTAGAAGAGGAGTCCGAAGAAAGTCAAAGTCCTTCCATTGAAGAATTAAAGGCACAGCTTAAGGCAGCAGAAGAAGCATTGGCAGCAGAGCAGTTAAAAGCGGCACAGAAAGCCGGGAAAGCAGAGGAAGAGAAGAAATCAGAAGAAATTCCGAAAGTGGAAGAAGCAACAGAACAGCCGATGGAAGAGAGTGCATCAACAGCCGGGGAACAGACAGCAACAGAAGAAAGTTCTGAGATAACCCCTGCGCCGACAGCAGAAGAAGTACAAGAACAGCCTGAGTATTCTGAAGTTTCAGAAAAAGAAGCGGAAGAATTTGAATATGTTGATCCGGGCGAATTAGTTCTTGGAGACCACACACAGGCAGAGATAGATGAAGCTTTGGATAATCTGGCATCTCTTGGCCTGGAGGGTGAAGTCTATGAGCGTGCAAAAAGAATGCTCTTACTGGAACTTGCTGGTTCAGAAGTAGCACTTGATGCATGGCTTGAAGAACAGGAAAATGGCAAGAAGAAAAAGGCAGCGGTATCCGCGTTAGATACAGAAGAAGATGCTCTTGAAGATTTAGAAGATTTAGATGAAGATGACCTCGAGCGAGAATTAGAACTTGCTATGGATGAAGACTTTATTGAGGAAGATTTAGAAGAACCTGCAAATGAAGAAACTTTAGAAGAAAGCAGTCAGGACAAATCTGAAGAAACAGAAAAAGAGGCAGTTTCTGAGGAGAATTTAGAAGAAAACTCTGCAGAAAAAACGGAGGACGAATCTGATAAGACGGAAGGTGCCGAAGATGTATCAGAACAGCCAGAAAGTATTTTAAAAGAAGCTTCTGAGGAAGAAATAAGCAGTGAAGAGGAAAACTCTGAGGAAGAAGAGGGAGAGACCTCAGAGGCAGCTCAGGAAGAAGCAGCAAATAAGGAATACTTTGAGACAGAAGAGAAAGAGGCAGCAAATAGAGAGTACTCTGAGACAGAAGAGAAAGAGACAGCAAATAGAGAGTACTCTGAGACAGAAGAGAAAGAGACAGCAAATAGTGAGTGCTCTGAGACAGAGGAAAAAGAGACAGCAAATAGAGAATACTCTGAGACAGAAGAGAAAGAGGCAACAAATAGTGAGTGCTCTGAGACAGAGGAAAAAGAGATAGCAAATAAGGGCGTTTCTAAGAAAACAGAGAAAGAAGCAGAATACAAGGAAGCAGAATACATTTCTGAATCAGAAGACACAATTCAGGTAGAAAAAACAAGACCGGAAAAGGCAGAGAGGACATCTTCACAGACGAAGAAGCCTGCACACAGTGAGAGAACATCACATTCCAGAAAACACAAGAATATTGTAAAACGTAAGGAAAAAACAGCTCCAGAAAAAGAAGAAAGAGAATTTAGCGCAGTAGTTCTAACAGGAAAGAATGTCGAAGAAAAAGAATTCCAGGTAAGTGTCCGCAATCCATTTGTTCTCAAAAACTCTGCAAGCTTTATGGATAAATTTGAAGAGTATATTGTAGATACACAGGAAAACAGAAAGTTAAGCACAGGATTCAAACGTTTAGATGCAATGCTCCGCTATGGCCTTCATAAAGGAAGTTACTTTGTAGATGCTACACCTCAGTATTTAAAGAACGGATTTATGCAGCAGATAGCCGACCGGGCAGCAGAAAGCGGTGTAGATGTACTTTATATTTCAACAGAGCTTACCCGCTATGACCTTATGGTAGATACTATCTCTCGTCTCAGCTATGAAATGAATAAAAAAGATGAAGAAAAAGCAGTATCCTCTATGGCAATCATGACAGGAGAAAAAGGCGCAGATATTCGTTCTTTAAAAGATGAATTGAATTGGTACAGAGGACGAATCAGTGAACATCTTTTTGTACTTGATCAGGAAGCAGTGTCTGAATATGTAGAAAATATGGAAGATGCCTCCGCAGGAGATATATTAGCAGAACTTATTCGTTCCATCGTAACAGAGGGAGCACATAAGCCAGTGGTATTTATTGATAATATTGAAAATATACTCTCAGTAGAAGATTCTGAGGATATGAAACCGCTCATGGATGGAATCCGTAAACTTGCAAAAGAACTGGGAATTCCGATTATTATGTCCTACGGATATGCACCAGCAGAAAGTGAAAATGAGCTTGACCCAGATGAAATCGAATATCACAAATCATTAGGAAATATGTGTGATGTATATCTTGAACTCAAATATGCAGATATGATAACAGAGGATTATGAAGAATTAACAGAAGATGATATTCAGGAAATGGTAGAAAACGGTGAAATGCTTCTTATTAACGTACAACTTCATAAAAATAGAAGAACAATGAAAGCATCCTGTCAGATACAGGCAACACCGAAGTTTAATTATTACGAAGAATAGTGATTTGCCGTAAGCAAATAGACGAAACACCAAAGAGAAGATATCCTATATCTGTGACTTTAGTCGCGGCGGTTTGAATGCTCGCTTATGCGCTTGCATCCAAACCTTGCTCCGAGGCCACAGATATAGGGTATTATATGGCGCTATTCCGTAATCCCAATATAATCCGTTACAACCTTAATCTTCGCACTGATCTTCTGAAGCTCTTCTGTTGGTTTATAATCTTTCGTACCAAAGAGATATTCGTGTGCTTTTTTTACATTTGTCTGGGCTGTAATTGGAAAACCGTAATAGATGCCGTTATATCGTTCATCTTCAGATTTAAAAGGATAAGCCTGCGAATCTTCTATCTTACAACGTGCCATGGAAAGAGTCAGCTTTGTGAGATCGTCATTAGAGAGGCTTGTTTTACACTGTGGAAGAACAGTACTGATTAGCTTTCCAAGTTTTAGCGGCTGTTTTTTTGCTGTATTCATAATACCTTCAAGAACAAGTCGCTGATGGTTAGCTCTTGCGTGATCTCCGCCTTCCATGTAGCGGATACGAGAGTAGGCAACAGCCTGATTACCATCGAAGGTATAAGTTCCGGTTTTTTCAAACTTCGGAGAATTTCCACCATTAATATGATTCATATTACCAATATAATCATTTAAATTCTGTAATTCTTTTTCAGAATTAATGGTCAATGGAATACCTCCAAGCACATCAACAGCATCGGCTAATGCTTTAAAGTTAACCGTGGCGAAATCTGTGATATTTAAATCCAGGTTACGGTTAATTGTGCGAAGAGCAAGTTCTGGTCCGCCATAAGAATATGCTGCATTAATCTTATCGTATTCGCCATCAATACTTACATAGGTATCACGGTAAATAGACATCAATTTTACCTTTTTGGTTGATTTATTGATGCTGGCAATGATGATACAGTCAGTACGGGAACCTTTATCTTTAATTTTATTATCCTGACTATCAACGCCAAAAAGAGCAATATTTTGATAATCTTTTATATTAGCATCCGTATCATTTACAGTTACACTTGTTTTATCTAAAGGATATTTTTCTATTTTGGAAAAGGCACCTTTTAATGAGAAACGGAATGCAAAAACCGCCCCGGCAATTAAAAGAATGATTAAAAGAAGGAAGGGAAAACATCCCCGTTTTTTCTTTTTTTTACGTTCATGATAAGTTAAAGCTCGTCCGCCAGAAGTCTGCCGCTTTTGAGACTTTGTATCAGGCTTATTCTGGGAAGAGGACTTCTTTGTTGATGGTTTGCCAGAATTTTTTATAGAAGAACCAGAGGAATGATATCCTGTACCGGAAGAACTTCGAAGCAGGCCATCAGTATTCAATGTGGAATGTGTATGATGGTCGTGAGAAGTTTTGAAATTATTCTGAGAACTTCGTCTGCCGCCTGTGCTGGAATAGTTATATTTGTTTTCAATGTTATCTTTACTATATATTGAACCATATTTCATAAAATATGCCTCCATTCTGTCATAGGTACTTCTGGAAATTTAATAGGTTTATGGAATGTTTCGGAGAGTACATTCATTAGTTAAAAAATCTGTGTTAGTAAGCATTTTTATTGACAAATCCTTTAAATACAGTAAGAAATAGAATCTTAATATCAAAAGATAATGTCCAGTTTTCAATATAAAAAATATCATGTTCAATTCGTCCCTCAATGGATGTGTCTCCACGGAAGCCGCAAACTTGTGCCCATCCTGTCATACCGGGACGTACCTGATGCTTTATCATATAACGAGGAATCTCCTCTTTAAATTTCTCAACGAAAAGAGGTCGTTCTGGCCGTGGACCAATGAGACTCATATCACCCTTTAATACATTAAATAACTGTGGCAGTTCGTCAAGACTGGTCTTACGGATAATTCTTCCCACGGGAGTGACCCGGGGATCGTTGTGTACTGTCCAGGCCTTTTGTTCCTTAGAGGCAGACTGTACTCCCATCGATCGGAACTTGTACATTTTAAAAGGTTTATTATGAAGACCGACTCGTTCCTGACAGAAAATAATTGGTCCTGGGGAACTCTTTTTAACGAGAACAGCAACAACAGCCATAATCGGTGAAAAGAGAATGATACAAACGATAGAACCAATAATGTCCACAAGACGTTTGATACATTTGTTTACAGTATTTGTAAGCGGAACATTACGGATGTTGATAACCGGAAGTCCGTTCAAATCCTCAGTAACTGGGTTAGTAGAAATAAATTTATAATAATCTGGAACAAACTTTGTATGCACACCAGACTTTTCGCAGATAGCAACCATATCTCCCAGTTTATAATACTCTTTCAGGCTGAGTGCGATTGCCACCTCATCCATAGAAGTGTTCTGAAGAAACTTTTCTACATCCTTTAACTTACCAATGCAAAAAGTATTGCGGTAAGAAAAGTCAGCCTTGAGATTATCATCGAAAATACCGTGAATGGTGTAGCCCCACTGTGGGTTTGACTTAATACGGTCGATGTAGGCTTCGGCTGCTGCACTGAAACCAATAACAACAACATGTTTAAGATTAAATCCCTTTCTGCGAGTTCTTTCTAATGCATAACGGATTGCCGCCCTTTCAGCAATGGTAAGAAGCATGGAAAGAACATAGAACATTAACTGAAGACTTCGTGAAACATGGGGAATCTTCATAAAGATTATATATATAAAGAAGAAAACCATTCCAATGGAATTCGCCTTAATGAGATTCGCATACTCTGAAGTCCTATTTTGAAATCTTTTTGGTTTATATAAATTAAACTTTGCATATAAAATAAGGTATACAGGAATAAGAACAAGAAGTATACCCTGATATTGCCACAACTGCCGCCAGTAACCAAAACGAGGGAAAATGTCTTTAAAAAGAGGGCATATATATCGAATATAGTAACTAAGACAAAAGGAACAATAAATAACCAGTGCATCAAGAACGACGTGGAACCGGTTAAGATATTTTTGATTCTCTTTAATCATAAAAGTGTACCTCCATCACCCAAAAGGGATATATATATGGAAAAAAGGGCGTAATATACCTCTTACTGGGATAATTTTCTAACTTATTATACAATAGAACAGGGCATTCCACAAGGTTATTTCTTTTCCTGCTTTTACGAAAAAAGTGTGAAAAAGCTGCAAAATCAGTAGAAATCCATAAATTTGCCATAAATACAACACAAATTTATCACACATCGTTGCTAAGATAAGGTTACAAACTTAGGAAAGGGGATAACATTATGAACGAATTTGAAAATGGATTCCATAATGAGAATTTAGAGAACAACAGGATAAATAACCAGGAAAACAACAGTCAGCAAGTAGCTATAGATGTAACACCGATTGAGGAATCGGTAACACAGGAGAATACAGAGAGTCATAGATATTCTTACAGAGAACAAGGTACAGGTGGCAGTTCCTATCAGTATGACAATGGAAATAATTCCAACGATACTTATAATAATTCTTATAGCAGCCACGGATGGAGAGATGAGAGTACTTATAATAATGAAAATTATTATGGGAATATCCCGCCGGAACCTGATAAGAGACGCAGACAGAGAAAGAATGGCAGTAAAAATAATAAGAACGGAATGGGTAAGAAAGCTGCCAAGTTAGTTGCATCCGCAGCAGTATTTGGTCTTGTAGCGGGAGCCTGCTTTGTAGGAGTGTCCGTAGCAAAAGATAAATTATATCCTTCTACAGCAGATCGAATTGAAACAACATCGGGAACAACAAGTGCAAAGAGCGAGACATCATCAAGCGGCTCAAGCAGCTCCAGCAGTAATGTAGCAAGTGTAGTTAATGAAGTGATGCCATCTGTTGTATCTATTACAAGCACAATTCAGTCTTCCAATTATTATGGCTTTGGTACACAGGAATCAGAAGGAGCAGGTTCAGGATTTATCGTTGCAAAGACAAAAGATAATCTTATGATCGCAACCAATAATCATGTTGTATCTGATGCCACTTCCCTCACCGTAGGATTTGCAGACGATACAACAGCCAAAGCAACAGTAGTCGGAACAGACTCCAGTGCAGACCTTGCAGTTATTTCTGTAAAGATAAAGGATATCAAAGACTCTACAGCATCAAAGATTAAAGTTGCAACACTTGGAAGTTCTGATGATTTAAAAGTAGGAGAAGAAGTTGTAGCAATCGGTAATGCATTGGGATATGGCCAGTCTGTTACAACAGGTGTAGTCAGTGCAAAGAACAGAGAAGTATCTTTAACAGATGGAACAATGAACCTTCTTCAGACAGATGCCGCAATCAACCCTGGTAACAGTGGTGGTGTACTTATTAATATGGATGGTCAGGTTGTAGGTATCAACAATGCGAAGTTAGAAGATACATCCGTAGAAGGTATGGGATATGCAATTCCTATCACTACAGCTAAAACTATCTTAACAGATTTAATGAATGCCAGCAGCGTAAGCACAAAAGATGCTGCATTCCTTGGAGTCGTAGGCCGTGACATTAATGAATCTTATTCCAGCGCACTTGGAATCCCTAGCGGAATCTATGTATCACAGGTAGTCAGCGGATCACCAGCAGAAAAAGCAGGAATCTCTGCAGGCGATGTCATTACCAAGTTTGAGGGTAACAACGTATCTACAATGTCCGGCTTAAAGGAAAAACTGGCACTGAAAAAAGCTAATACAAAAGTAAAAATCACATTTAAGAGAGCAAACCAGAGCGGAACATACGAGGAAAAGACCGTTACAGTAACTCTTGGTAAAAAGAGTGATTTCAGTGATGTAACAACAGATAACTCCAGCGATTCCAGCAATGATTCCAATAATAACTCCAATAATGGAAATAATAATGGAAACAGCAATGGCAACTCTGGTAATAGCAATGGAAATTCCGGAGACTATGGTTATGGCAATGGAAATTTTGGAAATGACAATGGCAATGGATATATAAATCCATATGAATATTTCTTCGGAAATAACTATTAATTTACCATTTAATTCGGAAGCTGTCTTTGGATGATTTTTAGATGAATTGAATTTAATCATAGTCCAAAACAGCAATCTCCAAATCCCTCCCTTGATAGCAGGTGATAGCATAACCATGGTCAGTGCATTTTTGCAACGGCCAAAGACAGAAAAACTTTATATAATATTGTATAAAGTTTTTCGTCTGTTTTTCAAAAAAACACTTGACATCTCTTCATACCCATGATATCATACCAAAGTATGAACGCCGAAGACAGCAGGTGCCGTAAGGCATAAAGTGAGAACACCTGCCGAGGAAGTTATATTCAGATAATTTTATTCTTAGAATATTTCTGCTCTTTGTCTTTGGACAGAGAGTTTTTTTATTTCATCGAAAGATGAACTGACGGCGGTACACACAAATATTTAAGGAGGTGCACCAGGAAGATGGCTAAAGTAGAATTAAAACAGCCTATTGTTGACGAGATTAAGGCTCAGCTTGACGGAGCTAAATCTATGGTAGTTGTAGATTACCGTGGAATTTCCGTAGCTGATGTAACAGAACTTCGTAAACAGTGTCGTGAAGCAGGTGTTGTTTATAAAGTTTATAAGAACACTATGGTAAAACGTGCTGTAGAAGGTACAGAATTCGAAGGCGTTGTAAAAGATTTGGAAGGAACAAACGCATTTGCAATTTCCAAAGATGATGCAACAGCTCCAGCAAGAATCGTTGCTAACTTTATTAAGAAAGCAAAATGCTGTGAGTTAAAGAGCGGTGTTGTAGAAGGTACTTACTACGATGCAGCAGGTATTGCAACAATCGCAACTATCCCATCAAGAGACGAACTTATCGCAAAATTCATGGGAAGCATTCAGTCCCCAATTACAAACTTTGCCCGCGTAATCAAACAGATCGCAGAGCAGAAAGATGGTGGAGCTGCAGAATCCGAAGCAGCAGCTGAATAATTAATATTATAATATAAGATTTATGGAGGGAAATAAGATGACAACTCAGGAAATTATTGAAGTTATTAAAGGTTTATCCGTATTAGAATTAAATGATTTAGTAAAAGCTTGTGAAGAAGAATTTGGTGTATCCGCAGCAGCAGGTGTTGTAGTTGCAGCAGGAGCAGGTGCTGGAGAAGCAGCAGAAGAAAAGACTGAATTCGATGTTGAGTTAACAGAAGTTGGCGGACAGAAAGTTAAAGTTATCAAAGTTGTTCGTGAAATCACAGGTTTAGGATTAAAAGAAGCTAAGGCTGTAGTTGATGGTGCTCCTAAGGCAATCAAAGAAGCAGTTTCTAAAGAAGAAGCTGAAGACATCAAGAAACAGTTAGAAGAAGTTGGAGCAAAAGTTACAGTTAAATAATTGTAGTTTTCCAATATTTAATTTCTTGAACGAACGCTCGGAGGGTGTAAGCTCTCCGAGCTTTTTTTGTTGGAGGTATAATAATGAGTAAAAAGTGCCCTTATGAAAAAAAATGTGGTGGCTGCCAGTATATTGACCTGCCATATGAAGAACAGTTAAAGAAGAAACAGAAAAATACAAATAAGCTTTTAAAAAGTTTTGGAAAGGTAAAGCCGATTATTGGAATGAAAGATCCGTGGCATTACCGTAATAAAGTACATGGAGTTGTAGCAGGAGACCGCCACGGCAACTGCTTTACAGGGATTTATGAGAACCGTAGCCATCGTGTTATTCGTGTCGATTCCTGTCTGATTGAGAATCAGAAAGCGGATGAAATCATGAATACAGTAACTTCCCTTATGAAGTCTTTTAAGATGCGTCCATATAATGAAGATACTGGCTATGGATTTTTGCGCCACATTTTAGTTCGTACCGGTTATCATACTGGTCAGATTATGGTTGTATTAGTTACAGCATCTCCAGTATTTCCATCCAAAAATAATTTTGTAAAAGCACTTCGAAAAGAACATCCGGAAATCACAACAATTATTGCAAATGTAAATAACAGAAATACTAGCATGGTTCTTGGGGATAAGCAGCAGATTCTTTATGGAAAAGGCTATATTGAGGATGTGCTTTGCGGCAAGACATTCCGCATTTCTCCGAAGTCATTTTATCAGGTAAATCCAATTCAGACCGAAGTTCTTTATAATAAGGCGATTGAATTTGCAGGACTTACCGGAAAAGAAAGAGTTATTGATGCGTACAGTGGAATTGGCACAATTGGAATGGTCGCAAGTGATAACGCAGGAGAAGTCATTTCTGTAGAATTAAATGGAGATGCGGTCCGCGATGCTGTCTTTAATGCAAAGCAGAACAAAGTAAAAAATATTCGTTTTTATAAAGATGATGCAGGAGATTTTATGGTAAAAATGGCATCACACAAGGAAAAAGCTGATGTTGTCTTTATGGATCCCCCACGTTCCGGAAGCGATAAGAAGTTCTTAGATTCCCTGCTTCGCTTAAGACCAAAGAAAGTGGTTTACATTTCCTGCAATCCGGAAACACTTGCCCGAGACTTAAAGCACCTTACAGGAAATGGATACCGTATAAAAGAGATTCAGCCAGTAGATATGTTTCCTTCCACCGGCCATGTAGAAGCTGTTTGTTTACTATCAAGAAGAGAGAAATAGTACGAAAACAAAGCGTATTTCTGTTTTTTACTAACACTCACGAGTACCTTTATAGTTGTCCATAAGATGAGGATAGGAGGAATCATGGAAGTAAGGAAACGATTTGAAAATGATAAATTAAAAAAACTTCAGATTTTTAATGGGGCACAGTTAAAATATATAGCATTTATATCCATGCTGATAGATCATGTAAACAATGCGTTGATAACCCCTTTTCTAAATGGGAAGGGATTTTTATTACATTTATCTAATCTTTTTTCAATTCTGGGCAGGATTGCATTTCCTATTTTTGTGTTTTTTATTGTAGAAGGATTTTTTAAGACCAGTAACAGGAAGAAGTATCTTATAACGCTTTTGCTATTTGGTGTGATATCTGAAGTTCCGTTTGACATGTTTACATCAAAAGTATTCTTTGATCCATATTGGAATAACATCATGTTTACTTTAGCATTATGTCTTATTACAATTTGGATTATTGATGCTGTAAAAGCAAAGATTAGCAATAAAGTTTTGTGGTATAGTATCTCAATCGTTGTTGTAGGGATTTCGTGTGCAGTAGCGATGGCGCTCAGTCTGGATTATGATTATCATGCGATTATTGTTGCATACATTTTTTATATTTTTTATGATAAACCAATACTTGGAGCGGGATTGGGCTATCTTTCGATTATTAAAGAGTTATATTCTTGCTTGGGATTTGCTATGACAGTAACATATAACGGTGAAAGAGGAAGGCAAAATAAATGGATAAATTATCTTTTTTATCCGGTTCATATTTTAATATTAGGTATTCTGCGTTTTTACTTAAATATTTAAAAATCTTTAGAAATATTTAGTAGGAAAGAAAACAGGGGTATGTTATAGTTATAACTAGAGCGTGTTTGAAAAATCATTCCCGCAAATTGTGATGCACATCTTGCAGAAAGCATTTTTCAAACACGCTCTAGTGTTAAGACTTACACAAACAAAAAGAGGAATATTTCACAAGAATAACAGGCAGGTTTTACATGCATTTGATTTGGAGTTATAGGGATAGTTATAGGGAAAGATACATAAGAAACACATATTTATGAAAGAAAAAAGTATAATTCAACAGAACTTAAAGAAAATAATTGGTGTTATTGTGGTTTCTGTTTTTGCCATAATAACGATTTATACGGTGTTTCGGGGGAGCGGCATCTCTTTGAACGAACTGACGGCAAGTTTAAAAGAGGCATCCTGGGAAGGTATTCTGCTGGCATCGGTAAGTATGCTTGGTTTTATTTATTTTGAAGGGGAAGCATTAAGAGTTCTTGTCCGGCATATGGGATATCCGGCAAAGAGAAGCCATGGCTTTGTTTATTCGGCGGCAGATGTGTATTTTTCTGCAATTACGCCATCTGCTTCAGGAGGACAGCCGGCAAGTGCATATTTTATGCTGAAGGATGGAATAGCAGGAACAGCAGTTATGGCTGCGCTGCTACTGAATCTTATTATGTATACCCTTGCGATTCTGACGATCGGGCTGGTAGATATTTTGATTTTTCCGGAAGTTTTTCTGAATTTCAGTATCGGGTGTCGAGTGCTGATCGTGGCAGGTGGTTTAGCTTTAGCAGGGCTTGGGATTATCTTTTATCTTCTGCTGAGAAGGCAGGCATTGATCGAATCTGTCGGTACCTTTTTTGTCCGGATTTTACGGATGATTCATTGTGGGAGGCTTGCAGATAAGTTAGAAAAGAAACTGGAAGTTTCTATCGAGAAGTATAGTAGTCTTGTGGACGTGATTTTTGATGGAAAGAGAATGTTATGGAAGGTGTATATCCTGAATCTGTTACAGAGATTGTCGCAGATTATCGTAACACTTTTTTCCTTTGCAGCATTGCATGGAGATTTACGCAAGCTTCCACAGTTATTAGCAACACAGATTTATGTTGTTATGGGTTCAAACTGTGTCCCGATTCCGGGAGGAATGGGAGTGACAGATTATCTGATGTTGAAAGGATATCAGCAGCTTATGAGCAGGGAAGCCGCATTTCAGCTTGAAATGCTTAGCAGAGGCCTGTCTTTTTATGTCTGTATCTTTGTAAGTCTGACTGCAGTTTTGATAGGATATGTAACGATTAAGAGAAAAAAGAAATTGGAGAATGAAAATGATAGGATTTTATGATTACACAGTGATACTTACTTATTTGTCACTGATGTCGGGAACAATAGGAATTATGCTTTGTCTAAATGGGATGGGGCATCCATACCTTGGTATGTTTTTTCTGCTTTTTTCCGGACTGTGTGATACATTTGATGGAAAAGTAGCCAGAAGCAAAAAAGACCGCACAACACAGATGAAAAAATTTGGCATCCAGATAGATTCATTGTCAGATTTGATAGCTTTTGGTATGCTGCCGGCATGTATAGGAATCGCAATGCTTCGCTATACGATGTGTATTCCTGATTTATCTGGAGTGACCCGCTATCTGCTCACGCACTATACTTTACAGACACAGATTGTTTTAAGCCTGATTGCTGTTTTATATGTACTTGCTGCAATGATTCGCCTGGCCTATTTTAACGTGATGGAAGAAGAAGACCAGAACAGAGATGAGACAGGAGCCAAAATTTATACAGGCTTACCAGTAACGTCTGCAGCATTAATTTTTCCAGCAGTACTGCTTATACATATGCTTATTCGTGCAGACCTGACATTTTTGTATTTTGGAGTTATGTTGATTACAGGCGGCCTGTTTATTTCAAAAATACAGATTAAAAAGCCGCAGAATAAGGGAATCGCTACTATGATTTTCTTTGGTGCGGTAGAGTGCGTTGTTTTGATTTTTGCGTTGAAATTTTTGAAAAAGTAAAGTTTTCATATAAACATTTAAACTTTGTAGTATTTTATGAGAATACTATGGGAATTTTTGTACATAAATTTTAAGAATTAAGAGATTACAGACAGGAGATTTACATATGACTATCCTAGAATTTTTATATAATACAGTTCCAGGAAGATTTCTTTTAAAACCGTTAACCGGCCCACGGCTTTCTCGTATCTGTGGGCATTTTTTAGATTCTGAATTGTCGTCATTTCTCATTCAGCCATTTATAAAGCAAAATGCAATCCAATTATCAGATTATGAAACAACAGATATAAAAAGTTTTAATGATTTTTTCTCAAGGAAAATAAAACAGGGCAAGCGTCCGATAGATATGGAGGAAAATCATTTAATCGCACCATGTGACGGTCTATTATCTGTCTGGAAAATAAAAGAGAATACCGTTTTTCCTGTAAAGCAGAGCCATTATACAATTTCCTCTCTGTTGCACAGCAAAAAGCTGGCACAGCGTTACCATGGAGGATACTGCCTTGTATACCGTTTGTGTGTAAATCACTATCATAGATATTGTTATGTGGATTCCGGGCAAAAGAGTAGAAACTTTTTTATTCCAGGACGTTTACATACGGTAAGACCCGTTGCCCTCCGGGAAGTTCCTGTATTTACTGAGAATAGCAGAGAATATACATTAATTCGGACAGAAAAGTTTGGCACAGTAGTACAGATGGAAGTTGGCGCAATGCTTGTTGGGCGGATTGTCAATCATGAAGAAAAAGGAAGCACCATAAGAGGAAAGGAAAAAGGATATTTTCAATATGGAGGTTCTACAATTATCGTACTGATTGAGCCAGAACAAGTTCAGATACGCGAGGACATTTTACAAAGTTCTGCACTGACAAAAGAAGTGCCCGTCAAGATGGGGGAGGTCATTGGTCATGCACTCGAACATAAAAGAACGATTCAATAATTTAATGCCAAGGTATGCAATCCTGCCGATTATCGCAGCTTTACTCATAAATAACTGTATCTACATAGGTGCGGCACAACTTCGAAACCACTTATCTTTTTACTCACTGGCAATCTCGCTAGATGAAAAGATTCCACTGTTGACACCATTTGTCATATTTTATGTACTGGCATATGTCCAGTGGGCATTGAATTACATATTAATTGGCAGAGACAGCAAAAAACTGTGCTATCAGTTTGTACTTGGAGATATTCTTTCCAAAGTCATCTGTCTATTCTTCTTTATATTGTTTCCAACCACATTAACCCGGCCGGAAATTACAGGAACAGATATATTCAGTCAGCTTGTTCGCTTTATTTACTCTGTAGATGCTCCCGTCAACCTATTTCCGTCTATTCACTGTTTAGAGAGCTGGTGCTGCATACGTGCCGCCTACAAAATGAATTTCAAAACAGAAAAGAGAACCAACTATTATCGAGTGGCAACGATTCTTATGTCACTGGGGATATTTGCATCGACATTATTTATAAAACAACATGTAATTGCAGATGTATTTGGGGGAATTGCAGCTTTTGAAATTGGAATGATTTTGGAAAAAATTCTGATTTGTGAGGATGCGGAGCAGACGAACTCCTGAAGATAAATAAAGCATATTTGTGACTTTAGTCGCGGCGGTTTGAATGTTCGCTTATACGCTTGCATCCAAACCTTGCTCCGAGGCCACAAATATGCTTTATTTAGCTTCCTGGATTCTATTTTTCATCTGTTAAAACGCAAAAACTCATTCATCCAACAACAACATTTCCATCAATTTCCCATATACTGCATCACTTTTCTTCTCCCAGCTGTCGCAGATTGCAATCGCCTGTTCTTTTGACACGACGTTGATGTTCAGTTCTAAAAGAAGAGAGCCTTTTTCCTTAATCTGGGTTTTTACCATATATTCACCACGTTTCTTTTTGAGTGGATAGTAGTCTGCGGTAATATCGACTTCTTTTCGAAGCTGGTATTTTTTCTCGGCAAAGTAGTCGAGAATATCGTTCTTAATTGGCTCGGAAATCTGAGTGTGGAACATGGAGAGTGCTTCTTTTCCTGAGGAAATAAGGTGGTAGTTGGTAGTGTTGCGGATTGTTTCGGCACGGACAAATTCTGATTCCACCAGTTCATTGATTGCCTGCTGTAAGTGGAAATAGGATGTATATCCGTGGTTTACAAAAAATTCGCTTAGCTGGGAATTTGTCAGTGGAAAATCCAGATTATCCAGCATAAACAGTATCATTAATTTATATAATGTTAAAGATTCTTCTGACATAAGCTTCCTCCCTGCGTAAAGTTTCGTTGCTTCATTTCTTTATGGATGGTGTTTAAGACGAGTCGTTTGTGTCCGATCCATTTTGGAACAATTAAAAGGTCTTTCGGGCCATCTCCAGTCATTCGCTCAATGACAATGTCTTTGCGAAGCTGGCTAAGACAGATGATGAGATGGTTGATATATTCTTCCATGGTAAGAATATGAAATGGGTGCTGTTCGTAGTAACTGGCAAGTACGGTGTTTTTCAGTACATAAAGCATGGAAATTTTGATGCCGCTTACTGGGAGTGTATTTAGGTAACGGATTGTGTCGAGTTCCATGTCTAAAGTTTCACCGGGAAGACCGAGAATAATGTGTGCGGTCACGCGGATACCTGCCTCTGCGAGGGCATGACAGGTTTTCGTAAATGTTTCAGTCGGATATGCCCGGTTTAAAAAGGATGCCGTACTGTCGTGAGAGGTCTGTAATCCCATTTCGATAAAGACAGGTTTTCTTTTATTTAATTCTTCTAATAAATCTAAAATTTCCGGAGTAATACAGTCGGGTCTTGTGCCAATGGATAAAGCAACGATTTCTGGGGCAGTGATCGCCTCCTCGTAGAGGGCGCGAAGCCTGTCTACAGGGGCATAAGTATTGGTAAATGCCTGAAAGTAAGCAATGTAATGTTCGCCCTGATATTTTCTGGAAGTCTGTGACTTACCAAGATGAATCTGTTCGGAAACAGAGAGGGAAGCGTTCTCTGTAAATTCTCCGCTTCCCCCTTCGCTGCAAAAGATACATCCGCCAGTTGCGAGTGTCCCATCACGGTTTGGACAGGTAAAACCGCCATCTATGCAGATCTTATAGAGTTTTTTTCCAAAATATTCTTTAATAAAGCGACTGTAACTATAATAGCGTTCCATAAAAATTAATCAATATATTCTTTGACAGCGGCACTGACTACGTCAGCAATCTGTGGGTCAAATGCGTGTGGAAGAATGTTTGTATCACTTAATTCTTCTGCAGGAACAAGACCAGCAATTGCATGAGCAGCGGCAAGTTTCATCTCGGAAGTGATATGTGTAGAGTGGCCTTCTAAAGCACCTTTGAAAATTCCAGGGAATACAAGCACGTTATTTACCTGATTTGGGAAGTCAGAACGACCAGTTCCAACAACCTTTGCCCCTGCTTCTTTTGCAAGGTGAGGAAGGATTTCAGGGTCTGGATTTGCCATAGTAAATAAAATAGAATCCTTTGCCATAGAACGGACCATATCCTGGCTTATGATGCCAGGAGCGGATACACCAACAAAAATATCGGCACCTTTCATCGCATCTGCAAGAGTCCCAGTCTTATGAGAAAGATTGGTAATCTGTGTCATTTTCTCCTGCATCCAGTTTAAGGATGGGTCGCCGGAGCATAAGATTCCCTGACGGTCACAGAGCGTAAGATCTTTAAATCCGTAAGATAAAAGCATCTTTGCGATAGCGATTCCGGCAGAACCGGCACCGTTAACAACTACTTTACAATCTTCTTTTTGTTTGCCGACAACTTTAAGAGCGTTGATAATTCCTGCAAGAACAACGATGGCTGTACCATGCTGATCATCATGGAAAACAGGAATGTCAAGCATCTTGTCAAGACGTTCTTCTATTTCAAAACAGCGTGGAGCTGCAATATCTTCTAAGTTAATACCGCCAAAAGCAGGGGCGATTCTTACAACAGTTTCAATGATTTCTTCTGTATCCTGTGTGTCTAAACAGATAGGAAATGCATTCACACCGCCGAATTCTTTAAAAAGGGCAGCCTTTCCTTCCATAACAGGCATGGCAGCAAGGGCACCGATATTACCAAGACCAAGTACAGCGCTTCCGTCTGATACAACGGCAACGGTATTTGACTTGATTGTGTATGTGTAGGCTTCTTTTGGGCTTTTTGCGATAGCACGACAAGGTTCTGCAACACCAGGTGTATAAGCAATCGCGAGATCTTCTGCGGAAGCTACCTGACATTTGGCTTCTACAGAAAGTTTACCGTTCCATTGTTTGTGCATTTCTAAAGCTTTTTCTTTATTTGTCATAATTAATTCCGTCCTTTCCCAAAATATATTCTAGCATCGGTTTTCGCATTCTGCAATCAAATATTTCTCAAAAACAGGTTGTTTTCTTCCCAGTTTGTGCTATTATAGAAAAGACAATTCTGATTCGTCTTAATAATTTGATGCGAAGAAGAGATTTTTTTTCGAGTTTACATCATATTTTTAGTTACAATCTTTTGATTTCCCAATTGATTTAAAATGATAGTTGTATATATGCATAGAAAGAGGACTTTCATGCTTTATCAGAGTAGAGAAAATGCTGAATTTAGTGATAATAAAGATAAATTGGCCTTACAAAGAGAACGGCATAGGAACAAGTAGCTTTTTTGCGACAAAAAATATAAAATATTTAGAAGAATATAAAAGTTATTAAGAAAATCAAGTGGGAATCTTTGGTCGTTTGAATATCAAAATTTGATTATAAAGTTCTTTACAGGAAAATGTTTAAATGTTTAGGAGGTAAGAATGAATTTTAAAGAAATGACACTCCTTCAATTGAAGGCATATGCGAAGGAAAAAGGTATCCGTGGGGTAAGTACATTGAAAAAGAATCAGTTAATAGAGCGGATTATAGCGAGTGAAAATAAAAGTATACAGACAAAGGCAGAAGAAAGTATAAAATCAGAAAAAAATACCACATCAGAAAATGGTATAAAAACAGAGAAAAACGCTAAATCAGAAAATGGTATAAAAACAGAAGGAGAACCTAAAGCGGAAAAGAGAGTCAAAACAGAAGAGAATAGCAAAACAGAAGATAATATAAGAAAAACACAGCAAAAACCGCAGGAATCAGAGAAAAAAGAAAAAGTACATCACCATAATGACAGAGAAAATGGAAATAGTGTAAATAGTGCGAATGATGAAAATGCAGGAAAAGAAAATAAGAAAAGCGAATTATCCAGTTTAGACAGTGGAAATATGGCAGACGGTATTTTAGAAGTAATGCCGGATGGCTATGGATTTATTCGTTGTGAGAATTATTTGCCAGGAGAGAATGATGTATATGTTTCTCCATCACAGATTCGCCGTTTCAATTTAAAGACCGGTGATATTTTAGTAGGAAATATCCGTATTAAAACACAAAATGAAAAGTATAGTGCCTTATTATATGTACAGTCTGTCAATGGATATAAACCATTTGACGCAGCAAAAAGAAAGAACTTTGAAGATTTAACACCAATTTTTCCGAATGAGAGAATAAGTCTTGAAACGGAAAATGCACCGCTTTCCATGCGTATGGTTGATCTCCTTTCTCCAATCGGAAAGGGACAGCGAGGAATGATCGTTTCTCAGCCAAAGACAGGAAAGACTACGTTATTAAAGCAGATTGCGAGAAGCATCACAGCGACAAGACCAAATATGAAAGTTATCGTTCTTCTTATTGATGAGCGCCCGGAAGAAGTAACAGACATCAGAGAATCCATTGAGGGACCAAATGCAGAAGTCATTTATTCCACATTTGATGAACTTCCAGAGCATCACAAAAGAGTATCTGAAATGGTATTAGAACGTGCAAAACGTCTTGTAGAACATAAACGGGATGTCGTTATTTTATTAGACAGTATTACACGATTAGCAAGAGCATATAATCTTCTTGTACCTCCAAGTGGAAGAACACTTTCCGGTGGTCTTGATCCGGCAGCGCTCTATATGCCAAAGAAATTCTTCGGAGCAGCAAGAAATATGCGCGAAGGCGGAAGTCTTACTATCCTTGCAACCGCACTTGTTGAGACTGGAAGCAAGATGGATGACGTTGTGTTCGAAGAATTTAAAGGAACCGGTAACATGGAGCTTGTATTAGACCGTAAACTGGCAGAAAAGAGAATTTTCCCGGCAATCAATATCCAGCGTTCTGGAACAAGACGAGAAGACCTTCTCTTATCCAAAGAAGAACAGGAAATTGTATACGCCCTTCACAGAGAAATGTCCGGAAACCGCGCAGAAGAAAATATGGAGCAGATACTTAACTTCTTCAAACGGACAAAAAATAATAAAGAATTTATTCAGGTGATGAAGCATTCTTTGTTGAAAAAATAATATAAATTGTAATGTATGTATAAAATAAAGCTCCAATACCGACATAATTCGTAAATTACTGTAATTGACGGGACGAATAATGTGTAGTATTATTTGGAGCGAAACATTGCAAATCTCTGTCAGATATATAAATCATAAAGTCTGATGATGCTATTCGTGAAATCATTCAAAATCTTAAAAGTGAGGCAATTTTGGATATAACTATCCGAACTACTAATTTTCAAAATACCGTTGTGTTAAAAGGAAAAATAGTTTGTCTGTAATTGTATGATTTGGAATAGTAAAAAAATAAAAAAGGAAGATAAGATGATCAAACATTATTTAACAGTATTTTTAATTTCAATGGTTCCGATTGCAGAACTAAGAGCAGCGATTCCTTATTCACAGGCAGTAGGACTTCCACTGATTCCTTCTTATGTCATTGCAATCATAGGAAATATGCTTCCAGTACCAGTTATCTATTTATTTGCAAGAAAGGTACTCGAAATCGGAAGCAATATGCCAAGTATAATCGGTAAGTTCTGCCGCTGGTGCACAGCAAAAGGCGAAAAAGGCGGAGAAAAGTTACAGGCAACTGCAGGGAGAGGACTCTTTGTTGCATTACTTTTATTTGTAGGAATTCCACTTCCGGGAACTGGAGCATGGACAGGAACACTGGCAGCAAGTTTCTTAAAGATGAACTTTAAATCAAGCGTACTCGCAGCTATGTGCGGAGTTTTACTTGCCGGAGTCATTATGATGACATTAAGTGCCGGATTCTTTTCACTGATTCAATAGACAAAAGGAGATTGTTGGGGATGAAACGGTTAGGAAGTTTTTTTGATGAAATATACGGTTTTGATGGAATGTCCAGCTTCTTGCTGTTCATTAGTGTTATCCTGAATCTGGTTACAGGCATGTGGCCGTCGCAGGTAGTAAATAACTTTAATTTAATTAGTTATCTTCCGCTGTTAGGCTGCATTTTTCGGGTATTTTCACGCAACCATGAAAGAAGAGCGCATGAAAATGAATGCTTCCTTAAGCTGGCTCGTCCATTGTGTGAGAATATTATTGAAAAGCGTGAGGAACAGGCAGAGGCCAAGTTATTTCGCTTCTTCAAATGCCCAGTTTGCAAGCAGAAACTCCGAGTTCCAAAAGGAAAGGGAAAGGTGGAGATTACCTGTCCAAAATGTGGAAATAAATTCATAAAAAAAGCTTAGGGATTTGTTTTGCGCAGCAAAGGAGACGCTCTCAGTAAATAAAAGAAACTATATTTGTGACTTTAGTCGCGGCGGTTTGAATACTCGCTTCTACACTCTCGTATTCAAACCTTGCTCCGAGGCCACAAATATAGTTTCTTTTATTTACTGAGAGCTGTGCTTTGGTTGGGAAAAAGTAGCAACCATAGATCATGTGTTATAAGAAACGACCACAGAGAATGAAATAAGGATTATTTCATTTTCTGTGGGCTGTCTTTGGTTGGTGAAGTTGTGTTTTGAGAGATAAACTATAAGCAATCTCAATTTTTGAGTTATATAGAGAAAATGGCAATTGTGACATCCTCCCCCACCTATAGGATGTCACTGAAAAAGTCCTTTTTACGTGTAAATCAATACAAAATAAAGTATGTTTGTTGATTTTACAATACTATATATTGCATGTAAAATTAGTTTTTCAGTGGCGTCCTATAGAGGTGGGTGCTTCCCACCTCGGCAAGTTTGGTTCTCGTTCGATAACACTACTGTGCTAAGCATAAGCGAG
>OLWX01000344.1_pt1 | contig 29435 bp, 26 predicted proteins | sample 1673541 | NCBI WGS metagenome assembly OLWX01 (sample SAMEA103958114, study PRJEB25191) | human gut metagenome | reverse complement strand
GGCTCTCCTATTTCTCTGCAGAGATCCTGTGCCTGGGAAATGGGTATGTAGATTTCGTTGCCTTCTATTACTACAGCGGCTTTACAGGGCATATATGAGGTTTGCGGTCCTCTTGCGGAATTGCTGGATAAGGTAGTAAGATCATCCGTGGCTTTGGAAGTATCCTTCTCTTTTTCATCCAGGGAATAAAAAATATTCAGGTTTTCACCCATCTCTAAAAATTTTTCCTGTTGTTTTTTTGAAATGGCATGATTATTATAGTCTTTCATATCCCGTAGGGAACCATTTCCCAGCAATAACAACGGCAGCTTCCCCAGTTCATTCTGAGTTGGATTTTTTCCAAACGCATTCATATCAATTCCTGAAAAAGTCGTTGTTTCCGTATAATCTTCAATTTTGATGACAACCGGGACTTCTATGACTGGCCAGATTTCTTTTATACCTTTTATCTTCTTCGCTTTCTGCAAAAAATCTTCATCATAAGCCAGATCTCCAAGTGGGAGCAACACAGTAAATTGCCGTTTTTCTTCTTTCATGCCTGCCAGCAGCATTCCTAATAATGTAAGTATCAATGCCAGCAGAAGTATGACAAATAAGGTAAAGCTGTCTATTTTTTTTCTTTTCAATGAGAAGCCGCCTTTCTCACTTCTTCGAGAAGGATATTTTTCTTATGAAGCTTTCTGACCAGAATCAGGATTATGGAAATAAGCAGTACTGCAACAACTGCAGCTATGGAATACCACCAGTTATTGGTTTTCTCCTGGTCATCTTCAACCTTTAAAGTTTTTATCTGGGTTTCTTTGATTTCAGAATCAAATTTTATTTCTTCCTCATATGATTTGCCATCTGCATCCTCATACGTAAGAATTAATTGACCTGCACATTTTCCTGTTTTTCCTTTTACATATATGCGAAGACTTCCTTGGGATAAATCTCCGGCCTCTATGGTCCCTAAGAATGCAGTATCGTTTGAGCTTAATTCATCAGCCTTTAAGCTGACACTTGCATTGTATATTTTGTCTCTTCCGAGATTCATTGCTTTTACCGGGATCTCTACTGTATCCATAGTGTATAAAACAGATGGAATATCTGAAGCTTCCAGCTTAACACGAACCGGTTGGATGATCTGAAAAGACAGTAATTCTGTACCGGTAGTTGCCGTTGCTTTCGAATCTTCATAATCCAGAGAAAAAGTAATGACAGCCTGGCCAGGATCACAGTTTTCTGTTATAGTAATCATCTGTTCCAAAGTAATTGCTTCACCAGGAGCCAGGACTTGTACATAAAAAGAGTTTTTCTCAAATTCGATTCCTTTGTTCTCTGTAGAAAGGGAAATTTTTAAACCAAATACATTTTGACTGCAGCTTTTATTTCGAAATGTCAGAGACATTTCTGTTGTAGAACCAGCCTCCAATCGTCCACCTGAAAGATTGCTGTCTTCTAATAATACCTGCGGTTTATGTAATATTTTTTCACTTGATGAGTCTGATGTTGAATTACCTCCTCCCCCACCGCCCGAATACCCTCCGTTGTCTATAACCGGATCTGTTATCTGCGGGGCGTCACCGTCCTCCGGATTATCACTGTCTATTACAACATGAAAAGGATTCGATTTAGAACCATCACCAAAGTCATCTCCTGATGTAAAAATATCCGGATCCGGATTTTCTTTATCGCTATCAGCTTTATCAGGAGTCTTCTCATCCTCTGCCGGAGGTTCGGTACTCGTAGAATCATCCTCTTTTTCATCAAGGGTTAACGAGTTGTCATTCTCATAAGATACGGACGGATCTGAGTCCGTAAATCCTTCTTCAGCAGATGTAATCTCCGTGTTTTGAGGCTCTGTGGCAAAAACGGTAGCTGGAAGAAATATTATTGTCGTACACAATACTAATGCCGTTTTTACAAATAAATTTCTCATTATCAGGCAGTCCTTTCTCTTAAGATTCCTCCATCCATTTCATATACGTGGTCACATAAGATTCTGATGTCCTCTTCATTATGGCTTGCCAGCAAAATGGTTTTTCCTGCTGCTTTTAAATCCAGCAGCAGTTCTCTTATTTCTTCCACGCCATGTTTATCCAGTCCATTAAACGGCTCATCCAGAATCAAAAACAGAGGATCTTCCATAATGGCCTGTGCAATACCAAGGCGTTGACGCATTCCAAGGGAATATTTTCCGACTGGTTTCTTCATGTCCGGATCCAATCCTACCCTTTTTAAGACTATGCGGATATCGGCCTTCGAAATCCGGCCATTCATGTCTGCCAGGATCTCCAGATTTTTAAAGCCCGTATATTGTGTAAGAAAACCGGGAGTCTCGATAATAACTCCAAGACTTTCAGGAAAATCCACATCATGGCCTATTTTTTTTCCAAATACAAAAATAGTGCCCGTAGTTACAGGAAGAAACCCACAGATGCATTTCATAAGGACGGTCTTTCCTGAACCGTTATTTCCAACAATCCCATAGACGTTCCCTGTTTTCAAGGAAAGATTTACTTCCTGTAACACGATGTCTTCACCGAAACGTTTGGTCACGTGTTCTATTTTTACGCAGGTGTTCTGCATCATTCCACTTGCTCTTTGCAGATCACAGGCCAGATTAAATGTCCCTTCAGATTTCTTCCAATCTTCCATATAAAACACCTCCCAGAATTCCCAGCATTACTAATAAAAACAACAGTAGAAATAGCCAAAGTCCTATTTTGTCCGGTCCCCAATTTTCATCAGCCAGTATCCATTCTACTGGATAAAACCATATCTGATTCTTAAAATAGCGGTCATGAAGGATAATTCCGAAATAAAAGCTTACAAAAGGGATTCCATATGCCATGTAAGCAGAATCCCATAAAATCCCGCAGCTTCCACCGAAAATGCTTATGATACTTCCGATAAGTCCTGTCCGAAATGCCTTCATGAGTAAGTCCAGAAGTGCTTCTTTCTGAATAGCACCCTTTATCTCCAGCGGATAGAACACAATAAAATTGATAAAAAGTACCGTTAGTATAGATAACGTCCAGACCATAAAACCAGATACCATAATGGAAAAAACTTTACCTTCGATATACTGTCTGCGAGTCGTTCTGGGAAGTATCTCCTTTAAAAATCCACTTTTATATTCTTGCAGAATGGAATCACTCCATGGCAATACGGCTGCTACCGGAATGGCAAAAGATACTGCCTGACTTTTTAAGGAACCTTCCAGTATACTGATAAAAGTACCACATGTCAGTGCTTTTTTTAAGCTGGGATAAGTCTGTCCAATGGCTATGGAAATGCAGGCTATCAGCCATGCTGCCAGAAAATTCTTATTAAAAAACATACGTTTTGTTTCACCCCACATAGGTTTTCCCCCTTCCGATCATGTCTTTTCTCCAAGAAATTCAAAGGTATATTTTTTCATCCGGTTAATTGCAAAAACTGCAAGAAGAACTAAAATACCCAGAAAAAACATGTAGGAATGCGAGATTTTCGGGAGCAATGGGTCATAACCTAAGTTATGTTTTCCGTATACTGCCTGGTTCAGAGGACTGATCCAGCAGATTAATACATTTACCTGATACATTTCGTATTTTTCTTTATGTAAAATTGCAGCCAGTACTTTCGGGTCCAATAAAAAACCAAAGACACTGTAAAGAAGGCCAAAAATCATCCCCTTAGTCTTCCCTTTATAGAGATTTCCTACAAGGATTACAAAGCTTAAGGTCAGCGAATAACAAAACAGAAGGAAGAAAACCTGCAGCATACAGCCATAGGGTGAGATACTTTCCATGACTCTTACTGTAGAAGGCACCTGCAGGTTTTTTCCTAATTCTGAATAACCAAGCATGGCCGCAGTTTCGCTCCACAGGTTACCTGGATAACTCTTTTTCATACACAGCACGGCCGTAAATAACAGCATCAAAACCGTATATAAAACAGTTACAAGAATAACATAAATGAATTGACCTAAAAGCCATTTCCTCTTGGTTGTCCGGGTCAGCTGGTATGGAGTAATAGGTGTCATCTTCGGCAGGTCAGAAAACATAAGAAGCAAGAGCAGCGAACTGGACAGTACTGCTATCCCATCCCCAAATGTCCAGATAAATGGCTCAATGGCCTGTACCGGTGTATCGTAGGTCTCCATTACAACCATGATTCTGCCTGTAAGCAGGAAACTAAGTACAAATTCTAACAGAAATATAAAAATAACTTTGGGATTGCGTAAAAATCCGAAGAAATTGTACCTTACAATTCCAAATACCTGTCTCATGTCAGTAACCCAGATTCCGGTCTATGATACTGCCATCCACGGCATTAATGGTAAGGAAACTTTCATTCGGATCTTTACTGGTATTTGATTCTGTTTCTCCGTTATATTCACTTTCTGAAGTCATGCTGCCGAAAAAATCCCAGACGGGGATCAAAATACCTGTGTGTGCGTCAGTAGACGGCTCATATATTCTGGCATAACCAAGAACGATCCGATCAATATTATAGACCCTGGAATTTTCATATTGCATATTATCAGCGTTTGTTACCACCATCATTTTTTCATAAATTTTCATAACCTCGCTGAATGAAAGAAGATTTAAATTCTCTGTCTTTATGTTACCAATTGTGTAGGGATTTGAATAAGTCATGCTTTCTATGCCATCTTTATCGACATAGAAACAGAGACTTTCATAAGACCATGTTTCCATTGTGCTGTCCATATCTTCCAATGCCCCACCGTCTGCAAGTGTCTGAGTTACCGGCACACCATTTATGGTACGTGCATAATCAATTCTATATCCATTTCCAAAATTACCTGAACTATTATCGCCTTCAAAACTTTTGCACACCGCGTAATTCCAGTTAGAAAACTGTAAATCTGTGATGCCCATTTTTTCAACTTTTTCCTTTACAAGTTTTTTTGCTTCATCCAGGGACAGCCCGATAGATTCTTCTGTGGGTTTTTCTTCCTCTTCAGAATATCCGTAATCACACCACATTGCATCCTCCGGTATTTTTTCCCCGCCCTTGTTTGCTGCTTTCTTGATCTTGACTGACAAGGTATCGGAGCCATCGGAAGATATCATATAGTAGTATTGTGAATCGTCTGGCATTTGTGCAATACAACTGAAATAATTTCCGGCAACAGGTTTTGCCTCTGTCAGGGTTTTCTTTTCCGGAGCAGTTTCGTATTCCTGTTCCCATGTCTCAATATCTTCATAGATATCATAGACATAATTCCCATCATCATCTGTTCCATAGTTATACGGATCCAGGTTTCCGTTTGCAACGTCTTCTTTTAGTTCATCCAGAGTTTTTTTAATTTCATCCTTTGTCTTCACATAATAACTATCCATGGTATAAAGTTTTGCCTCTGAGAAGAATGCGTTTGTAATACGGTCGAGAAGCTCCTGGGGAACTTCTGCCGCGGTGACAGAAATAGCAGATATCTTTTCCACTTCCGGAATTTCTACGCTTGCATCTGTATTTACCACGAGCTTGGCACTGTCATCTTCCACATGGCTTTTATAATTTTGAGGAGCATCGATGAGATTCCTGATGGTTGTCTTTGAATCTGAACCGTCATCGTTCTTGCTTTCAGATGCTTCTCCTTTAGAACCGCTAACATCATCCGCTTCCGTATAGGCATCTACAGCCTTGCTCCCCTTCGGCTTTACCAAAGAAGAGTCCGGGGTCTGTGCGCATCCTGTAAACATTCCAATACAAAGCACTATTCCTGCAAATTTTTTTATGTTTTTTCTCATTTCTGGTAATTTCTCCTTTCTAAGGTTGTTATAAGTATATCATCGAGCATTACACCAAATCTTTCGCGATTTGTAACTGATATGTAAACGTTAGTGTGATTACCAGAAAACAGAGACGGTAGTTCCTTTTCCCGGATTGCTTTCAATCTTCAGTTGGAAATCGTGCAGTTCTATAATTTTCTGACATAAAGAAAGACCGAGTCCTACACTTCCTTTTGCCCTGGAACGAGATTTGTCTACCATATAAAATGGTTCCGTCACCATTTCCAGATCCTCTTTCGGTATTCCCTTTCCAAAATCCTGAACCATCAGATGGTCTGGGGTTGCCTCAAGCACAATTTTAGATTCTTTCCTGGAAGCTTTGACTGCATTATCAATTAGATTTGTCACTACACTTATCATTAAGTCCTGATCAAACTTCTTTACCAATTCTTTTGGTTCACAAAATACATCAAGAGAGATGTTTTTTTCTTGAAGCCTGCAATCAATGAGTTCTTTTACTTCTTTCAGGAAGTTATCCACCTGTATTTCAGCTGGATTGAATGAGTCTTCCGAAGCCTCGTAGAGTCCGGTTAATTCCAGCATTTTTATAGAAAGTCTTGAAAGCCTGCGACATTCATTTTCAATATAAATAAGAGCCTTCTCCTGCCTTTCCGGGGTTAGGCGCACAGTAAGCAATGTATCTGCATAGCCTATGATTGCAGTCATTGGGGTCTTCAGCTCATGAGCCAGACTTCCAATAAGCTGTTTTTGTGTCCGGTTTATGTTAGAAAGACTTTCAATTTGTTCCTTTATTTTACCTGTCATAAAATTAAAGGTTGCACCTACCTGCGCAAGTTCTGTATTTCCCTCTGACGGTACTTTAAAATCATAAATACCTTCAGAAACAAGAAGCGTAGCTTCTCTTAGGCTTATAAGCGGCGCTGTGATTTTTCGAAGGCTCAAATAAAGGACAATTCCCATCACCACGATCAAAGATAAAGTAAATCCACCCGTCTGAAAAAACAGCAGATGACTTTTTTCTATTACATCTGTTATATCTTTATAAGTAACAATCTGATATCCCATATTTACATTGCCATAGTAAAATAACAAAAGTGTCCTTCCATTTATCTGACTGATCATAGGGCCATGACCGTCACTGTTGCTGCCATGATCCACCATGTTTGCCTTACTTGCACATAATTCTCTTAACTTTTTTACATCGAATTCATAAACAGTTCCATTATAGGTCATTTTTCCATCAAGATATAAAACCGCGCTGTCATGAAAAACCTGCCGAAAAGCATAAGTAACTATTTGGGGGCACATTTCGTTGTCGGCATTCTGTTTCTGATTGTCGGAAAGGCTTGTTTTATTTTCAAACTGTAAGATATTTGTTCTGAATATACTGCTTTCATAACTGTTGATATTCTGTATACTCTGATTTTTCCAACAATAAGTGGTATAGAGAAAGATCCCTGACGATACCAACAGAATGATACATGTAGTCTGAGAAAAGATCTTTATTAAGAGTTTCATAAATCCACCTCAAGTCTGTAACCGATTCTGGGAATTGTTTTAATCTTATCCTGCCAGCCAAGCTTTTTCCTGATACGACCCACATGTGCATCCACAGTTCTTGTTTCTCCGCAGAACTCTTCATTCCACAGTTCCTGCAGAATCTGATTCCTGGTCAGTGCTTTATTCGGGTTTTTGGCGAACACCATGAGACAGTTATATTCCATTGGCTTTAAATAGATTTCCATGCCCATTTTTGTAACAGTACGACTAGCAGTATCAATGATGACATCACCAATTTGAATCTGTTCTTGTACAGTGCCATTACGTTCCAGTACTTTTTCAAGACGGACCATCACTTCCAGCATTTCAAATGGTTTTACAATATAATCTTCCGCACCGTCTTTTAATCCCTTTATCTTGCTCGCGATATCTCCCTTTGCGGTAAGAAATATTACGGGGATTTCATACTGCTTCAGTTTCGGTAACAGGCTATATCCGTCTCTTCCGGGAAGCATGATATCTACAAGTGCACACTGAAACGCATGATCTTGAATAATTGCTTCATATGCCTCATTTCCATCCAGATATCCTACTGTTTCATACCCTGCAATCTCCAAATTCATACATAGCAGGTCATTGATTGACATTTCGTCTTCTATCACAAGAATTCTTGCCTTCATAATTATTACCTCACATGTTTTTATAACTATCTTTTCACAGGTTAATTATACATTAAATTCTATATTGCAGTTGTAACTGATTTGTAACAGCAAAAAAGGAAACCAAAACCATTCTGTGAGAATAGTTTTGATTTCCTGTATAAACCGATATGCTGATTTTATACACATGCCCAAATCGGCTTTATCAGCTAATACCGCCGCCAGTTTTTCATAAAATGAAAATAAAAGCTGATATTTTCCTGTTTTTTTGCACATTCCTTCATACATTTCTGTATGTTTTGGTAGTAAGATTTTGTATTGACACCTGATTCTTTCACATGATAATCAAAAATGCCTAACATTGGATCCTGGAAAAATAACGTTATCCGAAAGTTGCGCATGGATATCCAGCATTTTTTCATAGGTTCTGGTATCAGCATGATAATAGTCCCAATATACTAATCCTAGATCTTTTTTCGGTTTTTCCCATTTGGAGCAGTCCGTGTTTTCGGGCAGATCATAGTATCCGCCTGTAGAATTTGCTGTAATGTACATGTCACTCCATATCATAGGCTTTAATTCTAATTTTCTGCAAATATCTACGACCCTGTTACAATGTTCCCTGATTATCAGTGACCCTTTTTTATATCCATTTTCTTTTAGATAATTTCCAAGTCCCAGCATGACAGCCTCATCCATTCCAAGATGTACCCTGTTGGTAGAAAAATTCTCCTTTACTGAGCTGAGCAGCTTTTCAATAAACTGATAAGTTTCCTCTTTTTCAGGCTGGAGAATGTCCGCAGAATCACGAATCTTATCCATTCAGACATGCTCTTGATATTGAAATTCATCCTCTTTCATATGATGTATGGCATAATTAAGTGCGCGGTAATAATGAGATATTTCCCGACAGATGATATGAATCTGGTTTTTTCTTTTATTGATCAATATTTCTGGTCTGTCCTGAAATTTAACAAACAATTCTATGTTTTGGTTGAAACCGTCCTTTTCAGCCAGCAGTATTTCAGTACCTTTTTTAATAGTATTATATTCTTTCTTATCAGATGAAAAAACAACGTTCATACGTATTCCTCTTTCTTTAGAAATTCTGCTCTTCTTAATAAATCAATTTTTTTAGCAGAGCATCCCCTGTCAATGTTCTATTTTATTCGTTTGTAAATAATCGGTTCATCATAACCAAAAGTTCTTTTCCCATTTACTTCCATGGACTCTGATACTTCCAATTGATTTTCAGTGAACTTTTCATGCAGAGAAAATTTCAATACGGGAGAAAACATACTTACACTTCCGCCTTCCCATGTATCACCTGATTTTCTGAAAAATGCAGGAGTAAATTTTGCAGAACACTTTAGCTGATCATAGTCGGCACCTTTGAACATTTTGTAAGTAAAATTCTTTTTATCATATCCTTCCGGTATCTCATAAGAAATAAGTTTTATTGAATTGCTTTCTTCCATGAAAAGAAACAAATGTGAAGAGGAACGGGTAGTTCCCTGTACAGAATAATAGCTCTCTTCAATCATAAATACGCCTTCGAAACCATTTGGGAGATTTGCAATTTTGGAATTACATATTGTATTGATATGCTTTGCATATGGATACTGTGGATTTGTCTTACTTATTTTCTCAAATTGATCCTTATTATCAAATTTTCCATTCAACAGCGTAACAAAATTTATCAAGTCAGCCATGATCTTATGCCTCCATAATCTTTATCATATAGTTTTTATCCACTATACACCTTCCATATAAAAGAGTCCATGTACAAAATAAGGGAATATATAAACAAAATGCATCACTTCTGTTCATTGTACGTATTTCTCTGGTAGCTTCCAGGCCATCCATAACTGGCATCATAATATCCATCAGAATTACATTGACCTCACCAACACCTGATTTTGCAAATGCTTCAACAGCCTCCTTACCGTTTGAAGCCCTTATAATTTCTGCTCCTGCATTTGTCAGAAGGAATTCTGCAATTTCCATGTTCAATTCATTGTCTTCGGCCAAAAGGATTCTCATGCCTTCAATTGATACATCGTCTTCCTGGCTTTCTGCCTGCTTCATATCAGCAGAAATAAGGAATGGGAGCTGTACCATGAATGTGGTTCCTACATTTTTCTCGCTTTCAAATTTAATCGTACCGCCCATTTTCTCTATTAGTTTTTTTGTAATTGGCATACCAAGACCTGTTCCTCCATAAACAGATCTTGCACCGCCTGTTTCCTGAGTAAATGGTTCAAAAATATGGTTCTGAAATTCTTTACTCATTCCAACTCCGGTATCCTTGCAGTGAAACTCAAACAGTATATGCCTGTCATCCACCTGTGTTTCATAATAGCTGAGCAGTATCTCTCCTTTTTCTTTGTTATACTTGACAGCATTACTTATGATATTCATAAGGATTCTTTTTAAATGAACCGGACTCCCATTCAAATATCTATATTCCAGATTGTATTCTTTTTCAGATAAGCTGATTCCGCGTTCATACACCTGCTTTTCTATAACTTCTCTTATTTCATGCAGTAGCCTGTTAATATCAAAATCCTTATTTTCCAACACAATTTCCTCTGATTCCAGTTTGCTCATATCAAGCACTTCATTAATAAGCTCCAACAGGTATCCTGAAGCATCCCATATTTTCCTGCGGCACTCATCTTGCTTTTTTAAATCATCTTTATAATAATCAGCTACCTCGATCATGCCACGGATTCCGTTAATAGGAGTTCGGATATCATGACTCATTCGCTGCAGAAATTCTGTTTTTGCATTATTTGCCATGTCAGCCCTCTGAGCTTCTTGCAAAAGTTTCTGCTTATAGGCTTCTTCCTGCATCATCTGAATCTTCAACAATTGCGCATTTGATCTCCTGCGGAAGGCAAATACGGAAGCAACCACAAAGATATACAACAGTAACACGACCAACAGGTTTTTAAAAACAGAAGCAAACGCCATTTGCTCATCTATAAACATATAAACATAATAATCACGCCCCTTAGTCATTCTGCCAATATATCTACATTTTCTGTCTGAAACACGGACCAGTTTGTTAGCTGGTTTCTGTTTTACCTGTTGGATAATATTAATACCTTCAGAGCTCAGTCCAATCAGATTTTCGTCGTTTGAAGCAACCACATTTTTTCCATCTGTTACAACAATCATTCCGCTGGAATATGTATCATAGCCACTAAAAAGGCTCTGGATCGTAAGATTATAGTTTCTGGCATACTCAGCCGTTGTATGATAAAAAGTAATAATTATGCCTTTTTCGTCAGAACGTCCATATGCAGCCAGATCCACCTGTGATCCATCCTCAAGAACGATACTTGCAGCATATGTTTTTCGGGGATAAGCAACTACATCAAGTACTGTTTTCTTTTGAATCTCATTCTGTAAAGCCCGGGAATTAAGATTGTCTGTACTGTATTCACATTTTACCTTTCCGTTTACATCAAGTATAATAATTCCGGTAAGTTTCTGCTCCTCTGCATATGTTTTCAGCTTATCCTTCGTAACTTCATCCTTTGTATACGTCAGATTACGATTAACCTGCTGAGCATTTTCAATTGCACGCATTAAACCTTTTGTTTGGGATGCTTCATTATATCTGTTATAAATATAACATTGTTCTTTCACATATTTCAGAGTCTCGTCCATTTGCCTGGCAACTGCTTTTATATCGGTTTTTACAGAATAAACTATAGTTATCAGAAACAGAAGCAGTCCTGTAGTAATAATGATGATTTGAATCTGCCGTCTGGACAGTTTAGTTATTTTCAATTTTGTCCACCTCCAGATATCCACTGGTTTCGGGAAGATATTTTTTTAGAATTTTCTCTTCACTTCCATCTTTTCTCATTTCTTTAAAGATTTCTGTGAGTTTTTCCGGAAGTTCACTATCCGTGTTTTCAGGAAAAGCTACTCCAATTCCTGTAGTCAGGATAGCTTCGTCCAGGATTCTTATCTTTGCCCCGTAATCTTTTATATACTATTGTACGGAGGTTTCATGAGCTGCTATGGCATCAACATAACCTTTTCCAAGAGAGGTAAAAAGCAGTTTTCGGTTTTCTAAGCTATACACATCTTTTACCAATGGAATAGCAGGATTCATCCTGTTAAGAAAGATATCCTCAGGCTTTGTGGAAGCCTGTACTGCGATTACTTTTCCCGACAGATCACTAAGCTTCTTTATATTACTGTTTTCATTGACTGCAACGACCTGCCGGCTCACCATATATGGACCTGCCCACTTATAATCATTCTCCCGGCCATCCATGGAAAAGCACCCCCATAAACAGTCTATCTCCTTATTTTCCAGGTCTTTATCTTTATCATCCCATACAATCTTTGTAAATACCGGCTTATAACCAAGGCGCCCCAGAGCTTCATTTGCAATGTCAACATCAATCCCTGCCGGTTCCCCATTTTCATCGGAATAATTAAAAGGTGGAAAATCGTCACTTCCAATGATTATCTCTGGCATATTTTCCTGTGAAGATGTACTTTTCTGTGTTGTAACTGAACATCCTGATATCAGTAATATCCCAAAAGCAAACAAAAACGGTATTACTGCCATGTACTTAGATTTCATGCTATGTACCTCAACAATTTTCTCTGATTTTTTTGGATTTTACGTCATTATAATAACTCTGTTTATACTGAATTTACATAAAAGATATAATACAAAACATGCACAAAATTTTAAAAAGAACAGGTGATTTTTCAAGTGGATCATGTTATGTAGATTTCACTCAGAGTAGTACTCCTTCACTTTCCCTCTGAAACTCCATCTTCATTTTTACTTTTGCCAGTTTTATTTCCGGTATTCCTTCAGAAATGGACATAAAAAGCGCCATAGGTTTTTTCCAATGCCTATGGCGTGTAAATAATTTTCTACTCTGCGGATACCTTGTTTATGATTGTCTGCCTGAGCAGGCGTCTATGCCAACAGATTTCTCTATACTTTTGAAATTTTATGATACTCTTTTTTCTCTGGAAAATACAAAACTATACAATAAGTTAAATCGTCTGCGTTAACTTCCATTCGCCCATCCATCTGCTCCATCATAATAGAAATATTCTGCAACCCAATCCCTGTTTTTTGATGCTCAGAATCAAACCTGGTAATACTATTTTGAATACTGATTCCTACTTCTTCATTCCCATAACAAAGCTGTATACATACCTCATTTTCATGTTTTCCATATTTTTCAATATTAGAAATAATATTATTCATAATTCTGCCAATAAAATCTGTATTTATACATACAGATATCTGTCTCCACTCCAACCGATCTGTATTTACTTTAAATCCTTCATATTCCAGTAAAGCACACAGTTCAGAAAGATAATCACCAAAAGCACACATAATATCTTCTGCAGGTTCCAGTTCTATATGGTGTCGTGAATTTACAAAAAAATATTCAAACATCTGCTCCGACAAATCTCTGATCTGAAGTACACGATCAAAGGCTTTATTTATATATTCCTGAGTAACCGCACCTTCTTTTTGCTGCTTTTTTAGAATCTCAAGATATGCCATCAAACCAGTCAGAGGAGTACGCAGATCATGTGACATTCCTAACACCAGCTTCTCCTGTGCACTCTTCAGGTCATACTCTATCTGCTCTTTTTTCACCAATGTTTGTCTCATATGTTCCAGTCCACTGGCTAACTGTGCAATTTCATCTGTTCCCTGAACAGTTACATTCCCCTGCAAATTTCCTCTGCTGATTATATTTACCTCTTTCATAAGGCATTGTATATATTTTACATTCTCATACATTCCGGATACAACAATTCCAATACACGCCGCGACTCCAAGTACAACAGAAAAGACCATCAATATGTTAAAATATTTATCCGCTGTTCCTTCATATATATATACATCTGCCGTTCCATCCTTAAATGAAATTCTGTGGTACATTCTCCATGTCAGATTTGGTATTTCTCTGCTGCCATACATAATTTTACCGTTGTAGGAAATATCAAACAACAGCCATTTTCCCCTTGAAATCGTGAAGTCATCAATATTTCGTTCTGTACCCCATTTTTTCAACATTTTATAATCAGATGCACTCAACTTATTTTGTGTGACATATTCCTGAAGTTCTTCTGCACGTTCTGTCTCTTCAGCATAAACATATCCTGTACGAAAGAAAAAGCGTTGCAGTAACCCCTTTCCCCCGAAATATGTCACGCTTAACACTAATAAACCTGCTAATAACCCCTGCATAAGATAGCAAATTATCTTGCCTGTCAAACTATTTCCGCAAATTTTATCCAAGGCGATATCCCTTTCCCCATACGGTTTGAATCATCTTTGGCTTTTGTGGATCATCTTCGATTTTCATTCGTAATCTTCGGATATGTACCATAACAGTATTTCCAGATGAATATAAGAACGGCTCCTCCCACAAACTCTCATAAAGATTTTTTACCGAGAATACCTTTTTCGGGTTTTCCATCATAAGCAATAAGATTCTGTATTCCATTTCTCTGAGACTGATTTCCTTTTCATTGCGGAATACCTCATTACATTGAGTATTCACTTTTACTTTTCCATATTCAATCCAATGTTCTTTTGTCTTCTCACCTTGTAATGTCTGACTATATACATGATATCTTCGTAGTAACGCTTTAACCCGGGCAAGAAGTTCCGCATACGAAAATGGTTTCACGAGATAGTCATCACCTCCTGCCATAAGTCCGAGTAATTTATCAGATTCCTGACTTTTGGCTGTCAGAAACAACACTGGAACATGTGAGATTTTTCGAATTTCTTCACAAGTTTTTATCCCGGATATTCCCGGCATCATAATATCAAGAATAACAAGGTCAATATCATCTGATACTTTTTTCAAACACTGATATCCATCCTCTGCTTCCTGAACAATATATCCCTCACCTTCAAGAAGTATCCTCACTCCTTCTCTAATTGCTGCATCATCTTCTACAACCAAAATATGATTATCCATTTTCATCCTTTCGTCTTCTAAACTGCATATACCCATATTTGCTGACATTGAGAAATCAGGGTCGTATATTCCCATTTTTTTGAACTGTTTGTATAGCTGAATGGATCGTTTACAGAAAATTTCTTTCTGGAATAATCATAAATAACAATAAAATGCCCTGAATTTGTAAAATCTCCGGGACCCATAGCACAGATTATCAGATTTCCATCTTTAAGTCTGTCGGCCATTTCCTGTTCTCCCAGCATATCAAATTGCGAAGCAATTACACCGTAATCCAAAGCAGCTTCTCTCATGAATTTCCAAGATGTTCCAATACCCTCTACATAATATCCCTCGTTCATGGATTTTTGCGCAAGCACAGGTGGTGTTGCCTCTGTATTTCTGGTTAAACTGTATATTACCATTGCCATGCACGTCGGACCACATCCGGAAATTCCTATATCACTTGTTCCATAAGGTTCATATCCCCATCTTTTATCCCATTGAATAAATAAAGGAACTTTTTTCTTCCGTTCCTCAAATGTAAGTCCTTCAGAAGACTTCTTATGTACATCATTGTATCCTTCGACAAATTCCAGCATTTCCGGATTTCTTTTTAAATCCTCTAAAAGAATATCCGGATAATTTTCTGTATGTAAAAATATCTTCTTCCACTCTGCACTTTCCATTATCTGTTTTTTGTAAGCGTCTGTCAATATAATACCCTCTTCAGTTTTTTTCGCTCTTACTGTCACAACTATCCATGCTGCCAGAATTAAAATCAGAAGAATAATTTTACTACAACTTTTTCCCATATGTTTTTTTCTTTTTTTCATCATAAATCACCATTAATATGATCCCGGTAAATCCTGCCATTGTTGGAATTGAAGCTGTAAACCCTACCGAACCATTAATTCCTGTAAGCAACATATTTTTACTGTTTACAGTATACATCCATATTGCAGGAAAGTTCTGTGCCACATCAATATGAAAAATCTGGCTTTCTCCTGATAGAATATTATACAGACAATGAATCATAACCGAAGACCATATAGAACCTGTCTGCTCTGTAACAAGTGCCAATGCAATTCCTGCAATTTCAACAGAAATAATCATCATAATTACTTTTTTTATATCAGAAGTATCAATCCCATCAAAATGATAAACAGCGAATAAAAAACTTGAAACAAACACTGCACATTTCTTTCCAAAAGTATTCTGAAGCAATCTTAAAATCATACCACGAAAGACAATTTCTTCTGTTACTGCCGCTTTAATACCTGATGATAAAATAGAAATTGTAACTACATCTATGATTTCTTTATATGTAAGGTTTCCTTTTTCAAATGTTCCCTTTGTAAAAAATATATAAAAAAGGCATATTAATACCGGCATTAATACCGCTGTTATACACCACTTTTTTTTCGGAAGCGGCATTCCTAAAAACAAATCCTGCATTTGAATTCTTATAATATACTTCGTATATAAATATATCATGGTCAGCAGGCTCAAAATCGCAAATGTCACATATAGAATTCTCACATATGGATTCTTCTCACATATCCCATATGCAAATGCTATACTAAATTCATCCGTAAGCTGAATAAGAATGAATGCTATTGCAATATGGAACGTACATTTTATTTTCATAAATGCTCCTTTACTTTTCTCCTCATGTATTATTTTCTAAGAGTTATCTCTTAGAATGTACTTATACAATAACATTTAATTCTTACCTGTTCATTTAACTGTACCTTAACTATTCTTAACTATCTTCAAGCAGATGCAAGGCCTATGACGAAAGCTTTGCCTTAGAAGCTATAGCATCATCCATGGTCATGTTCCCCATAAAATTTGTTTTTCATGTCTACCATCCGAATGCGTCTCGGATCAAAGCCCCGGTTTCTCCGTCTATATAAAACAATTCCTGTTCTTCTGGTGAATCCTTCCATTGGTAGGGACAGCAAAAACTCCATACAGGTCTGTAAACAATTCCATCTGCAGTTTCATCAATATAATATTTCAGGCGGATTTTCGTAACTGGAATCGTGATTGGTTCTGTTTTCTCCGTCGTGTCCTCTTCCGTAAAAAATCCGATTTTTCCTTCTTTTACATATTGTTCCACCGATTTCATAATTTCTTCCATGGGAAGCATAGTAACTGTTTCTTTCTCTTTCACCTGAAGCGGGATTGGTATTTTGAAATAGCAGTCTTCAGGCTTGAGACCAAATCCTGTGCTTCCCTGATAATGATACTGAGAAAGTCCACCTGCCGGTATTCCATTCAACAGAACTTCTGTGTCGTAATAATCATATCCTTCCGTCATGTCGCTAATTGGTTTTCTTACAGAAGTTCCAGATAAATCAGCTTTGGAAAACAGTTGATTTATAATATTTAATTTCTCATCTTCCGTATTCTCGCCTAAAAATCCCAGATCTTTTTCACTTAATCCATCACACTCTATCATCCCATCCGAAATAAATAACTGCAGTCCTTTTTCTTTATTTTCCCAGACCGTTTCATCTGTTACAGATTTTTCCCATCCATCTTTCCCGCCAAACCAGGAGCAGATGTCTTTCTCTGATATATTGCATTTTTTCAGAACTCCCTTTGAAACGTCATCAGTATTTCCGGTAATATCAGCTTCTATTGTAAGGGTTCCTGATTTCCCTGGCAGAGAAGCTGTTACATGGTTTTCCTTTACCTGCAACATTGTTTTCTCCGGATCATATTTTTCATTTACACTCGTAGTATTTGACGAACTTTCCAAATCTGTTGTGTTCTGCGTACTCTCACCCGAAGATGGTTCTACTCCGGTGTCAGCAGCCTGCAATTTCCCTTCTTTTCTATATTTTTCAATGATATCCCTTACTTCATCCTTTAATGGGAGGGTTAACGTAAGAATCTGAGGCGTATATCCTCTGTAAACGTCCTCCGCAGGAAGTGCATAAGAAACCCTTCCTTCTGAATCTGTAAAAGAACCAGTTTTAAAAATCTTTTCGTAAGCTTCAGTGTCTTTCCAGGTATAATAAATTTTACCGTCATAAACAGGATATGCCTGAATAGTCATGGAAAGTTCTACTTCAGAATCTTCATTTAATATTTTCTCAATCAAAGCGTCATCATACAAAGTAATATGCCCATAATAAAGATCTTCTCCTTCTATTTTATTTAAAGAAGCCAGTGCATCTTTTCCATTCACCGTTGCATGATCACGGCAAGTGATCATATAATTCTTTGCCTCATTGGAAGGTTCTCCCACAAAGCTTAAACCGCCGCCATCAAAATACGCTTCTTTAACAGTCAACATGGACTGATTCCAATCGACCGTCTCGGGAGTTATTGGATAAGAAGTAATATTTTCCACATTTTCTGCAGTTGACTCAGGTTCTGTGACAACCATTTGAGCTGCCTCCTGTTCAGCGACACCCTGTTGTTCAAGTTCTTTATACAGTCGTCCGATATTTGTTGCAAGTACACCAGTACTAACTCCTAATATAGCAGCTACCGGAAGAAGAATCCGAATTATTTTTTTCTTATTTCCTGAATTTTTCGTTCTTTCTCCATCTGTTTTTTTACTTAAAGCCCCCGTTGTTTTCTCGTCTGGGGAATTTAAAATTCCACTCAGAACATCTTCCATGGCTTTATCAATATTTTCCGGTATTGCAGTTTCTTCTTTTAAAATCCTTCTGATTTCTTTCATATAGTCTCACCTCCTGATCACCTTTTTTAATTTTGCTCTTGCCCGGGAAAGTTTGGTTGATACGGTATTGCTGTTCATTTCAAGAAGGGCACTAATTTCCTTAACTGAAAATTCATCAAAATAATAGAGTTCCACGATTTTCCTACTTTCTTCATCCAGGCATAAAAGCAATTGTTTCCATTCACAGAGATTCAGTTCTTCACAATGTACACCTTCTGCAAAATCATCCAGTTCTGCTGCATGGTTCTTTTGACGGAGAATGTCCTTGCACTCATTTATAAGGATCCGCATCAGCCAGGTTTTAAAATACTTCGGTTCTCTCAGTCTCTGTATATTTTCATAGCAGGATAGGATTGTATTTTGCAGGGCATCTGCAATGTCCTGCTCATCCCGAAGATAAATCCAGGCAGTCTTATACAGGCTCTGCTTATTCATCCGGATTAATCTGACAAATGCTTCTTTATCTCCATTTTTAGCCTCTGTTATTAAAGCATCCATAAAGTACCTCCTTTTCTTCTTATAATTATTAGACTTGAAAAATAGCCATTTGCTTTCAAGAAAAAAATTTTATAAAAAACGCCATAGGTTTTCGATACCTATGGCGTGTAGATATAGGGAAAAGCTGCCTTTTTTATCGGCAGTGGAATATTTTCTGTGTTTGTGCCAGATCATCCAAGTCATATGAGTGAATTCCTAATGCTTCTAAATCCATTATCCATTCCTGAACTTCATATCCCAAAATATCTGCGAATATTTTTTTCAATATTCTTCGTCTTATCAATTATCTTGTATATGATTCGGTGTCTTTTCCGTCATATACAAATACTTTTATATCCGTATTTTCACCAACATCAGCATGAATACCTACCGTGTATTCTTTATCTGTAACGTTCAGAAAAGAATAGCAACCACCCGCAGGAATACTGCCAGATACGAGTTCCTGTTTTCCTTCGCAGAGCAGATGCACAATAACGTCAAAATCGTTTCTGTTCTGAACCGTCAACACGCCTGTTTTGGATAAAATTTTTGCATCAGAATATGTAATTACATAAGAATCAGGCGTTGACTCTTCCGCACAGGTTACAGAACAATCCCACTGTATCGCGGCATTTGCTTTTCGACAGGCTTCTGAAGACTTATATGTTGAAAACATAATCATTGTACTTATAGCAACAATACTAATAATGACCAACACTATTGTCACTTTTTTCTTCACAGCCATCACCTCCACACACAGTTCAATTTGTTACCCATATGATATCATATCTTTTCTTCAATTACATTACCTAATTTTAATACACAGCCATTCGACTTGCTATTACTTTGTTTTCTTCCATGTATAAAATTGCGGATTTGAATATATCTCCCGGTCACAATCTTTTAAAAGATCCTGAAAAAGTTTTGCCCACATCACAGGTATTTTTTTATTCTTTAAAAATGAGGTCTTCTTTTCCAAAAACAAATATCCGGCGAATTGAAAACATATTAATTAAAGCCGTCTGGCAGAATAATATAGAATTAGTAAAAACAAATTATCGGGACATCATACTGAATAAGACTATAAAGCTGCCCGGCATTTTCCGGGGGAAGATTGATGCATCCATGAGAACCACCTGTAAGATATCTGTCACCACCAAAGTACGGCTGCCAGTCTGCATCATGAAAGCCAATTCCTCCATTGAATGGCATCCAGTACGTTACCGGCTGTTCATAAGAATAGGTTCCATTTGCTGTCATTTCACCTCGCAGCACGGACGGACTGCTCTTTGAATTCAATGTGAATATTCCAGGGGGTGTTTTTCTATCCGGATCGCTTGGCAGTCCGGATACGATTTCTGATTGGAAAATAATATTTCCATTCTGATAATACCACATATACTGCTCTGTAAGATCTACCTCTATATATGTATCTCCGAGATCATTGATCCCGTGTGCATTTGCCCTCATAGAATACACCGGTTCCCTGGTTGTCTGGGTTCCTGACTGAATTTCCTGCATGAGCTGTGCTACTTCCTTGTCCTGATCAATCTTCCATCCATAGGCTGAGCCATATACATACACTGTCCTTCCGCTTGTGGTCTGAAATTGTCTTTCAGTGCCAACTGTATCATGATCTGCTGCAAGCTGTGCCACATAATCCACTACATGCTGCCGGAAGGCTTCATCATTCTGGAGCAGCTGCCCTTTCTCGTCAAACTGCAGCCAGTTTTTGATGGTATTCCCATCGAGTGTTACCGTTTCGTCTCCAAATGTATATGTGATATTTGCTTTTGTCAGGTTCTTATATGTATTTACCATATTCTGAAGTTCTGAACTTTCTTTCGTCACATCTGCTTTCTTATAAGCCTTTGGATCACTTTCCAGATTTACCTCTGCCGCATCGTTATCGATTGCCCTGCATATCATCTGATAAGCTTCTTTGGTATTTAATTCGTTGCCTTCCGTTTCTGGCACAATAGTGAATTCTGAGTTAACAAAACTTACATACGCATTTTCCGGTGCTATCTGATTCTCTTTTTTCACACAATTTAATGAATTTACCTGTTCTTCCAGTTTCTCCCGGCTGAAAAAAGTCTCTTCTTGAACCATATAGGTTTTTGTTTCAAAAGGACTGCCGATCCATTCCCATGATTTCTGAGTTTTCAGCAGCTGGAGAACCGCACCGCTGGATACGTATTTATAATCAATGTCTTTTCCTGTAATGGCCTGCGGGTCCTGCATTCTTGCCCTTACCTGAATAGTATAGTTATCCTTTTTCCCAGCAATCTCCTGCTCAACCTCATATGCTGTCTTATTTGAACTGTCAATCCCATTGATGGTCGTCCCATAAAAGAAGTGATATGAGTAATAATAAGATATACCTGCATAAATACAACAGCCTATAACAAAAATCATCAATATAATCAATATTACAATTTTCTTAATTTTATTTTTCTTCTTTTCTGAAAATATAATAGATCTGAATTCCGATTTATCCATCGGCACATAAACAACTGAACCTGGTCTTGCCGATTTTATGGTTCTCATTGATTGCCCTATCACTTCTTTTGGTCTCATGTCTTATTTATCTTTCTTTGAATCAATTAGTTTTTTGCATTGTCACTATCAAAATGTAATGTCTTATGGTACTTTGCATTTTCCTCCAGAAGTTTTTTCCATTTCTGTCCGTCTTCTTTCGTAGGATTATCAAAATTCTGCTGCCCCTTCAGTTCATCCATATACTGGATATAATCCAGGAAATAAATATCTACTGTCGAAATATCCCTGTCCTGAATTGCGAAGTTATTACAGTTTCCAGTAGACTCATTATATGGAAGTGTGTTTCCGTTGGCATCAAGAGCTACCATGAAGCAGTCACTGTTGGATCCTTCCTTATAAAGTTCATTTACCGTCAGTTCATACGGAGAACGAATTACGGATTTGAGTCCGATACCAGCATCGTTTGTATCATTCAGTTCCAATACTTCTGTCCGGGAATCATCTACTGTAACCGGGATATCGAAACTCCAGTCACCTTCATATTTGTAGTAGCCGGCATCCCTTCCATAGTTTTCATCATCCGCTTCTGACCACTCATAGTCTGCTTCCAGCCCTCTTACCTTCGAGATATCCAGATGCAGATTAAAAGTATCCGGAATCTCAATATCTTTAATATATTTCTGATATGCTCCACCACGCTCAGATACTTTATTGATAAACTCTTCCAGCAGTGCATAACCTTCATCCGTCTGATCATCTAAGTCCGCCTGAGTTATTCCCATCTCATCCATTACCTGCTGTGTCATTTCATTGTATTTCTCATTATATTCCGTATAGTCTTTTGCCGCCTGAGCAAGATCATAACGGAAAATGCATGCATAGGTGTTGTCATCCAGAAACTGTCCTTCCACATGACCGTCGATCACCCGACTAGCTTCTGAATCAAAGTCCACACCTCCAGTCATATCCAGATCAATGACCGGTGTTCCACTTTCCGCCCTGGTTGACGTTTCTGGAAATGGCTTATCACTCTTAAACTGCATAGTTATATAGACTGCCTGGCTGTTGGCATATACCTCAGAACATGTAATTGTCAGCCCATCTGCTGTTTTAATGTAAGCATTCTCACTAGTGGCATTACCTGTCTTGTCCCCATCTGCTTCACTGCCATCTGCCGTTGTTCCATCAACGGATTCCAAGGTTGTTGCATAATCCGAAAAATCACCAAAGAAACTTACATTATCCTGCAAGATTTCAAAAAGCCCTCCTACAACCGGGATATTCTTTGCCATTACTGGATTGGTTGCACAGAATATAAATCCGACCGCCAGTACCGCTGCCATACCTCCTGCTACCCTGCCTCCGATTTTCATCCAGTGGAATGGATCCCTTGGTGCTTTTTTCTGAGTAACCGTATTATTCTCAATCAAATGATATGCCTGATTGATATGTTCATGTACAATCGCCGGAATCTCTGTATCCTTTTGCATTTTTTTCTGGAAATCTTTCTCATTATTATTTAGAGTCATCATTAGGCACGTTCCTCCTTAATTTTATATCCATATATATCTGCGATTTTTTTTCTTCCACGATGAAGGCGGGATTTCACTGTGTTTTCTGGCAAATCCAGGATATTACTGATTTCCCGGATATTAAATTCCTCCATGTAGTACAGAATAACAACCAAACGATATTTACTATCCAATGGTTCTAATGCCTGTAAGCATTCTATTGTCTCATATTCTTCATGAAAAGGTGTTTCTGGAATTTGATCCATAAAAGTAACCAGTTTATTCTTTTGTATGACGTCTTTACATTTATTGATCAGGATGCGTATCAGCCATGTTTTAAAGTATCTGTTCTTTCTTAGACTTCTTAGATTTTCATAGCAGGAAAGGATCGTATCTTGTATTGCATCTGCAACATCTTCATCATTTTTCAGATATGCTGCTGCAATCTTGTACATACTCTGTACATTTTCATCCATGAGCCTGCAAAAAGCATCCTTGTCGCCTTTCTTCGCTTTTCGTATCAAAACCTCATTCATTGTAGTTCCGGCTCTCCTATCTCAGACTAGTCATCCGTAGTATACTATAGAAGCTTCATTTATGTGCTTCTACTTATTAGACGTGCGAATCCCTAAAAAGGTTGCAAATATTTTTAAAAAAATTATCTCAGATAAAAACACCCCCGAAATCGTTCAAATTTTATGATCATCAGGTCCTATTAGGGTATAAAAACAGCCGTACCATGTGCGTTTTACATGATACGGCTGTCAATAATTCTCATACCCTCAGGATAGATTAATTGAATCGCCAACTAAGACTCTCCATTTTTATTTATGTAATAAAGTTTGATCCAGCATGTTTTTAATTTCATCCGGAAGACTGTCTATCATTGCATTTTCATCCAAAAACAGTAAAGTTGTATATTTTTTCGCATCATTCGGTGCTGAGAAAATATGAGTTACTGTATATGCTGTTCTACTTTTAGAAAAACAATCTTCATCTCGCAGTGATTCTACTACGAAGCAATCGCCTTTTTGCTGTCCCTGATCATCATACTCTTTATTTAAGCATAGAGTAAAATTAAGATCTGTTGTGCCAAACTTATAAGTTCTCGTATCTGTAACAATCTCTTCCAACATAAAGCCTTCTGATCCAGCCAGCATTGCAATCTGTCCGATATGCTTAATTTTACGCTTACACAATGAAAAAGGGTGCTGCGGTGTAAAAAATATCTGCGAAGCCTGAAGCAGCTTTTTTGCTGCATAACTATAAAACTTTTTTGCGGAAAGGTTTGTGGCCACACCTGTTAAGTGCCTGAAATTGGCAGCTTTATAAAGCACCTCAATATATCTGCCTTCAAATACATATAGAAACCTTTTACCTACCAGATGCTTCCTGTACAGATCGGCAGCTATTTTAATCTCCTGTACGATTTTCTCTCTATCCTGTTGTTTTCCCATCTATCTTTTCCCAATCATCACTATAATATAAAAACAGCACCGGACAACTTTTTGTTATCCAGTGCCCATAATCTTAAAAAGCGGTTTTATGCTGGCTGTCAGCCGCGACATCCTTCCGAACGTCTAAAATGTCGCCGGTATCATTAAGTCCCCGGCGCGGACTCACCGTATCTCCCTGGTGTGGGCGTAATACCCTTCCGAGTATCAAATAGTCCCAGTAATTACCCTGCCCGGGCACAGTACAGCTTTTACGTGCCGCTACACGAAACCTTTTGGTTTAACTATATTATATGCGATACCCTAAGAAATATCAATAGTTTCTGGCAAAATCGATTGGCTGTATTTTATTGTACCCCATTACTTACCACTGTCTATGATTTCCAGGTCCTCAGGACAGATCAATCAAAAATCATATCCTCTGTCCCATCAGGTCTTAAAAATACTGTTTTTGAAATTCCATTACATTCCAACGTTACTTTCTGCTCACAGGAAGAACAGAGGCGAACCCTGTGTATCCTGCCATCTCTCCATTCAAAATCAACTGTGATGGCACCCTGTGCCTTCATTCCCCGGACATTTCCGTCTTTCCATTCATCCGGAAGTGCCGGAAGTAACAGGATATACCCTTTCCTGCTCTGGATAAGCATCTCTGCAACCGCAGCTGCAAAGCCAAAGTTCCCATCGATCTGGAACGGTGGGTGTGCACACAGCATGTTGGGATAAATGCCGCCTCCCACACAGGAAATGTTTTCTTCCCTGGTATAACGGAGCTGGTTTGATCGAGTAGGAGACGGCTTTTGCCGCCGACCTCTCACACCACCGGACATGCGGTTCCGCATCCGGCGGTTCAGTTAACTTGACATCTCGCTTTACAAAGATATTCCTCGGCTGAGAGTAAACCAAATTTCTTCAAACGTGCATTTGACATCGCATAACAAACAGTTTTTGTACGGCACACTCGGGCATATCCATGAAATCCCGCCGCACACCTTGCATTCTTTTTACTAATACCCAGTTTTACCAAATTTTTATATCTGGTTTTTGGATTTTTCCAGTGTTTCCATATGCACATCCTGAATCTATACCTGATTACTGTATCAAGTTTTCGGCTTACTGTAAGAATTGAGCCAATTTTAAAGTAATTAATCCATCCTCTTACTACCTCTGCTATCTTTTTCGCTTTGTATGAATTACTCACGCTCCACTTGCGGCTCGTAAGTTTCCTGACTTTCTTCTTTACTTTATCCAATGACTTTTTCGGAACTTTCATCCTATATTTCTTTTCCTAAAATTGATAATAAAAAGCAAATCCCAGATATTTTGCTTTTGTCGTACTATCATTATACTTTTTTATTATAAAAAAATACATAAACAACATTCGCCAAAACATGCACAAAATGTTATACTTTTACATAATAGCCAACTATTTTTTAACAATATTTTGTAGAATCGTAAAATTGCATAATTCATATTGTTGTATTTTGTGCAATATGACAAGGAAGACATTACTTGTATACATTATCAGCATACTATCACAAATCCAGGGTTGATTTTATGGATAAAAAACATCCCCTGTTTATTGGAAGCTGCGGTACTTATCATCTATACACCGTAGAAAAGCTTCCTACCCACCGCCCGAAAGACCGGCTTGATTATCAGCTTCTTTACATCGCATCCGGACGGGCACATTTTATTTTGATGGAAAACCTACTGTTGTAGAAGCCGGCAATATGGTACTCTACCGTCCACGTGAGGAACAACGCTATTATTATGGAGCGGATCAGACCGAAGTTTACTGGGTTCACTTTACTGGAAATAATGTAAAGAACTTTCTAAGAAGATATGGGATTGCCGACGATACCCGCATTATTTATACCGGTATCTCCATTGAGTACAAAAATCTATTTATGTCTATGATCGAGGAACTGAATCTGCAGCGAATTGATTACGAGGAGATGCTGATAAATTATTTCATGATTCTCCTGATCAGCCTCCATAGAATAGCACTGCAAAAGCCACGTAAAAAGAACCTTCAGAACATGAACGATATGGAACAGGCTACACAGTACTTTCGGATGCATTATAATAAACCTATAAGTATTGAGGACTATGCTGTTTCCCACAATATGAGTATCAGCTGGTTCATCCAGAACTTCCGTCAGTATGCCAATACTACACCTGCTCAATACGTGCAGTCTCTGAGGCTTACCAATGCAAAAATGCTTCTGGAAACGACCAATTATAATATCACAGAAATAGCAAACCTGGTCGGGTACGAGAATCCATTATATTTCAGCTGCTTTTTCCGAAAACAGTGTGGCATTTCCCCTTCACAGTTCCGCAAACAGCTGGTGCCGAATGCAGAAAGCTGTCCAAAATAAAACCAGTCAAAAACGCTGGGAGCAATTCTCAGCGTTTTTGATTGGTTTTATTTAACATAATATTATGATACTTTTTTTACCTTAGAATTAATGGACATAAAGCCTGTTTCAGGATGTCGCGGATAAATATTCTTATACCTGTAAGTACTCAGCACGATCCCCATGAGTCCATAAGAAATTATGATACAGCTTCCTCCGGCTGAAAAAAACGGAAGAAATGTTATTGATTGCGGAAATACGCCAAGATTCTCAAGGACATTTATCAAAAAACTGATGAGAAATACAATTCCGCACCCGCATCCCATCATCATGCCCAGCTGATTTTTCTGTCGTAATGCAGTGTTGAAGACTGCAAAAATCAGAACCGCAAGAACACAGCACAAAAGTATAGCTGCAATTATTCCATATACAGATGACAGATAGGTCAGAATGTAATCCGCATTAAATGCTGGCAGGATTCCCGTTACATCTGATTTGCTTTTCCCGATCAGCTTATTTTGTCTCCAAAGTGAATGCAACATTTTTGTGAGATAGTCTGTTTCGCTGCCGCTGGAAAACATCGCCTGTATGCGCGCAATTTGATATTCCGCCAGCCTGTTTCTCAGGTACATACTCAGAAAAGCTGCTATGGGCGCGGTCAAAAACACAGCCCATATTCCACAGATAGTTCTTTTCTTTCTGACTGTAAACCAGTCCTTTTTGATTGCGATCGTCAACATAGTCAGCATAGTTACCAGCATCACACAAGCTGTCCTGAGTGCCGGCAGGCTGTAAACTAATATTACTGGAGCAATCAGCCATAAGATTGCTCTTACCAGTCCCTTATATCCCCACCCATGATATTTATATAAAATTGCTCCATATATGGGGACATAAAACAGCATCAGTTTTTGTACATCCATGCCTCTTCTGCCTCCCGGCAGTGATATAAAAATCCTCGCTCCGTTTACCTGGCCTCCTTCCAATATAACCAGCAAACAGACGGCCAATAAAACAGCTGCAATTATTTTTGAAAATTTTGCCAGTACGGTATAGTCCAGCAGATACAAAATCATCATGACAGCCAGCCCGATCATAACATGAAACACATATCTGTCAGAACCGGCTACCGCATTCTCACTGGCTTTTCCGGAAATCCCTGCATGTATCAGAACACCTGCAATGCTGATAAATATAATTATTCCCAAAAGTTTCCATGCAGCCTGAGGTCTGTGGATACTGTCAAGGGAGATTCCTGTTTCCACAGGATCCCCCATGTCTCTGACAGCTTCCTTCTCTGCCTGTTCATGATCCATGCCTGCCTTCATGTTTTCCGCAATCTGATCCTCCATATGATCCTGCAGTTCCTGTTTTATGTATGGTCTGGCTTTTGTGCAGCGAATTTGTTCCAGCAATAATTTCAGATATTCGTCCATAACTCACACCTCCAATATAAGCACATTGGTCACTGCTGCAGAATACTCTTTCCATTCCTCTATTTTCTTTTCCAGGAATCCTCTTCCCTGTCTGGTAAGGCTATAATACTTTCTGGTCTTTCCAGCTACATCCTGTTCATATACTGTCAGGAGTCCTTTCTCTTCCAGGCTGTGCAGCAATGGATAAAGAGTTCCTGCCTTCAGCTCAAATACATTCTGAGATTTTTGCCTCAGTGTGTCGATCATCTCATATCCATACATATCCTTTTCAGACAAAAGTTTCATTACAAGCATTGCCATACTTCCTGAAACCAATGCTCTTTCAATAGCCATCTGGTCCACCCCCTTCTTAGAATAAGTTATATATCGGTGTTCTATATATCGGTTATCTATATAATAGATTATTTTACATTATTTGTCAATATATCAATAAGATTTATCAAAACTAATGGCTATTACCATTCATTGATTGTTTCGGTAATTGCCATATTGTATGTGCTTCGCCGGGGCGTAGGCCGCAGCAATGGCGGTAACGAAAGAAAACACAATAACAATAGCAAGTAATTCTACCGGCATGCTCCACAGAGTTCCAAAATACCATGTAAGCAGCTTGATATACAGGAAACGACTAAGAGCAATCCCTATGACGCCACCGATTACAAATCCAGAAATGGAATAAGTAAAGGCTTCTTCGGCAATCATCCGTGTAAACTGATTTCCGTCCATACCGACAGCCTGCATAGCACCATACTGTTTTATCCGGGCTGTTACGCTCGTAGAAATGCTGTTTATAGTATTAAACAGTGCAATCATAGCAATAATTGCCAAAAAACTATATACACTAAAATTTTAACCTCTTGTCCCGCTATCTGAATGGTATCTCCAACTTTTAGTGGATTGTCTTTATTTGAAGCAGTCATGACCTTATTACTGTCCCCGTAAATTTCTGATAAATCCCCTTGTACAAGACTGTCTTTTGCTCTGTCTAACAAATAGTCACTGTACGATGTGATATTTACATGATTGATTCCCTACCGTGAAGAAGCAGCAGAAACATTCTCTATGTATGTGCTGCCAAAGACGTGATCTACACCAGAAATAGAACTGAC
>OLWX01000329.1_pt1 | contig 29998 bp, 4 predicted proteins | sample 1673541 | NCBI WGS metagenome assembly OLWX01 (sample SAMEA103958114, study PRJEB25191) | human gut metagenome | reverse complement strand
TAGAAGAACCAGCCCCAGCTCCGGTGGTAGAAGAACCAGCCCCAGCTCCGGTGGTGGAAGAACCGGCCCCGGCGACAGAAGAACCGGCCCCGACGGCAGTACAGGCAGCCGGAGAAGAAGATTCTGCAGTAACAGGAGAAGATGATGTAGATACATCACTTCCTGAAGAAATAAAAGAAGGCAGTGCTCAGATTGCAGAACAGATTACAGGTGGCACGAATACAGCAGGACAGGAAGTTTTCAAAAATGATGCTCCGGCATCAGAAGAGAACAAAGACAGCAGAAATGCTATTCAGAAGGCTGTTGATGTAGCACTCAAATCAGCAAAGGAAAAAGCTGGCATTACAGATATTACGATTGTTGTGGATGACGGCGAATATGATGGAGATATCAATATCTCCTGGGGATCGGACAAAACTCCGGGTTTATTTAAAACTCTTTATATCCTCGCGAAAAATTCTTTCAAAGAACCATCGGTCGGTGATGTGATCGACAAATCAACCATTAACAGTGGCGCAGGCGGCGGAGCGAAAGTAAACGGCAATATCATTATTGATGGAATCAATGTAGTACTTTCCGGTTTATATTATTCGCTGAATACAACGATCACATCAAAGAAAGCAACAACAACTGTTTACGGTACAGCAAAAGATGATAACATTCAGGTTGAACTGGAAGACTCGAGTCTGGAAGTAATATCCGGTGATGGTCAGGACAATATCCGCGTTAAAGGAAAAGGCGGAGAAAATCAGAAAGTTGATCTGGATGGCGGAGGCGGCAGTGATGTCTATACAGTAGATGTTTCTACAGGAACTACAGTAAATATCAATGATCAGGATGGAGGAAGAATTCATCTTACAGGTGATCTTAAGAAGAACAGCAATCCGACAGGAAATTATGACAGTGCGAAGCAGGAAGCTTCTTTTACGCTGACAAACAGTGCCGGAAAACTTTTGAAGATATTTACAAAAGGCATTACCGCATTTACAGATGAACTGACAAACAAAAAACAGATCGAGATCAAAAAATCAGATCTGAAATCCGGTATCTATGATGCAGGAAATATAAGCTTCAGTGATTTTGTATATAATCCTCAGAATGATGAAGCTGTTTCACTTATTATTAAAGGTAAAGGATTTATGGACTCTCTTATCGTCAGCAGTAAAAATCTGATGATCCAGAAAATCCAGGCAGCAGAAATGAATGTCCGACTGAAAGGACAGGTTATTACTGTAAAAGATAGTATAGAAGCTGTGAATGTTATGATCGAGGCAGGCGACGATGATACGCTTGTCAGCACAGACAATCCGCTTCCGGGAAGTATCTCAGACAAAATCTCCCTCGGAGATGAAATGGATGCTTCTGTTATGGATATTGTAACAAATGCAAAAATCATCCTTGAAAAAGGAAGTAACATAAAAGCTGGTGGTTCTGTAGTAATGAAAGCAGTCAGCAGCCAGAAAAATAATCTGGTTCCTTTTGTAGAAGGAGCGAATATCATTAATGTCAAGATCGGAAATGCTGTAATCAGTATTCTCGGCAACATAGAAGCAGGCGGCGCTGTAGAAGCAACAGCTTCTTCCACAGTAAATGTTGCAGCTTCTAACGAAACTCTTGCAAAATATTACATCCCACTGGCAGCAGGTATCCTTGTATCAGAAGCCAGAGTGGAAACAGGTAAAGACTCAGTCATCACAGCAGGAGGAGATGTAAAGCTTTCTTCCATCAGTGATGTCACACTCACTACTCTTTCGACTGTAGGCGCACTGCCTATATCACTTGCTTTATCTGTAGTAGTGAACGATTCTCATGTTCAGGTCCTTGGTAAGATCATTTCCGGAAACGGAAATATCGGTCTGAATGCAAAAGGCAGTTCAACAGTGACTACAAAGTCGACGAACAAGACACCAGAGACCTCAGGCAGTGCGGTAAATCCGAAAAGCGGCAGCAGTACTCCTACCGGAAGTGGTAGTCTTTCCAATAAATATGGCGGATTTTTCGCAGCGTCAGTAGTGATTCAGGATGTAGATGCATCTCTGACAGGAAACGGAAGTCTGAGTGCGGTGAACGGTAACATCACCATTAATTCTCAGTCATCCGAAAAAGTAGATACACAGGCAGTTTCCGTTGGTGGCTCCAAAGAACAGAATTCTCAGGAAAGTCAGACAGTAGGAGGAGTCAAAGATAAGATCACAGCTCTGCTTAAGGGCGTTACCACAAAGCTTTCAGCAAACGCAGAGGAAACAAAAAATTCAGCAATCGGGAAATTAAACAGTGCGCTTGGCAGAATTGAGGGAAGCAGCGGAAATACCATCACTTCACAGGAAAATGAACACGGCACAGTTTCTGCACCGTCAAGAGCAGAAGTAGGACAGAAAGTCACAGTAAAGGCAGTACCTAATACAGGTTATAAACTTAAAGGCCTGACTTATACCTATCTTCCGGCAGGATCATCTTCTTATGTTACCAAAACTGTTGATATATCATCTGGAACCTATACTTTTGAGATGCCCGCATCAGAAGTAATTCTTGTTGCGGTATTCGAAAAAGATGAGCAGAGCGGATCAGAAAATACAAATGTAGGCGATCTGTTTGATGAGGACGATGATGATGATCTGGGATTGGGCGATCTTTTTGACGAAGGAACAGGCGGTGCAAGGGAAGACACACCGACATCGGCACAGCCGACCAGAATCGGACAGTTCGATATTAAGAACTATGAGAAAAAATCCCTTACAGGAAAACTGGAAGGTGCCATTCTTTCAGACCATGTGAAAGCAAACACGGGCGATACAATTAAACTGACTGTAAATCCGGCAGAGGGTATGAAGCTGAAAGACGGAAGTCTGAAAGCAATCTATACCAATGCAGCAGGAAAGAAAATCACTTATACAGTACCGAAGAACAGCGCAGGGGCATATATATTTACGATGCCTGAATTGAAAGTCGGAACAGTACTGGAATTTAAAGCGGATTTTGAAAAAGGTACAGCAGACACAACCGGAAAAGGCAGCACCTCTTCTTCACAGGCAACCGGAGCACTTGCCATTAACATCGTCTTCAACAGAAATGATGCATTCATTGATACAGATGGTGATGTGACAGCCGGCGGTGAACTGAGCGTAACAGCAACTGCAGATACATATGCACATTCAAATGCAGATGGTTCCAATTTTGATGAATCTTCCGCAGGACAGATTACTCCTACAAACCCGGCAACAGGAGAAACAGAAGATAATGACGGAGAAATCACCGGTGAACAGAGACATGGAAATGTTCGCATAGCGGCAACAACAAACGGAACAATCTCATTCAAATCTAATAACCAGACACCTCAGTCAGGAGATAAAGTGGCTGTAGCAGTAACTGCAAGAGAAGGCTATAAGCTTACAGACAGCTCCCTTGTATTTACTTATCAGAAGGTAATGAAAGATGCACAGGGAAATGTAATAACTGATAATAAGGGAAATCCGCGCATGACATCAGAAACAGGAAGTCTGAGTTATGACGGAAAGACAGGAAATTATTATTTTACAATTCCGGAGGATATGGCCGAGGAAACAGAACTGGTAATCAGAGCAGCTTTTGAAGGCGATGTACACAATATTACAATTGCAGGTACAGACTCTTCCAAAGGAACGCTTACCACTTCTTCTTCCACACCGAAGACCGGTGAGACTGTTGTACTCAACATAACAGCAGTCAACGGTTATAAGGTTTCAAAAGTATATTACTTTGATACAACCGAAAACGAAACAGAAGAAAATAACACCGTAGAACTGAAAGCCAATGCAGATGGAACCTGGACACTGAAAATGCCTGGAAGGAATATTACCCTGAAGGCTGTTTTCATCGAAAAAGGATATGCCATCGTGATCAACGGCAGCGCAACTGCAGACAAACAAAGAGCGGATGCAGGAGAAACTGTTAAAATTACAAGTTCCATAGCAGGACAGAATCCGGGAAACGTAAAAGTTGAATACGGATATGAATCCCTGTTCAGCGAACCGGACGACCGTTCGCTGGATTATTCTGATACTTATGGTGAACTTAGCTATGATGCTGCAACAGGTACTTTCGTACTTCCGGAAGGAGTAACCCTGAAAGATGGTATGATCATTCTCGTAACTGTAGACGGCACAACACAGAAAAAATACGAAGTAAAAATTGATGTGACAAAAGCTTCCTCAACGAAAGCCGGCGGAACAGTTTCAGTTCCGGGCAGAGTTGATCAGGGCGATGTGATCACAGTCAATGTAACACCGGACGCAGGTTATTCACTTGTTGCAAATTCACTGAAAGCAATGATTACCAGAAAGTCCGGAGCAGAAGAAGTAAATGAACTGGTTGACCTTATTGCAGATGAAAACGGTGCTTACCGTTTTACAGTTCCAACTGATCTGGGCAATAATGCAGTGATCACCATTCTTGCAAAATTCACAGAGGGAACTGTAGAACAGCCGAAGAAGACTCTGTCACTTGGTGTGGGCGTCAATGTATCTTATACAAAGCACAGCAACAATGCTTACATCAAAAAAGGAAATATCACGGCAGGTTCTCTGAATGTTTCAGCAGTATCCGGAAGTAAGAATTCACCGGTCACATCGATTGCAGAATCCTATGGCGGATATTCTGAAGGATCGATCGGACTCGGCGGATCAGTCACAGTTCATGTTGTATCAGCAAGAACGACAGCTCTTATTCTGAAAGATGCAGTCGTTACTCTGAAAGACGATGCAAAATTAAATGTAACTGCATCTTCAGCAGAACGTTTCCATACAATAGCAGATGCATCCAAAAATGACAAGGCAGGCAAAGTCGGCATAGGTGCCGGAATTGCAGTTGCTGTTACAGGTGTGGATGTTATTTCTGGAATGGAAGACAATACAACAGTAAGAGGTACAGACTCTATTGTTGCAGATCCTGTTACAGGTGAAGGAAAACCTTCCTATATTAAAGACACTGTAAAACTGGATTCCGTAACAGTCAAATCAGATCATTCTGCGGAAGAACGTGTTACTGCAAAAGCAGGAAGCGCAGGTGGAGTATCAGTAAGTCCGGTACTGGCACTGAACATATCAGGAATGCGTTCAGAAGCGTACATTGGAAATGTAGATTTGGCAAATTGTTCTCAATGGCAGATAAGAAATGATCTGACAGTTTCTTCAGACAGCGTGATCGATCGTCAGGTTGCAGCCGATGCGGCAGCAGCAGGAGGATCAGTCGGTGTCGGGGCAGCTCCGGTGATCACTGTCTATAATGACAGTTCCAGATCAGGTCTCAGAAGAAGCGTAAAAGCAAATAACATAAAAGTTTTTGCAGAAGGTATCAGTAAACTGAAATCGACTGCAAGAGCCGGCTCAAATGGAGCACAGTCCAATTCATCCGACAAGGGTTCCGGTGGGGAATCCGGCGAATCTTCCGGCGATGACTCTGGGGAGAGTGCCTCGCAAAAAGGAGAAACGGACAAACAGGCAGACAAGAGTATTGGCGGAGCATCTAAGATTGCAGGAAAAACCGGCAACAGTAATCTGAAACCGGGTATGATCAGCAATCTGACAGAAAACCGTCAGACTTCACAGACCAGTGAAGGTAATGTACAGATAGCAGCCGCTTTCAATCTCAATATTATGAAGAACAGCAGTATTGCAGCAATCGAGGGTAATATTGCAGTCGAAGCAGAAAATGAGCTGGAAGTATCTTCTATCGGTCAGACAACAGCAGAGATTTATGCAAATGCATCAGCCACTCAGGCCAAAACCGGCATCGGAGCAGCTGTGGCATTAAATATCGTTTCCTATATTAATGAAGCTTATATTGATCAGGCAGCAATAAAGGCCGGAACTCTTAAAGTTCTCGCACAGATGCCTGAAAAGGAAAGTAAAGAAGATAAAGGAACAGAAGATGAAGAAACAGAAGATGAATGGGTTAAGAATCTTGTAACAGGTCTTGTAACAGAGGCAGCAGACAAGATGGGACTCAAAGATCTGATCGGTGAAGAAAATACAGAAAAACTTACACGTCTTCTGGCAGGAACCGCAGATCAGGTAGTCACGGTTGCAAAGACAACCATGTTAAAAGGAACTCCTCTGGAAGGAATGAAACTGGAGGATATCCGAAACAACCCGGAAAATCTTCTCAAATTCAGAGAACTGATTGGTTCAAATATCACTGAAACTCTGAAGACCAATGCAAAGACAACATTAAGTGAGCTTGGCAGAGTACTGACAACAGCCGCACTTGATGGACTCTTTACCTGGCTGGATGTAGATGTGAAGGAAATTGAAAGAAATCCTTCCAATGTATTTGTTACAGAAGCGGTTTCCGGTGCAGGTGCATCAAATGTCGGTGTGGCAGGCAGCGTGGCAATCGCGGTGATCAACGGTACAACAAAAGCTTACATCGGTGATTCTGCAAATGTAATTACAGCAACCGGTGATATCATTATAAATGCAGATGCAAGACAGAGCGAATCTACAACTGGCAGTGCAGCAGTAGGAAACGATGGAAAGGCAGACAAAAACCTTTCCGGAGGCAATTCCGGGACAGAGAGTGATTCCACAGTGGAAGAGGATCCGTCAAAGCTTCACGATATCGTGATCCGTCCGCTGAATCCGTCCGGAAACGTAAACGGTGCAGTCGGAAGTCTTTTTGTGACAACACCATCCAAAAACGGAGAAAGCAAAGATTTCTCCAAAGCAAAATTTGAAGACAAAGTACTTGTCCGCGTAGTTCCGGCAGATGGAATGCAGCTGAAGGAAGGCTCACTTGTATTTGTCTATACATCAGATGGAAAGAAAGTTATCAAAAAGATCGTAACCTTTGAAAACAGAGGCAACAATGTGTATGCATTCTATATGCCGGATTTTGATGTCTCAATCGAAGCGACATTTGAACCGGTACCGGCAGGAACCGTTACAGCACCGGCGAAGACCGGAAACGGAAAGACCATCGGTGTGGGTGCTTCATTTGCACTCGATGTAATTAATGTAACAGTAGAAGCCGGAATTGGCTCATCACGCAAAGTAACCGGAAAATCTGTAGAGGTAAAAGCAGGTGCAGAGCATGATCGTACAACCGCATCTGTATCCGGTACAGATCCGATCAGTGGTGACAAAGCCAATGATACGAAGACAAAGGATGTTTCAGTAGATGCATCTGTAGCAATCGGACTGACAGATATTAATGTTAAGTCCTATGTGAAAAAAGATACAGTCCTTAAAGCACTTGGAGATTTTATCCTGGAAGCAGCTTCAAAAGGTAAATCTCTTACTCAGGCCAGCGGATTTGCAGCAGGTAATGAGACTGCAGTCGGTGCAGCAGTTGCGATCAACATCGCTGATTCTGATGTAAAGGCACTTTTTGAAGGAACAGGAATTATTTCCGGAAATGCATCACTTAAGAGCTATACTTACAATGAAGATGACAGTAAGGCTCTGGCAACAGCCATCGGTGCAGATATTTCCCGTTATCTGGCAAAATTCAAAAATGCAAAAGAAGTGACAGAAGAAAATGCCAATAAGATCATGAGCGGGGATTACGAAGGACTTGAAGCAGAAAAAGACAACACAGACAACCAGACAGCTAGCAAAATCAACGGCAAACTGGATGCAAACAGCAACAGCAGTAATCAGAGTGGAGCAACTGCCGGAAAGACCAACAATAATCTGTCACTTTCTGCAAATGCACTGAGATCTCAGGGCGTTGCAACAGAAGATACAGGTTCCGGTTCCAAGGTAGGGGATGCTTCAAAAGAAGCAAATGATCAGGCACAGGCAAACACTTCCGGTAAGGGTGGAAGTACCATGAACATGAATGCTCCTGGTAAAAAATCCATTCAGGCAGCGGCAGCAGTCGGACTGAATATTACCGGACATATGGCACAGACTTCTGTAAGCGGAAATATCACAGCAGGCAGGGTACTTGAAATGCTTGCAGACAATGATGGCAATTTCCGCACACTTGGAAGTGGTGCAACCATGACTCTGGGCCGGGCAAAATTCTCTCTTGCAATGGGAGTAGCTGTTTCTGTAAATAACAATAAGGCAATCGTCACAGCAGGCGAGACAACTCCTGTTACTGTAGAAGGCAAAGATAAAGTGATCATTGCATCTGAACTTTCTCAGAACATGGATGGCAAATATAAAGGATATCTTGGTGCGCAGGCTCTTGCAGGTTCTGTAACAGGAACGGCCGATGCAGCAATTGCAGGAGCAGTATCTGTTCTTGTTTCAAGAGCAGAAACAAGATCTACTGTAGGAAACAGCTCTGAGATCAGAGGCGGTGATGTAGAGATCACAGCAAAAGACAAGAGCAAACTTGCAGTACGTGCAGGTGGATATTCCGTTGCAACAAGAGGTGCCAAAGTTGGTGTGGGTGCATCTTATGCATTCATCTACGGCTATAATCAGATCCTTGCTCAGATAATGGACAATGTGAAGATTACAGCTGCATCACTTAAAGTACAGGCATTGAAAGAAAAAGTATCTGATTCCGATTACGAACTTCCGGTGGGACTTGAAAGTCTTATCACGAGAAGTGAAGGCGATGCAAAGATTCCGGATTCACAGAAAGGAATTATTCATCTTACCAGAAATGGTAATAAATCAGAATCTTCTTATTCTGTAGAAATCAATCTCAGTACAGATACGATCCTTGAAGGAATCGACCTTCTGAATTTCTTAAGCTCTGTGAACTATTATGCAGAAGCAATTTCCGGCGCTGTATCAGGCGGAAAAGGAAGTTTCTCAGGAGCCGGCTCTCTTGCCATGGTATTTTTCTTTAATGATACACAGGCCATTATCGGAAAGAATGTACAGATCATTCTGACTGGTGATGCACTTGTAGAAGCTGTCAACAAATCAAATGTCCGAATCATTGCAGGTTCACTTTCTGCCAGCCAGTCCAACGTCGGAGCAGGCCTGACATTAAGCTTCCTGTATAACGAGGACAAAGTAAACACAGATGTTTCTGACGGAACAGTTATCCGTACTACAGGCGGAAACTATACACAGAGAGCTGAATCTTCAGCAAATGTACTGGTAATCACAGTTGCAGCTGCAGGAAGCAGCAGCAATGCAATTGGCGGAAATCTTGGTGCAATTGTCATGAAGAACAGAAGCAATGCACTTATCGGAAAGCAGGTATCAATTACTGCTGATGGTAATGTAACTGTAAAAGCTCTGCAGAACAGTGAACTTTACCTGATCGCAGCCAGCGCAGCCGTATCCGGAAGCAGGACAGCAGCAGGTGGAACACTGAATGTAACAGTAAACGGAACAGAAGCAAATGTAACTGTAAATGACGGAACAACAATTCGCAGTGAAAAAGGTTCTGTTGTCCTGAATGCAGATACAAAAGAAAAACTGATCAGTGTACTGGCAAGTGCAAGCGCTGCTCTTGGCGGCACCGGTGCTGCAGGCGTACTCAGTGTTCTGGTATCTGGTTCAAAAACAGTTGCAGATATCGGTAAAGTAACAATTTACGCAAAGAAAGATGTACAGATTCTGGCAACAGCAGTATCAAAACTTTTCCAGATCAATGCTTCCGTAAGCGGAGCATCCCAGAATGCAGTAGGTGCAACAGTGAGCGTAAATGTCCTGAACAGAAAAGTTCTGGCAACTGTAGCTGCTCCTTCCAGTATCACGGCAGAAGAGGGAAGCGTACTGGTTCAGGCAACCGGTGACGAAGCAGTTCTTCTCGTGATCATGGCAGCAGGTGCGGCAGGAAGTAATGCACTGACAGGTGTGGTTCCTGTGATCGTAAACAACAGCACTATCCTTGCAGAAGTGGAAAATGGAACAAAAACTTCTCATTCCAGAATCACAGCAGGTGACAGTATCGGAATCATTGCAGCAGCAGATTCTGATATCTATATCATCGCAGGCGGTCTTGCAGCCGCAGGAGCAAATGCAGCAGGCGCTTCCATTAATACAGCAATCCTGAAAAATGATATTCAGGCTCATGCAGGAACATGGACAGAGCTCATGACAACTGCGACACCGGCAGTACAGACTTCCTCAAATGGCATCAGGATTCCGAACCGTAATGAACGCAGACGCGGTATCATCATTTTTGCAAATGGAAATGAGGATGTAGTTATGGTATCTGTATCAGCAGGTGCGGGCGGAAGCAATGCCATAACCGGTGTAATTAATACACTGGTTGTAAGAAACACAGTAAAAGCAACATCAAGAGAACATGTGACCATTTCTGTAAAAAAAGCTGCCGGTTCGTCCACAAACGATACCGACCCTCTCCCCGGAGTCTATATTGAGGCTCATGATGATACGGAACTTCTGAACCTGGCAGGTGCACTGTCAGCAGCAGGAAGTGTAGGTGTGGGTGCAACAGTAGTGGCACTGGTATTCAACAAAAATGTAACGGCTGAAACAGCAAAAGAACATAAGATCCTGGCACCTGGAAAAGTACAGGTGATCGCAGATGCAAAAGATAATCTCTGGCTTCTGGCTGTGAACTTTGCAGCAGGAGGAAGTGTCGGTGTGGCAGGCGGTGCCAATGCACTGGTATTCCAGAATTATGTAACTTCTGCTCTTGGCGGAACTACAGGAGATATAAATAATCCTGTACAGTCCGTGAAAGTATCTGCAAACTCCGACAGCAGCCTCTACAATCTTGCAGCGGCAGCAGGAATTGGCGGAACCGCAGGTGTGACAGCAGTTGCAGTTATTACTTACTTCTATAATGAAACGTTAGCTTATGTAAAAGAAAACAGCAGGATCTATGCAGCAGGTGCTGTAGACATCCTGGCAGATTCAAAAGAATTTGTCACAGCAGATGCAGCAGGTGCAGCAGGCAGCGGAACCGTATCTGTAGGAGGAACACTGGATGTGGTCGTAACAAAGGTTGTTACGAAGGCATATACAGAGAAAAATGTTCTGATCCATGCAAAAGGAACTACAGCAGACATTTCCGTAAAAGCAGACGATGATTACAGTCTGATTGCAGTAGTGGGAACAATTTCCGCTTCCGGTGTGGCAGCAGTGGCAGTCAGTGTACTGACAACTGTTTCCTATAATACAGTCAGTGCCGAGATCGGAGAAGGAAACACCATAAACGCAGGAAGAGATATCATCATTCAGGCGAAATCCGACCGTCTGGTTCAGGGCTATGTGTTTACAGCAGGTGCAGGTCAGGCCGGTGTATCCGGTTCTGTTATGGTGATCGTGGCAGGAAGCCTTCTTACAGATGATGCACACAATGCCATTTATGTTACCAATAACAAAGACGGAAAAGAATACGGATCCATGAATCCGCAGACTCAGACAGATGCTGTTTTTGCACAGGCTCACAAAGAAGCTCTTTCATCAAAACCGGAAGATAATCTCGATGACCTTCTGAAAGGGGACGGATCTTCCGCTGAAAATACCGCAAACGGAAATGGAGCTCTTGACTATGATAATTATGGTCAGGATACCTCCAAAAAGAATCATGATGAGAGCAGCAGCTCCAACATGAATGATAAAGCATACGACAGCGCAGCAGATACGATTAGGAAAGAAGGTACAAAAGGTGCCGTTGTAAACGGAACAGAGCTGAAAGATTCCACAACAGCTGTTGTCCGTGGTGGAACAGAAGGAACAACTCTGACAGCCGGACGTAATGTGGAAGTAGTTTCCGGTGACAGCTTAAGTGCTTATATGGCAAGCGGTACACTGGCAGCCGGTCTTTATGCAGGCGTTGGCGCAGGCGTTTCTGTAGCAGTCCTTTACTCCAATGTTCAGGCTGTTGTGGAAGACAATGTTATCATCTCGGCAAGAAAAGATGTCATTGTCAAAGCAGTTTCCGGTTCTTCCGAGCAGACCAAAGCCGAACTGAAATATGACGCGGCAAAAGGCACAGACGGAAGCAAAGTGCTGAATGACAAAGTAAAAGAATCTGATCCTGACAATGCAGCAGCAACAGGTGACAAATCTACAATCCTTGTGATCGGTGTAACAGGAAGCGGCGGTATTGCAGGTGTATCTGTAACAGTAGCTTCACTGAACCTGATGAATAAGACCTATGCCAGAATGGCAGGTAACATTGTAAAAGCAGAAAATGTAACCGTAACAGCAGAAACACAGTACGGAACCGTGCTCGCCATTACTCTGGCAGCAGCAGGCGGTATTGCAGGTGTAAGCGGATCAGTTGCAGTTACAGATTTTGAATCAAAAACAGAAGCTTCCATAAGCGGAAGGGCAAAACTGGAAAATATTTCAGGAACTATTAAAGTCAGTACAGACGGAACCACAAATGCAACAGCAGCAACTGCGGCAAGTGCCGGTGCAGTGGGTGCTTCTATAACTACAGCAGTAGCAGTTAACCGCAGCAGATTTGATGCATTTATAGGTCAGGGAGTCAGCATCAATGCTCCGTCCGCAAAAATTGACATGAAAGGTTATCTGAAAGCAGATGCAAAGGCAATCATAGTCAGTGCAGCCGGTGGACTCGCAGGTGTGGGAGTATCTGTGGCAGTAGCAGTTAACCGTCCGGTATCCATGACATATATAGGAATCACTCCGAATGGAGATATCATTGAAACTTCAAAATCTGATGTACGTGGTCAGATTACGGTATCTTCCGCAGATGTCAGAAACACAGTTGACGGCTTGACAAAAGTGACCAGCCTTGGTCTTGCAGCAGGTGGGGTTGCGGTAAACGGTGCAGTAGCACTTGGATTTAACCGTGCGAAGAGCTATGCGGCAGTAAATAAGGCAAACGTGACAGCAACAGGTGACCTGACTGTAGAAGCTGCCATGAATGGAAACACTACCGTATACATTACCTCAGTAGTTGCAGGTTCTGTGGCAGTTGGTGCTTCAGTGGCAGTAGCACAGATAAAGAGCGAAAACATTGCGCTTATTGATGTAACAGGCGGAACTGTGAAAGCAGCAAATATCTCTGTACTTGCAGGAACCGAAGCAAATCCGTATGACACAGAAGCACTTGCAACTGTGATTACAGGTGAAGCAGGCGGAACAGCAGTGGCACTGAATTTTGCAGTAGCTCTCAACAGTTCTGTAAACAGAGCACAGGCAGGCGGCACATCCGGCAGTCTTATCGCAGAAAAAGAACTGAAGGTTCGTGCAGATGGCAGAACAAAGGCTTACGGAATTGTATTAAATGCAGCGGCTGCCGGTATTGCGGCAAACGTATCCATGGCATGGGCAACTCTGTCAAGCATCCAGGAAGCACTTCTTGACGGAAACATTTCCGTAAGTGCAGGAAGCCTTACTGTAGAATCTGTGCAGAATAACAGTGAGACTACGAAGCGCAAAGATCCTGTTACTGTAGTGATCGACACAGCAGAGAAATTCACGAAGACAATCACTCCGGATTCTATGGCACAGGCATTTATCTTCAGTGCGTCCGCAGCAGCAGTAAGTATTACAGCAAATGCAGCTGTTGCAACAGCAGATGCAGTATCAAGAGCGAAAGTAGATGTAAATAACCTCAGAGTATCCGGAAATATCAAAGTAAACAACAAAGCAGATTCTGTGGCAACAGTGACTGTAAACAATCTGGATCCGGTAAACTTTATAAGCGCAGGTCTTATGACCGGATACGCTTATGCAAAAGGTACATTTGAATCAATCTTAAGTGGAAACGGAACTGTCCGTGCAGACGGTAATGTAGATGTTACTAATACATGGAAGGGAAATTCCGAAGTAAAACTTGTACCTGCATCAGGCGGAATCGCAGTAGCTTACTATAAAGCCGGTGTAAATGTTGCAATCGCAGAAACAAGTACAAAAGCATACGCTTACATCAGCGGAAAACTGAATATTTCGGCAAAAGGCAATGTAAACGTAAGAGTAACGGGAAATGCAGACTCCAGTGCAAGAATCGACGGAGCTGTGATCAAGATCAGCAAAGTGGCAGTGGCAGTCAATGTTGTAACTTCCGAAGTAAAAGCAGAACAGAAAGCTTATATCGAAGGCGCAGGCAAAAATTCAGCCGGTTACACAGGAATTGTTTCCGAAAATGGAAGCATTACTGTAGAATCAGTACTGAATGTAAATGCATTGGGCGTGATCGGTGGAAACAGTGCAGGAGAAGGTATCAGTGTTTCCGGTATTGACGGAGAGGCATCTTCAGCAACTGCAAAGGCAGAATCCGTAAATATCGCTTATGTGAATAATGGAGTTCTTGAAGCAGCAAGAGGAAAAGCTTCAATCAGTGCGAATACCTCATCAAAGACAGATGCACAGGCACTTGCTCCGAACTTCAGCCTTTCACTGGCAGAAATGAACATTGTAAATGTTTACACTGATTCTAACGACAGCGTAAAAGCTTATGTGACAGGCGCAAGCCGTGTCAGTGCACTTAAGGTTGATATCCTTGCAAACGGAACAGCAGAAGTAACAGCAACAGGAGCAGTTCCGGGAGTAACGGTCAGTCTTGTAAACGGAAATGCAGTGATTGTTACAGCTACAGCAGCCAAAGGCACAAACGGCAAAGTAACAAAAGCATATGTTGGCAGAGATTCAGAAGTATATGCCAACGGAGTAACTGAAAACGAAAATACGGTGCACAGTCTGAAAGTCTCTGCAGAGTCAAATCTGACAATTACGGCAAAGGTTCCGGAAACAAAGAGCATCGGAGCAGTGAAGCTTGGTGTATTTCTTGTAAAAACTATTGCCGGAAAGACAGATACCTGGGCAGCAATCCTTGGCAAAGCAGAGTCCACAAATGATATTTTTGTTCTTGCAACAGATAAGATCACTGAAACCTCAAATGTGGAACTGTTCAGTGCAGGACTGGTTGCAGGTGGAGCATCCAGAGCAGAAAATACTGTGGAAAGTCAGAATTCATCTGTACAGGTCGGTGACGGTGCAGCGTTGAAAGCCTGGGGTAATATTCAGGCGAAGGCTGTTACAAAAACAAATGCACAGACACAGATACAGGATGCGGCCTATGGCGGCGGAACTAACTGTTCTGTAGAAAGTAAAAACAATATAACAAGAAAAACCTCTCTTGTAATAGGTAATAATGTAAATATTACCTCTGTGATCGGAAATATTGAACTTCTCGCAGAAGAAGACAAAACAAGCCACATTGAAAGCATTGCAACCGGTTCTTCCGGATCTGTGTATGCAGGCGGTGGCCCGAAAGCAGAGATCAATTACAATTCCACAGTAACTGCAACTGTAGGAAACGGTGGAAACATTGATGCCAGATATGGAACACTTGATATCAAAGCCATTGCAAATACCGATCTTTATGCGGATGCTTACAGAAAAGCAGCAGCAGCGGCAGGTTCCAACAAGAGTGAAGCAAACATTAACAGCAATGTGACAGTAGTTACAAACATCAGTAAAAACGGGGCAAAAACCAGAATCCTCGGTGAAGTGACCACAATTGGTGCTTATATTGAGAATCAGGTAATCCTGGCAAAAGCAAAATCCTATACTGCATCTGCAGGTTCCAAAACAGAGGCTTATGCAACTTCAAATGTAAACAACAATGTTTCAACGGGAGTTGATAATGCATGGATCGGCGGAACAGAAAATCTGAATGTTGAGGCACTTGTAGTTGCTCAGAATATCAGAAGTGAATCTTATGCAGAAGTAGTTGGATTTACCGGACACGTATATGCAACATCAACAGTGACCGGAGGTAATAATGTAAATGTAAATGTAACTTCCAACGCAGAACTTGCCGGTAAGAATATTTCCGTAAGAGCAGACGCTCCGGAACTTACCACACAGGTCATCAGCCGCAGCGCAACAGCAGTTGCAAATACCGTGGTCAATTATGTATGGACCAAGGTAAAGACAGTTGTAACAAAGATCATAAATAAGATCTGTAAGATCCCGCTGATCGGAAAACTGATCAAAAAGATTGTGAAAAAGGTTGTTGAATGGGTTGATAAACTTGTAGAAGTTATTCTTTATTCGGATGCAGAAGCAAAAGAAGCCGGTGAATTCAAAAATGCAGGAAATATCATCTTTAACGGAACTGTTCATGTAGGCGGTGGTGCAGCAGGAATGTTTGTAGATATTTTTGACGGCCTGATCGCATATACAGGACTTGATAATGACCTTACAGACAGTTTGAAAAAGGCTGATAAGTTCCTGAAAACTGATGGAAATACAATTACTGTTAAGAAACTTTATAACAATGATGTGGGAAGTCTCAGACTGGAAGCAGGTGTCGGTAATATTTCCGGCAAAGGAACGGTCATTACAAATTCCTATCTTCCAAATGTACAGATTACAAACCACACTGACAAAAATCTGATTCTGAAAAACATTCAGATGTCAAATTCCAATGCTCTTGCACCGGATATCGATACATCAGCAGAAGGAAATGACGGCTTCAGTTATCAGGTCAGCGAAGACACACCAAATCTTATCATCCGGACGGAAGGAAAAGGCAATATTACATTTGCAGACGGCTCTTCTGATGCGGATGGAAAAGGTTCTATAGAAACAGATCTGGGTGAAGGCGTTCTTACCATCGAGATGAATGGCGGAACACTTAAGACTTCCGGAAAGGCATTTGTAGCAGCCAACAAGCTGTATATCAGCGGAGCAGGAAAAATCGGAGATGGTGTTAAGAATCCGTTCCGTGCCTATATCTTTGATATCAGCAGTTATCCTGGAATCTCTGGTATGGCATCTGCAAAACCGGCAAGCCCGAATGAAGTAAAAGTAAAAGCCGGCGGAGATATCTATCTCAGCCTTACTCTGGTAAGAGAGTGGATGACCCAGAAACAGATGAATGATGCAAAGAAAGGCATCGGAGAAAAAGCAGCCCTCAATCTCAAAGAAATCATCGGAGGATCCGACAGCACTGTTTATGTAAGTGTTGAGGCACCGAAGGTGGTTTGCGCAGGAAAACCGGACTCAGCAGATGATTACTTCATTTCTGTTCCGAGAACTGCAATGGACTTTGTGACACTGCCGGGCGCAAAGGGCAAAACCTTCCAGAAAGTACAGCTCAAAGATGCAAACGGCAACAATACAGATTTCTGGCTGACAGATGACGGAATGCTCGTAAATATGAGCGAAGACATCACTTTTGTTTCAGATGCATACCTTGTATCTCAGACATCGAAGTATGACACTTATCTTCTTCCAAATGGCGCAACCGTTGTAGTAGACAGAGTGTCAAAGAAACTTGTAAGAATCATAGGCAGGCTTCATGATGAAAAATCTGAAGATTACAGCGGCGGAATCTATGATCTCTCCAAAATGAAGGTGGAAACAGATTCCAATGGAAATCTGACCATTACCATTAATGAGAACGGAAACACATTTAACCAGAAGATCACCTTCAGAAACGGTACAGCCTATATGGAAATTGGTCAGAATGGTGCGACAACCTATATTGAGTCATCAGGTCTGGAAGAAGGACTTGGCTGGCGGCTTCCGAATGGAATCGTTGTTTTCTACAAGCAGGTATTCCTGGACGAAAGAACAAATACAGTTGTCAATGGTACACCGATCATGGAGACAAAGGACGGACGTTGGATTCTTCTTGAAAGTATCACGGAAGCAGGAAGAACAAAATACCATGTGGTACATGTAACCGGAACTGACGGTCATTATGAATTCAAGGAAGGATACATTTATGACAGAGCAGATCTGGAAGCAAAAACAATATCACTGAATCAGTCACTGAAAGAAGCAAAGAAAGCTGTCAAAAATGCACTTGGAAACAAAAATGCCATCACCAGTATGGTAGAAACGGCACTGAAAGGAGCCGGTGTACAGACAGAACTTTCCGGATATGCAGATGCCATTCGCAATGCGATCATGGCTAAGCTGAAAGGAAAAGTTACACCGAATATCATTGTTGATGTGCTTGTAACCCTTTCTAAGACAACAAAGACAGAGAAATATAATTACACAGGCGAAACTCTGGAATATACAACTTATAACACACCGTGGAAGTTTGTGGTTTCTCTGAAAACAAATAACGGCGACAGAGATGTAAGTGAAACTGTTTACAATGAGAAAGGTTCTGTTTCTGAGAGAATCAATGCAGGCAGCAGTGATAAAGCACTGGAAATCGGCAGTGAGGTAACATCTTCTACAGCCGGAAACAGTCAGTACGGTACGAAAGCAGCAGATTCCTACACAGTTTACCAGGAAAGCGCTGATTCAGATATCTATTACAGATATGATGAAGATACAAAGACCTGGACATTAAACGTAAAAGGAAAAGACCTGCTGGGTAATGACTACTGGTTTACATTTGACCTGAAACAGACTAACGGTGAATGGTATCAGGCAGAGGAAGGCATTTGGCTTTTGAAGAGACATGCAGCTTATGAAACAGTGAAAAACCTGTTCATTCGCATCTCATCTGTACCTGTAGCGGTACTGAAAAATCAGGCAAAAGGTGGTTATAAGAAGACTGAAAAGACTGTAATTTTCCTGGATAATGACGGAGATGAAAAAGGTATTCTGCTGATAACTGACCGTGTGCTTGCCCTGTTCCCGGATGGAACTTACAGTTTTGTTGCAGTCCGCAAGGACGAAAATGCGACAGATACCGGAAGTACTCCTGGAATGAATGAAACAGTGGCGATCGCACCTGGAATGCAGCAGAAAAAAGATGAGAACGGAGATCTGGTTTACTCTAGGGTATTCCTTTCTCTTCAGAAAAATGACGGATCAAGAAGCTGGCTTACCGGAGATGATGTGACAGCTAAATTCAGTTCCACACTTGCAGGAATGATCAGAAGTCACATTCAGAACGGTGTTGTCATTCTGAATCCGCAGACAGACAAAGACCTTATTGCAGCCATTAATGAAGAACTGAGCGGAAGATATGATATCAGCCTTATTTCTTATTATACAATGGCGGCAGACGGCAAAACACACTATGCATATGACACTTCCAGTGACAGAGTATATGTACTCGAAACAGATGTGACAGATGCAGAAGGAAGAAAGCAGTACAGAGTTAACGGATTTACAAATGGCAGCCTGTATTACAGAAGGAAATCCGGATTATTTATCGGAGCAAGTGATGATATCGGTACTGTAGAGGTAGTAAACGGATATGTTTATCTTACTGATGAAGAAGCGGAACGTCTGGCAAGAGGTGCTTACACCAGCCAGCAGGACGCAAGATTTGGAATTGGGGTAAACCGTTCGATCTCCTTTACAAAAGTAACCGGTTATATACCGGGAACGATCATCATCAGCCCGATCGAAAAATCAAATACTGACAGCAGTAACAGTGCATATCTTTACTTCAAGAATGCGACAGAACAGTTTGCTGCTTCACGTGACAGAAACGGATATGCGATCATTGACCGTTACCTGAGAGTTGTAGATAAAGCAATGGAAAATGCTTCCGGTCTTCCGACAGGAACAATTCTTTTCCTGGATGAATCCGGCCAGATCGCAGCATATCTGAAACCAGACGGAACTTTCCGTGTATATGAGATTTCTTCCGGAAAATCCGAAAACGGATCCACACAGTATGTGGAAGTAACTAAAGACGGTACAACAGAACGTGCATATTCAGAATATACCGTTGACAGCAGCGGAAAACTGAATACAACAATCTCAAAAGGAACGGCAACTTATCTGATGGAGCTTTCACAGGACGTTTACACAAGTGTTTACGGACTTCATCAGAATCCACCTGCAGACAGTCAGTATAACTATGACAGTGCACACTACTTCGGTTACAGCGAAGACGGTACACTGGTGGAACTTGCAAAGACAGATGAGAAGTATAAATATGTTGAAGCAGATGGTGATTACCTGCTGGCACGTGATGATGCAAACGGAACAGAAAAAGGTTTTGGTTTAAGCAACGGAAAACAGAAACTTCTTTCTATTCTGAATAACACAGTGAAACACCCACTGTCAGACAGAAATAATAAAGCAATTTATATTATGACAGATAACAGCACCATTGATTCTGATGGTAATCTGTCCAGCCTGACAGCAGATACAGCAAGAATCTATGCTGATCTTGAAGATGACACAGACCTGATTCTGGGCAAAGTTGAGGGCGGAGAAGTGATCATTGAGATCACCAGTCCGAAGAACGGTACTGTTCAGGTAAAAGGTGACCAGGAAACAATCAAAATCGTTTCCGACCTTCTTGTTCTTCTGAGCAAAGGTGAAGGAACCACCAGATATGGTGACTCTGAAAAACCGATGGAAGTGACATCTTCAAAAGAAAACGGAACCACAAATGTGATCTTCCGCAGAGAAGCAGTTGAGGATGCTGAAGGAAATATTTCCTATGAAGGCGAATTCACAGGAACCGCATATGTGAACTTCAATGGAAATGTATTATTCAAAGATTCTGTACTCAAAGACAACGCACTGGCAGACATAAAAGTCAGCACAGGCAATGTGGAATTTTCCAATATGGAATTCAGAGACAATGCAAATATGACTCTGAAAATTCTGAACAAAGGTAATGTAAGCTTTGACAGTATCTTTGTAAATGGAACCCACAGTACAGATAAGCCGAAACTTGATGTCAGCACAGTTGACGGAGATATTGTTTCCGGAGATGTCAGTGCAAATGCACAGTCAGAAATTCTGCTGACAACGAAAAAGGGAAATATCCGGACGGGAAATGTCAGTGCAAGTGAACAGTCAAAAATTCTGCTGACAACGAAAAAGGGAAATATTCAGACGGGAAATGTCAGTGCAAATGCACAGTCGGAAATTCTGCTGAAAGCAGAAAACGGAGACATCCGTACGGATGATGTAAGCCTCAAAGATAATGCTGTATTAGAAGTAAATGCCACAGACGGCAACGTAACTGTCAAAAAAGCAGATGTTTCCTCTTCGGGCAGCAGTCATGCATCACTGTTTGTTACAACAAGAGACAAAAACCAGAAGAAAGGAAACCTGACTATTGGCGAAACATTAAATGCACAGGGCAAAGTTGTTCTTGATCTTTCAGGAAGTCTTCTCGGAGAAATCCAGAAAGACGGAAAAGAAAAGACCAGTACAATTATTCTTGGCGAAGATGTTTATCATAATGATTCTTCCTTCTCCTTCGGAGGAGACATCGGATCCAGAGAAATTCCTCTGGTGATTGATGTAACAGAATCAAATGTACCATTTAAGATCGTTACTGTAAGAAATGCCTTTATCAGAGGTGCAGAGCATTACAGACTGACAGAAGATTACAATTCTGAACCAAAAGACAAAGACGGACAGATTAATATCAGAGTTGATCTGGATACAGAAGAGATCAGTGATGCACTTGAGGCATACAAAAAACTTCTGGAGTCTGAGGACAGTTCAGAAGAAGAACTGGAAGCAGCGAGAGCGGCTGTTGAAGAGGCACTTGCGAAGCTTGCAGAAGAAAAGAAAGCAGAAATTCTGGAACAGCTGAAAAAAGCGGCTGAATCGGGACGCCCGACAGGCATACCGAAAGATCCGGTTTCCATGGTTGTTGAAATCGGTACTTCTACAGGAACTACTGATGGAATCAATATCAGCAATTACGGAGATATTACAGTAATCCAGAAAGCCGGCGATCTTTATATCGGACGTATTGAGACCAACCGCAGTGACCTTACCCCTGGAAACATTGCACTTGGCAATGTAACAGTGAAAGCACTCGGCGGAAGCATCATAGGTCTTAACCAGAATGGTACAGAGACTGAAGAAATTGCCAATATAACTGCAAACAACATTACACTGGAAGCAAAGAAAAATATCAGCGGCCTCCTGACAGACCTGATCCAGAAAGAATATCAGGTATCTGATAAAATTCTGACAGGAAAAGACGGAGAAGAACTTGAAGATCCGAAACTTTCATTCAGCATGGTGAAGAAAAATAGCGAAACTGTAGATGAAAACGGAAATCCGATCACAGTTACTGTATGGGAACCGGAATTTACCGTATCCGGCTATGTGGACTATACCGGAAACTGGGTATTTGATGCAAAGAAAGAAGGCATTCTGAATGCATCTTCCGAAGAAGGAAATATCCAGATAAAGGAAAAAGAAGGAAACATTGGTCTCGGTGTGATCACAGCACCAAAAGGAACTGTAGAGATCGCGACAGATATGGATTCCGATATTCTTGACAGAAGATCAGAGGATCAGAAAGAAGCAGGACTGGTAAATATCACAGCAGGTAACGGAAACAGCAGCCTTACAGGTAAGCGTATCGGTACAGAAACAGATCCGATCACAGTTGATATCAGAGGAAAGCTTCTTGTAGATGCGATCGAAGATATCAGACTGGAGGCAAAGAACAGCCTGGATGCACAGACTGACAGCCAGACCGGAAAGGTTTATGCTTCAGCCGAAAAAGACCTCACACTGTCCAGCGATAAGAAGTCTTACGGCGGAACCGGTGACCTGTATGTAGAGAAACCGAAAGCCGGAGGAGATCTTACTCTTGCAGCAGCAGGAAACCTTTACACAGATGAGCTTACCGCTCCTGGAAATGTAACTGCGAAAGCAGGTGGAAACATTACTGTTGATACAGTGAAAGCCGGAAAAGATGCTACTCTTGAAGCTGGTGGAGATGTACTGGCCGAAACAGTGAAAGCCGGAGAAAATGCTTCCATAACAGCAGGTGGTTCCATTCTTGAAGGCGACCGCGGTGATGAACCGGCAGCAGTAACTGCAAAGAATATCACACTGATCGCAGGAAATGAAGTCGGAACAAGAGAGAATCCATACGAAGTGGATACCTCCACAGATGGAACTCTCACTGTAAAAGCAGACAGTGCAGTGATCCGTGAAATCAGCGGAGATCTTACACTGAAACAGGTAGAAACAAAGAAAGATTTTGTTCTGGACGCAGACGGAAGTGTATACGACGGAAACGGAAACCTGGCAGATAAAGCAGCAGATGCAAAAGCAGATGTTGATAAAGCACAGGTGAAGAAAGATGCCGCAGAAACAGATGAACGTGTCCATGAAGAACTGATTCTTCCACCTCTTCGTGATAAGAAAGATCAGGCAGAATCTGCAGAATCCGAAGCTGAAAAAGCAAAAGATGAAGCGCAGAATAAGTCTGCTGAACTGGAACAGAAGATCCGGGATATGGAAAATCTTCAGAAAGACCGTGAGAAACTGATTCAGAAAGCTGTTGATGCAGCAAGAGATCAGCTTAAAAAAGAACTTGAAAAGAAACTTTCAGACACGGATCAGACGCTTCAGGACATCGAAGCGGAAATAAGTGAGTTGGAAGCAAAAGAAGATCCTACACCGGAAGAAACGAAACGGCTTGAAGAACTGAAAAATTCCAGAGACAAACTGAACGGACAGAAATCTGAACTGAGCGATCAGCTTCAGAATCTGAAGGATACAGAAGGTTCTGTGGAAGAAATGCTGAACAGAATCCAGGATATTCAGACCAAACTGGAAAAAGGTGAGCTGACAGAAGCGGAAGCAGAAGAACTTCTGAAAGAACTCCTGCCGGCAAAAGAACTTCTGGAAAGCGGAGACATTGAGAAACTTGCAAAAGATCTTGAAGTGGCACGGGAAGAATTTGCAAAAGCAGAAGAAGCCCGTAACGCGGCAGAAGAAAACTATGCAAAAGCTCATGAGGAAGCAGAAAAAGCCAGACAGAAATACGCAGCAAGTGAAGAAGAACTGAATCAACTGAAAGAGAAATTAAGAAAAGCTGAGGAAGAACTTAAGGAAGCAAAAGCTGCATACGAAGAGGCTAAGAAGAAAGCGGAAGAGGAAACTGCAACGGTTATCGCCGGTGGAAATCTTGATATCAGATCCAACGGTGAAGTAGGAAAAGAAGACCATGGACTCTCTGTTAAAGTTGATGGAACTGTTGAAATAAAAGCAGAAGGAGATGTTTCTCTTACATCACCGTCTGATCTTACAGTAGACAACATCAACAGCAGTAACGGAACCGGAGATGTTACGATCCGGGTAGATGGAAATCTGAAAGATGTTCCGGGAAAATCTCCGGCAGTTAAAGCAAAAAGAGCAGATCTGTCCGCAGCGAATGGTGACATCGGAACAACGGATAATCCATTCAGTGTCAGTGTTTCAGAAGTCAAAGCAAGCGCAGATAATGTTTATCTCGAAAATGACAGAGATCTTCTTGTGGATGAAATCCACGGAAAGAAAGAAGACGGTACTGTACAGATCAGAGTTGACGGTGATCTGACCGGTAAAACGGCAGATTCCATGATCAGCGGCGGACATTTGGAAGCAGAGATCAATGGCAGTCTGGGTACACCGGAAAACAGAATGAATACAGATGTGGACAGTATCAAAGCAAAAGCTGATGATATTTATCTGAATAATATTTCAGACAAAATGGAAATCAGAGGAATGACAGCAGAGAACATTGACATTATAGCGAGAGGTGACATCTTTGGACAAGATGTAAGATCCGGCAATCTGGTGATCCGTTCCAATGGTCATACAGGTTACAGTGACAATCCACTTCTGATCCATGTCAGTGGCAATGTAGATATAGGTTCGACATATGGTGAGGTTCATTATGTCAACAGCTACCGGGCTGAAAAGCCATCTGAAGAAAAACCGGGACAGAAGCAGAATCATGATTCTGGAGAAAAGCCTGAAAGAAAGCCTTCTTCACAGAATGAGAAAGAACCGGGACTCTCAGAGTCTGAGCACGGGGCTACAGAAATTTCCGGAGCTGTAAAGACAGGAGATTCCGCACCGACAGAAGCCAACCTGTATCTGGCATTACTTTCCATGGCAGCAGTAATTCTTCTGCTTAAGGAAAAAAGAAGGAAGAACAGATAAAAAATATCTGAAATAAGACTGACGGGGCTGTTGCACTTAGTGCGGCAGCCCCTTTTTCTGTGCAGAAAATACAGGGAACCCATTATTGAAGATATATTCATGAAATGGTACAATAAAATCAAGTTGTGTCTGCAATGCTATATGATTGTAAAGATATATGAAAGTTCTGAAGAGGAGATAAGATGAAACAGAAGAAAATAATTGCAGCACTGACCGGAGGTGCAATGCTTGCAGGAATGCTTACAGGATGCGGGGTGGGGACCGGAAAATCAGATGAACCTGTGAACCTGACGGTATGGACTTATTATAACGGAGAACAGTTGGATGCATTTAATGCTCTGGTAGATTCTTTTAATGAGAGCGTAGGTAAAGAAAAGAATATTATTGTAGAAAGTTCCAGTCTGGGAAGTGTTAATGACCTGGAATCAAATGTAATGGATGCTGCCGAAGAAAAAGTTGGTGCGGCCGATATGCCGAATATTTTTTCTGCATATGCAGATACTGCGTATAAATTAGATCAGGCAGGTCAGGTGGTCGATCTCAGTGATTATCTGACTGATGAAGAGAAAAGTGAATATATAGATGCTTATTTAAAAGAAGGTGATTTCTCCGGTGACGGCAGTATTAAGATATTCCCGGTTGCAAAATCTACAGAACTTCTTTTTCTGAATAAAACGGACTGGGACAAATTTGCTGAAGCAACCGGTGCAGATGAGTCAGATCTGGAGACCGTAGAGGGGCTGGTAGAGACTTCAGAGAAATATTATAACTGGACAGATGAACAGACAGAAGAACCAGATGACGGTAAGGCACTGTTTGGAAGAGATGCAATGGCAAATTATATGTTTGTAGGTGCGAGACAGATTGGAGGAAATCTTTTTGAAGTGAAAGACGGTAAGATGACGTTGAATTTTGACAAAGAGATTGTCCGTAAACTCTGGGACAATTATTATGTTCCATATGTAAAAGGATATTTTGCGGCATCCGGTCGTTTTCGCAGTGATGATATTAAAACAGGAAATATTCTGGCATATGTGGGTGCAACTTCAAGTGCCACATTTTTCCCGACACAGGTAATGACCAGTGACACAGAATCACATGATATTGAACTGGAAGTACTTACACCGCCTGAGTTTGAGGGAGGAAAAAAGGTTGCAGTACAGCAGGGAGCTGGAATGGTTGTAACGAAAGGCTCTGATGAAGAAATCGAAGCGAGCGTTGAATTTTTGAAATATCTTACAGAACCGGAGAACAATACCAGCTTTTCTATTGGGTCGGGATATCTTCCGGTAAACAAAAAAGCAAACGATATGGTTGAGATCAGAAAGAGTGGAACAGATTTTTCAAAATCTATGGATAAGGTTCTGACAAAAGCTGTTGAAACAGTAAATAACAATGAATTATATACAACACCGGCATTTGAAGGCGGGCAGGATGCCCGTTCAGTACTGGAATATTCGATGAGTGATCTTGCAGATGCGGACAGAAAGGCTGTTCAGGAAAGAATTGATGCCGGACAGACGATGGAAGCGGCAACCGAAGAATTTCTGACCGAAGAATATTTTGACAGATGGTATGAAGATACGCTGACAAAACTGCAGGCATATGAAGGGTAACAGACTTTGAAACTGGAGAAGGAGGATTTTTCCGGATGCATCACCAGAGGAAAAAAGAAAAATCGATTTTTCAGTCAATATTTAAGGCAATGCTGATTGTATTGATAATAGAATTGTTCCTTTTAGTGGCTACGCTGTACTTTGGAAATGTAGGAAAACAGCTTAACCAGAATGCCATGGATATTCTGAAAAAACAGGTGGAAAACAGACAGAATTATCTGGAAACCACTATGGTAGAAAATCAAAATCTGTCGTCTATATCCGGCATATTGAATAATGCTGTAGAAAGCAGGATTGCATCAGGACTGGATATTGAAAAACTTGATTCTGATGAAAAGACCTGTGCATCTCTGATGGAAGAAAACAGTGACAGTCTTATCAATGTGCTGCGCCACAGGTCGGTCAATGGTATTTTTGTGATATTTAATACACATGATCTTGATGAACGCGAGACGGATTCTGTGTTGCAGGGAATTTATATCAGAGATCTGGATCCGATGACAGCGGCTTCCGAAAGAAATCATGATCTTCTGCTTGAGCGTTCGCCGGTGCAGCTTGTTAAGTCTCTTGGGATTTCTACGGACAGGGGCTGGACACCGGGAATAAAATTCAAAAATAACAAAACCGAGGGCATTTTTTATCCTGTTTTTCAGGCAGCATATAAGGATGGTGGACAGCTAAATGCAGTGGATTACGGACGCTGGACAAGTACACCGTATACTCTGCCGGGAGATGACCGTTCAGTGGTGGCATATTCTGTTCCGCTGATTCTGGACGATGGAACAGTATATGGTGTCATAGGTGTGGAAATGCTTACGACTTATCTGGAGACGATGATTCCATATACGGAACTTCAGAATAATAATACAGGTACGTATATTCTGGCTGAGACAGGAGAAGATCTGGACTCAGATACTGTAAATGTAAAATCTGTAGATGTATCGTCAAAAGAAGGAACACTGAAAGGTACAGTGGGTGAAGACATTACGTTGAACCGGCTTTCCAGAAATATTTATGAAATGAAGACCGACAAAAAGAAATACATGGTATCGGCATATCCACTGGAACTGTACAACAAAAATGCGCCATTTTCAAAAGAACAGTGGATGCTGATCGGTGCAGTAGAGGAAAAAAATCTCTATGCATTTGGAAATCAGGTTCTTGCGATGCTGAAACTGACAATTTTGATTACGCTGCTGGTTGGTGTGGTATGCAGTTATATTATTAGTCGGCGTCTGGCAAGCCCGATTGCAAAACTTTCAGAGGAAGTAGCGGAAGCACAGGGAAGCAGAAATACGATTCCGAAACTTTCCAGCACAGGAATTCGTGAACTGGATCAGTTTTCTGATGCGATTACACAGCTCAGTCAGGATGTCCTGAACACTTCTACGAAATTCCTGCGTATTATGGAAATGGCGAGTGTGGAGATCGGTGGATATGAGATTCGGTTTGATACAGGAAGTGTATTTTTTACAGAAAATTTCTTTGCCGTGATCGGAGTGCCTGTTAGCGTGGATTCTGTTTTGAATCTCGATGAGTTTCGAAAGATACTTAGAGAATTTACAGAAAATTATTTCTTCAAATCAGAATCAGGTGATACAAATATTTACTGTGTCCGGCTTCCGAAGAGAGGTCTTCGTTATGTACGAATGGAAGTGAAAATGGAAGGCTGGGTACAGGTTGGCCTGGTGGAAGACGTGACAACTGCTATGATGGAACGTCTCCGAATCGAACATGAAAGAGATTATGATGCACTGACCGGTCTGCATAACCGTCGTGCATTTAACGGGAAAGTGAAAAGATATTCAGTCATCCGGACAAGATTGGCCATGCTGCTTTGGTTATGATGGATCTGGATAACCTCAAGTATACAAATGATACATTTGGTCATGACTGGGGCGATGAATATATCCGTCAGGCAGGACGTTGCCTGGAAGAAGGCACACCGAAAGGAACGTTAAGTGCGCATATTTCCGGCGATGAGTTTAATCTTTTATTCCATGGATATAAGAGTCAGGATGAGATTCGTTACCAGCTTGATAAGTTGAGAAAAGCAATCGAAAGAAAGGTCATTCGTCTGCCGAATGGACAGAAGCTGCATTTAAGTCTTTCCGGTGGTGTAGCATGGTATCCGGAGGACAGTAACAGTCTGGGAGTTATGAGAAAACATGCGGATTTTGCCATGTATCAGGTCAAAAAGACAGAAAAAGGCAAAATTGCAGAGTTTAATCAGGATATTTACGAAGAAGAATTTCGTGACAGTCAGATTCGGCGTGAATTTCATCGTTTTGTGGAAGAAGAACTGGTTACGTACTACTTCCAGCCGATTGTTTCAGCCAAAACCGGTGAGATTGAAGCTTATGAGGCTCTGATGCGATCAGAACTTCCGATATTGAAGAGCCCGGATGTAGTTATGAAAATTGCACGTGAAGAAGGTGCATTGCGTGAAATTGAGCGTATGACATTATTCCACGCGACACAGGAATTCAAAGAACTGAAAGAAAAGAATCTGATCAAGGGAGATGCACTTCTCTTTGTAAATTCCATTGCGAGCCAGCATATGGACAGAGAAGACGAGGAAGAATTTGCACGGCGTTTTAAAGATCTGGCAAAGCAGCTTGTCATCGAAATCACAGAGGAAGAATCACTGGATTATCACGCACTGCAGCACAAGAAAAATGCGACAGCATTCAATGGCGTCTTTGCACTGGATGATTATGGAAGTGGTTACAGTAATGAAAAAAGTCTTCTTGATCTGGCACCGGGTTATATTAAAGTCGATCTTTCGATCATTCGTGACATTGATACGGATCCGGATAAGCAGCAGATCGTGGAAAATATTGTTGCGTATGCGCATAAACGTGACATGAAGATTGTTGCGGAAGGTCTGGAAACACCGGAAGAAATCAACAAAGTTCTGGAACTTGGAGTGGATCTGCTTCAGGGATTTTACATTGCAAAACCGCATCCTATTCCGACAGGTATCAATCCGCTTGCATTAAAAACGATTTCACAGTTTTACACATAATTCTCCTGTTTTTCCATATAATAACGATACAGCAAACGACACTTGTGAAGATATAAATATGGAAAAACAACAGGAGGAACATAAAAAATATGAAGGCAACAGGAATCGTCCGCCGTATCGATGATCTCGGAAGAGTTGTGATTCCGAAAGAAATTCGTCGCACATTGCGGATAAAGGAAGGTACGCCGCTTGAGATTTTTACGGATAAAGAAGGCGAAATCATCCTGAAAAAGTATTCGCCTATCGGAGAATTGAATCTTTTTGCCAAAGAATATGCCGAGGCACTGGCACAGGCGACAGGAATGGTCGCATGTATCACAGACCACGATCAGGTGGTGGCGGCAGCAGGGCAGAGGAGCAGGGAATTTGCCGGTAAGGAGATCAGCAGGGAACTGGACAGAGTAATCTCAGACAGAGAAATGCGTTGTTTTCATTCTGGGGAACGCGGAAAAATATCTCTGGTCGAGAACCAGAAAGAAAATGCGGGAGCAGTGATCGTACAGCCGATCATCTGCGACGGAGATGCGATTGGTTCAGTATCACTGATCGGAAAAGGCAATGGAGAAAAGTTCGGAAACCCGGAAAAGATGCTCGTACAGACAGCAGCAGGGTTTCTCGGACGACAGATGGAATCATAAAATAATAATAAAAAC
>OLWX01000322.1_pt1 | contig 30494 bp, 28 predicted proteins | sample 1673541 | NCBI WGS metagenome assembly OLWX01 (sample SAMEA103958114, study PRJEB25191) | human gut metagenome | reverse complement strand
CTTAGGGTCAGGTACACGAAAATGGAGATAAAAGTTTTCTGAAATAATTATAAAGTGTAAATCAACACATAAAAGATGTATAAAAGAAATCTAAAGTATCTTGCAGAGACTTATCACAAGTGATATAATTCCAGAAAATAAAAAGAATGAGTAATAAAGAGAAGAGTTGATTGCCGGAGGATGTTGTCAGTAAAAATTTGAATTGTTTGAGCAAAGAGATATTTGGAGCAGTAAAAAGAGATAATACCCAAATTATGCAACGATATAGTGAAAGAGAAGGAATAATCGGAACAGGAGATGATGGATATGATTTTGTACCACGGAAGTAATATGACTGTAGAAAAGCCGATACTTATTAAACAGAACCGGTATCTTGATTTTGGTTTTGGATTCTATACTACTACTAATCGTAATCAAGCGGTGAACTTTGCACAAAAAGTTACGGATCGACGTAAAATAGGGGAAGCTACGCTGAACATCTACTCAGTGGATGAGAATGTTGCATTCAAAGAGTGTAGTTTGCTGCGATTTGATAATCCGGATGAGACATGGTTGGATTTTGTAGCTGAGAATCGTCAGGGTACGTACCAAGAGAAGCAGTATGATTTGATTTACGGCGCAGTTGCAAACGATGATGTGTACCGTACAATTACCCTGTATATGACTGGGATTTTGGACAAGGAGCAGACTTTGATGGCACTTAAGATTCGGAAGTTATTCAATCAGCTGGTATTTGGAACTGAAAAATCTTTACAATATCTGCATTTTGAGGGGAGTGAGCTTGTATGAACGAAGATCAGTTTAGTGCATTGTTGGCGATTATTGTGCCACCTATTATTGAGCTAATTACTAAAAACAGCAATGTAGACGATGCTAAAGCCATATCTCGTTTTTATCAATCTAAACTCTATCAGGAGCTTGCAGATGAAAAGTCAAAGCTGTGGCATTATAGTCCTATGACATTATATACAATGTATCAAGATGAACTTTTAACAGGTTCCTACGATTACCCGGAGGAGGCGTGAGAGATGAGCAAAGAATCAAACTTTTTAGTTTACTGCATGGAACGGTATCGTTATTTTAAAGGACTTTCTGGGGCAGATGTAGCGAAAAGCTTTGAAAAATATGGTATCTATGAGTATATAACAAAGTATTTTGAATCGCTGCACACAATGGGAGATAATTGTATTGTGCAGGATATTGATGATTATATCAGTAGCATAACTGATAGCAGTTTTGGCAAGGTATAATTGTCTGCATTTAAAGTGGGAAAATTTGGGTCAGGCATTATGAGAGACGGATAAAGAAACTAAATCAGCTCTAAAAGTTGTATAAAAGAAATCTAAAGTATCTTGCAGAGGCTTATCATTAGTGATATAATTCCAGAAAACAAGAAGAATGAGTAATAAAGGAAGTGTGATATGCGTATGCAGGAAAATATGAAAGAATATCTTACTGAAAAAGAGGCCAGGGAAAAGCGGCTGGCAGTTTATACAGAGAAGATACAGGAAACAGTACTGAATAAATCGGCAGAAACGATCCGGCTGCTGGTAGAAGAAAGACATAATCGGAAGATGACCCAGCAGGAGATCTCAGATATAACAGGGATACAGCCATCAAATCTGGCACGTTTTGAAAGCGGCGGCAGGGTACCGACACTGATTGTATTGGAAAATTCTTATTAATGGCGAGATTACAGATGACGGACAGATTGCGAAAGATGTACTGGAGGGAACGGTTACTTCTGTATGTGGAATCCAATCCTTACAGATGGGTGTGTTTGGCGGTATTATCGTAGGTCTTGGTGTTGCTGCGCTTCATAACCGTTTCCATAAGATCGTACTTCCGAATGCGCCTTCCATTACTTCACCAATCCTTGATACAGAAGTGGAAGACAATCAGAGGATCAGACTTCTGGCAAACGGCGAGATTAAGGCAGGAGAACCGTTATTTGCGGTAGAGACGCTGGAGTAATCTGCGGAATAGAAGATGAATATGTACGGATGAGGAGGGAACTGTAACACTTCCCTGACACGCTGAGAGGATAATTGATAAATTGCCGGATACAGAAATGTTCTGGCAACGATTCATGAAAACTATGAATATATGAAAGTTACAGAGAAAATAAGATGTTATAAAAACAATGTCAGAATACCTTTCTATTGCACAGATGAAAAAGCTTCGTTAAAAGTCTGTACAGAGAATGAAGCTATTCGGAGAAATATTTAAACTTTGGAAAGGCGGTATATAGATGAAGTGGGCAGATGGTAAGATACGATGCTGCTGGGCAAATCCGAAAAATGAGCGTTACATCCGTTATCACGATGAGGAGTGGAGTGTTCCGGTACATGATGACCGGAAGCTCTTTGAAATGCTGATATTGGAGTGCTTTCAGGCGGGTCTGTCCTGGGAATGTGTTCTGAACAAGAGAGATGCTTTCCGCGAGGCTTTTGACAACTTCGATCCGGAGAAAGTCAGCGTTTACACTGAGGACAAGCTGGAAGCACTGCGGAGTAATCCCGGCATCATACGAAACCGCCTGAAAATACAGGCTGCCGTTACCAATGCATGGGCATTCCTGGAAATTCAGAAGGAGTATGGCAGCTTTTCGGACTATATCTGGCATTGGACAGATGGCAAAGTAGTCTGTGAAACTGGACGGACAAGTTCGGAACTGTCTGACCGTATATCAAAAGATTTGAAAAAACGTGGTATGAAGTTCGTGGGGACAACGGTCATCTATGCCTATTTACAGGCAGTAGGAGTTCTCTGTTCTCATGAGCAGGGCTGCTTTTTGGCAAATCAGAAAGCTGAGCATCATAATAGTTATTTATAAGACTTTTATTTCCTGATTTTTATCCATCCTGCATGAAGCAGATATACACCTGCCGGAATCAGGGAAAGCATGTGTATATTTGTGTAGCTGCCTGTTTCTCCATATGTCGGCAGAATGAGTGTATGAAACGCAAGATAAAGGTATGCGCCTGCAGAGATGAGATTACACAGAAAAAAACTCCAGCCGAAGATACCGGAAATAGAAGCTGTAAGAATGATGATCAGCGTCAGGGTATCAGGAACAAAGGGAAGATGAATAAAATCAAATTCAGGTTTCAGGGAGAGAAATGCGAGTACTGCGTAAAGAAAAAGCACTGCATTTAATAAACTCATGATTTTAAACGGTAAACTGTAAAAGGGTGTGACAGGGCAGTCAGGCCATAGTTCAACATCCAGTTTCTGTGCAAGCTGGGTTGCTGACTTTGTAAAGGTTATGTTTGTCATTACAACCGCTTTATCGCAGTCATAGAAGTTTGCACCTGCATAGGCTTCCTGAACAGCTTTATTTCCAACGGGATGGGTGTAATATTTACATTGTATCCCGTATTTTTTTCGATGTTTGAAAGCAATGATATCGATTCCCTGGTCTCCGGAGCTTTGGGTTACTTTTATTTTAGAAAAATGCTTTCGCTTTAGTATCTTTGCACATTGATATTCAAATTCATATCCATCCATGTGTTGAATCTCCTGTATTATATAAAATGTATAGCAGTCTGCAGCAAAATAAGAATACCATGTTTGATGATAAAGAACAAGTGTTTTGCGAAGAAAAGAAGAATGGGTTATTGTTTACTGGCTGGTTTACTGGTTGCGTTACTGAGACGTTACCGAGAATGGAATAAACAGTAACGAGAATGGTTACTCTTTGCGGGAATTGTGTTATAATAGTCTTTGATTTATTGCTACTGAAAAAAGTGGACAGTTTATAGCGAGCCTATTAAATGCATTATTTACGAGGACTGCTATAGTAATTATACAAAACCGTAAGAGGAGGATAAGCATTTGAAATATTTTGAAGAAATTATGTCGGAACGAAAAAACCGTATAGAAGCCAGAAAGGACGAGCTGATCCGCAGGAGTCTGCTGTCTGAAGAATTTCTGGAAATGATCCAGAAAAATAAAAGGCCCTTTGATCTGCTGATGTCTTACTATCAGTGTGCTGTCATGGAGATTGAGACAAAATTCAGAGTGCTGAATCAGGAGTATTCCCTGGAATATGATAAAAATCCTATCGAGGGTATTAAAACCAGAATTAAATCTTATGACAGCATTGTGCGGAAAATACGCAGAAAAAATATTCCCATGTCTTTAACTGCTATAGAAGAAAATATCAAGGATATCGCAGGTGTCCGGGTAATCTGTTCTTTTCCGGAGGATATCTATGAGCTGGCAGACAGCTTTCTGCGTCAGGATGATATTGTACTGATCGAGAAAAAAGATTATATAAAAAATCCAAAACCCAGTGGTTACAGAAGCCTGCATCTGATCGTGCAGGTGCCTATCTTTCTGCAGAAAAACAAAAAAATGGTAAATGTGGAAGTCCAGTTTCGAACTATTGCCATGGATTTCTGGGCAAGTCTGGAACATAAGCTTCGCTATAAAAAAGATATCCCGGCAGATCAGGCACAGCAATTGCAGGAGGAGCTTCTGGCGTGTGCCACCCAGAGTGCTCAGTTGGATAACCGGATGCAGGAAATTCGTAATCAACTGGTCAGCAGAGCTGATAAGGGGAATCAATCCTGAGAAAGTTCCTTATTTCAGGAACTTCCTCAATAATTTTTCATAAATTTTTCTATATGGCTGGTATCTCATTGGCAGATCCAGCCATGTTTTTTTGTCTACAATACTCTTATAGTGGGAGAAGGTATGAAAACCGTCTTTGCCATGGTAGGAACCCATTCCGCTTTCACCAAAGCCGCCAAATCCCATCTCACTGGTTGCCAGGTGGATGATGGTGTCATTGACACATCCGCCTCCGAATCCACAGCGGGAAGTAACTTTTTCCGCAGCTTCTTTGTCGGAGGTGAAGATATATAGTGCCAGAGGATGTGCCATGGAGTTGACCTTTTCGATGGCCTCATCCAGGGAATCATAGGCCAGCACAGGAAGCACAGGACCGAAGATTTCCTCCTGCATTACTGCATCCCCGAAGGTTACATTATCCATAACAGTAGGAGCGATCTGAAGAGCTCCCGGATTGTTGTCACCGCCGCAGACTACCTTGCTGGGATCGATCAGATTGCAGATACGAGTAAAGTGCTTTTCATTAATAATTTTCCCATAATTCTTATTATTCAGAGGTGTGGAACCAAACTGTTTCCTGATCTGTTTCTGGATCTGTCGGATCAGTTCATCCTTGATTTCTCTGTCGCAGTAAATATAATCAGGTGCTACACAGGTCTGACCACAGTTGAGATATTTTCCAAATACAATTCTTCTGGCTGCAAGTTTCAGGTTGGCACTTTTCTCTACAATGCAGGGGCTTTTACCGCCCAGCTCCAGGGTAACCGGGGTCAGATGTACAGATGCTTTTGCCATTACTTCCCTGCCAACATGCTGGCTTCCTGTAAAGAAAATATAGTCAAAATGTTCATTGAGAAGAGTGTTATTTTCCGCACGTCCGCCGTTTACCACAGCCACATACTGGGGATCAAAACATTCGGTGATAATGGTTTCAATCACCCGGCTGGTGTGAGGAGAGTAGGCACTTGGTTTCAGTACAACTGTATTTCCGGCTGCAATCGCATCGATCAGCGGATCAATGGTGAGCAGGAAAGGATAATTCCATGGGCTCATAACCAGGACAACACCATAAGGAGATGGCTTCTTATAACTTCTGGAAGCGAACTGGGCAAGGGGAGTCAGTACTGTTTTTTCTTTTGCATAGGAAGGTGTATGGCGGATCATGTAGCTGAGTTCTGAGAGCACAAGTCCCACTTCACACATATAGGATTCAAAGTTACTTTTTCCAAGGTCACGTTTCAGTGCTTCATTGATCAGTGGTTCATATTTCTGAATACAGGTCTTTAATTTTTTTAAGGCATCCAGCCTTTTTTCTACCGGTAAAGTGGCACCTGTGTAAAAATAGCTGCGTTGTTTCTGAACGATTTCTTTAATTTCTGTTTCTGTCATAATACATTATTTCCTTATATAATATAGATATCAGGTAACTATTGAGAATCTGCAGTTTTCTGTATTTTGATGTTTTTATAAAAACGCTTTGCAGGATAGAAGATTAATAGTTAGTTCTCAGCTTCTGAGGTATTCTCCTTAGAAGTCAGAGACATCAGCATGTAATAAAATTTCTCCAGTTCGGAGGCGTCCATAAGCTTTGGCACAGGATACAGAGGATTGGCCTCTTTATCTGCATAATGGGCAAGCTTGGGGATATCTGTTTCCTGGATTTCTTTTACAATATTTACGATTCCAAATCGCTCTTTCATCTCTTCAATTGCCCGGATAAAAAGCTCTGCTGCTTCATGGTTCGGTGTATTTTTGTCTGCAAGTCCTGCTTCAATGGCAAGTCTGTGGAGCTTTTTGTCAATGCAGGAGCCATATTCCCTGAGTACCAGTGGCAGCAGAATGGCATTGGCAAGTCCATGGGGAACGTTGTACTGTCCGCCCAGGGAATGAGCGACTGCATGAACATATCCTACATAGGATTTGGTAAAAGCACAGCCTGCATAGAAGGAGGCGTGGAGCATATTTCGTCTTGCATGAATATTATCGCCATGCTCATAGGCAATATCTATATTTTCAAAAATCAGTTTTACCGCTTTTAATGCATCCCTGCGTGTATCAATGGTGGTGGAATTGCCGATATATGCCTCCACTGCGTGAGTCAGGGCATCCATACCTGTAGTTGCGGTGATAAATGGGGGCAGGCTTAAGGTAACCTTGGGATCCAGCACTGCATAGCGGGGAATCAGCGGGAAATCGTTGATCGCGTATTTGTATCTGGTGTCTGCATCTGTGATCACAGCGGCGAGAGTGGTCTCACTTCCTGTTCCGGCAGTGGTTGGAACTGCCATGAGAAGGGGAAGCTTCTTATGCACCTTCAGGATTCCCTTCATCTGAGCCAGAGATTGATTGGGTTTGACAGCACAGGCACCGACTGCCTTGGCACAGTCCATGCTGGAACCGCCACCGAAACCGATGATGGCATCACAGCCTTCCTTATGGTAAAGTTCCAGCGCTTCGCAGACATTGACAGTGGTAGGGTTGGCAACTGTTTTATCATAAATGGTATAGGGGATACCAGCCTCTTTTAAAGCTTTTTCCAGTCTTCTGGTAAGTCCAAGCTTCATGATACCGCCATCTGTAATGATCAGAACATGAGTGCATTTGTGGCGCATGATGATTTCGGGAAGCTCTCTGACGCTTCCTGCGATTTTGGGTTTTCTGTAAGGTAAAAAGGGAATTGCAATGTGAAAAGCTTTCTGGAAAGCCCTGCAATATATTTTTCTGAGAGTGTTCATGGATAATTCCTTTCTTAGCGGCAGCCTGCTGTTTTGCAGACTACCGGACAGCAGTTACTTCAGAAAAAATATAACAAGGTAAAAAAGAAAAGTCAATATATTTTGATGTTCAAAATTTATCTTTGGTAAAAGAGCTTATTCCGAGACATACGAGCCAAAATTCCATTGCCGCAGGCAATCTGGAATGAATTTTGGCTACGTTACTGTGAACGGAGTGAACAGTAACGAACATATCCATAAAATTTTACAAAACTACGAAAATCAGTTGACAATGGAGTAAGTTTATACTAACCTAAAGTTAGCGAAGTATAACAACATTGTAAAACAGCAGTGTTATTATATTAAAGAATTAAAGAAATTTGCTCCACAGGAAGTGGATATGAGGGAGGAATGAAAAAATGTTTCTGCAGATACAGGGAATTCAGAAGTCTTTTGGTGCAGGGGACAGCCGGGTGGATGTGCTTAAAGGGCTGGATCTTGACATTGAGAGAGGAGAGTTTTGTGTGCTTCTGGGGCCGTCTGGTTCCGGTAAGTCTACGCTTCTGAATATTATCGGTGGGATTGACAGTGCAGACGAGGGAAATCTGGTCATAGACGGGGAGCGTCTGGCAGATATGTCGGAGAAGAATCTGTCTTTGTACAGGCGTAAGCATCTGGGATATATTTTTCAGATGTATAATCTGATCCCCAATCTTACAGTGCGGGAGAATATAGAGGTGGGAGCCTATCTCAGTGATAAGCCTCTGGATGTAGATGAACTGCTCCATACGCTGGGAATCTATGAGCACCAGAGAAAGCTTCCCAATCAGCTTTCCGGCGGTCAGCAGCAAAGGACTGCCATTGGCAGAGCCATTGTAAAGAATCCGGATATTCTTCTTTGCGATGAGCCTACAGGAGCTCTGGATTATAATACCTCCAAGGAAATCCTGAAGCTGATCGAGACGGTAAACCAGAAATACGGCAACACCATCGTCATGGTAACGCATAACGATGCCATCAAAGATATGGCTGACCGGGTGGTGAAGCTTCGCGATGGGATGATCCGCAAAAATTACCTCAATGAGCATAAGATCCCGGCAGCAGAGCTTGACTGGTAAGGAGGCATATGATGAAAAATCCTTTACGCAAACGTCTGCCCAGAGAACTGAAGGGAGAACTGGGCAAGTATCTGGTTGTATTTATCCTGATGGTTGCATCCATTGGATTTGTGTCAGGCTTTCTGGTTGCAGATAACAGTATGCTTATTGCTTACAATGAAGGTTTTGAGAAGTACAACATAGAAGACGGAAACTTTCGCACAGCAGAGCAAGTCCACAAAACCCAGAGAGAAGAAATAGAGGCGCTGGGTGTGAAGTTGTATGATAATTATTATGTGGAGGAACCTCTGGATAATGGAAGCACCATGCGTTTTTTTAAAAACAGGCAGCAGGTGGACAAGGTCTGCCTGATGAAGGGAGAGCTGCCTGCCGGGACAGGAGAGATTGCCATTGACAGAATGTATGCAGACAACAACAATCTGTCTGTGGGAGATACGCTCCGGAGCGGAAAAAGAACCTGGAAGATTACCGGCCTGGTGGCACTTTCCGACTACAGCTGCCTGTTTCAGAATAACAACGATTCCATGTTTGATGCTGTGAAATTTGGGGTTTCTGTTGTGACTGAGGAGGAGTTTGATTCTTTGGAGCAGGAAAAACTGCAGTACAATTATTCCTGGATCTATGACGAAAAACCGAAGACAGAAAAGGAAGAGAAAGAAGTTTCCGAGGATCTGATGGAGGATATGGGAAAGATTGTCACACTGGAGGCTTTTGTACCCCGGTATCTGAATCAGGCCATTACTTTTACAGGGGATGATATGGGTGGAGACAAGGCCATGATGATCATGCTTCTTTATATTATTATGGTGATTATGGCCTTTGTATTCGGAATTACCATCAGCAATACGATACGGAAAGAAGCCGGTGTTATCGGTACCTTACGTGCGTCCGGATATACCAGACAGGAACTGATTCTTCACTATATGACACTTCCGGTGTTGGTTACTTTTGTGGGTGCACTGATCGGAAATATCCTTGGATACACTGTATTAAAGGATGTATGTGCAGATATGTATTATGGAAGCTATAGTCTTCCGACTTATGTGACCGTATGGAATGGGGAGGCATTTGGGCTTACAACTCTGGTTCCGGTAGTTATTATGCTGGTGGTAAATTACGGAGTGCTCAGACATAAGCTGAAGCTGTCACCGTTAAAATTCCTGCGCAGGGATCTGTCGGGAAGAAAGCAGAAGAGGGCAATTTATCTGAGTCCGAAGATGAAAATCTTTTCCAGATTCCGGCTTCGGGTGATTTTTCAGAATATGAGTAATTATATGGTTCTGTTTATCGGGATCCTGTTTGCAAATCTGCTGCTGATGTTCGGATTGCTGCTTCCTTCGGCACTGTCCCATTACCAGGTGGAAATCCAGAACAATATGCTGGCAAAATACCAGTATATGCTTCAGGTTCCGGTCAGCGCAGTAAGTGGAAATAAATTTGACGGTCTGATCTCTCAGCTGGAGTTTTATATGGATTCCAGAACAGACAATGAAGATGCAGAGGAATTTTCTGCTTATTCCCTGAATACACTGCCAGGAAAATATAAGAGTGAGGAAGTACTGCTTTACGGGATCGAACCGGACAGCAGGTATGTAACGATAGATTTTAATAATACAAAAGATAAAAAAGATGAAGCAGGGAATAAAGAAAAAGCAGATAACAAGAATACGGCAAATGCAGAAAAAGAAAGCGTAGCAGTTTATATTTCGAGCGCATATGCGGATAAATTCCTGATTCATGTGGGGGATACCATCACTCTGAAAGAAAAATACGAAAAAGAGAAATATTCGTTTAAAATAGCAGGAGTTTATGATTATACGGCTGCCTTGTGTGTGTTTATGCCCCGCAGTGAACTGAATGATATTTTTGATCTGGGAGAGGATTATTACAGTGGGTATTTCTCAGATACAGAGCTTACAGATATCAAGAGCCAGTATATAGGATCTGTAGTTGACCTTGATGCACTGACAAAGATCTCCAGACAGCTGGATGTATCCATGGGAAGTATGATGGGTATGGTAAACGGATTTGCCATTATGATCTATATGGTACTGATCTATCTTCTTTCCAAGATCATTATCGAAAAAAATGCCCAGTCTATTTCAATGGTAAAAATCCTGGGCTATACAAATGGCGAGATCAGCAAGCTATATATTATGTCCACGTCTTTGGTGGTGGTGTTCTGTCTGCTTTTGAGTCTGCCGCTAGAAACAGTAATCATGAAAGTTCTGTTTCGGGAGATGATGCTGTCCAGTATTTCCGGATGGATCACGCTCTGGATCGACCCGATGATCTATGTGCAGATGTTTGCAGCAGGAATCATTACATACGGAATCGTTGCTTTGCTGGAATTTCGGAGAGTGAAGAAGGTTCCTATGGATGAAGCCTTAAAAAATGTCGAGTAGGACAAAATTTGATAAAAATTTGACATTATCTGGAATTTGTGATACGGTTACACAGGAAACTGTTAGAGCGACACGCTCTAGACCAATCAGTTGGAATAGGAGATTATTATGAGAAAAAGAACAACTTCAAGAGCAAAGGAAACTATTAAAGAAGCAACAACAAAGGCTACAGAAGCAGTCAAAGAGACAGTTGAGAAAACAACTGTAAAGGCTTCAGAAGTAATTGAAGAAGCAAAAGACGCTGCAGCTGATATTGCGAAGGCTCCGGTTGTAGAAGAAGCAAAAGAAACTGTAAAGAAAGCAGTAAAAGAAGTGGCTAAAAATATCGACATCAAAAAATTCGCAGAAACAACTATCGAATTACCTGGTTTTGCAGTTACAATGAGCTCCATCGAGGAAGCAATCAAAAAAGACATCAAAGACAAAGGCATCGAAGGAAAAGAAATCAGCGTTTATGTAAATGTTGAGCAGAAAGCCGCTTACTACACAGTAGACGGACAGGGCTCTGACGATTACAGAATCGACCTGAATACATTATAATCTGTAAGCATTTTTTATAAACCGAAAATGGATGTCTGCAGGGATCCGGAAAGAAAATCTGCAGACATAAAAACAGCAGGATTGTTCATAGAATGAACAATCCTGCTGTTTTGCTTATTTATGATAGAACCACACTGCGGCGGATATGGATGATATCTCAGGAAGCTTTCTGCTCAAACAGATCCTCCCTTGTAATATTCTGTGCCCATTTCCCCTGGCGGTAATGATGGAATACCCATGGCCATTTCACAAACTCATCTGTACAGAGCAGGAAGTAGACCCACAATACCGGAAGCTTCAGGACAAAGGCCGCAAAAAATCCCAGAGGTACCGCATATACCCACATATCAATGGTATCGCAGATCAGTCCGAACTTCGTATCACCGCCTGCGCGGAATACCCCGGCGATCAGGGCGGTGTTTACCGCAGAACCCATAATATAATAGGTATTGATAAGCAGCATGTACTTCAGATAATGCATTGCACCGTCACTTAAGGATGCAAATCTCAGGACCAGAGGCGTGATGGCAAATACGATCACACCGCCAATGGCACCGGCTATAATGGTCATCTTCAGCATTCTGGAAGCATACACCTTCGATTTCTCCAGATCCCCTTTTCCCATTACATTTCCAAGAAGAATCGTTCCCGCACTGGCAATTGCAAAGCAGAACACAGAACCGATATTGCGGACAACCGTAACCAGAGAGTTGGCTGCAACGGCATCTGTTCCGAGATGTCCCAGGATCACAGAGTACATGGAGAAAGCAACACTCCAGGAAATGTCATTTCCAAGAGCGGGAAGTGACAGCCGGACGAAGTCGCCAAACAGCACCTTACTGCGGATAAACATAAAGGTCAGGTTCAATTTAACATCTTTGCTCAGGAAAGAAACGATCACGCATGCTGCCAGTTCGATCAGTCTGGAAGCAGCAGTTGCAATGGCAACACCTGTAGCCCCTAGCTTCGGTGCGCCGAAAAGCCCGAAGATAAAAGTGGCATTCAGGATAATATTCAATATAAAAGCCAACATATTCAATGCCATACTGATCGTTACACGTCCGATACTGCGCAAAATCGCCAGATAAATCTCTGTAATTCCCCAGCAGAGATATGTAATTCCCATAATCCTAAGATAAGAAGAACCGATAGAGATCAGTTCCTGATCAGAAGTAAAAATCTTCATCATAAGCTGAGGAGCAGTAAATGCGATCAGTGCTACGATTCCCGAGATTATGATGGAAAAGCGGAGGGCAATTCCCTCGATCGCATGAATAGCCTGCATATTATTTTTTCCGAAATACTGCGCACACAGAAGAGATGCGCCTGTACCAAGTCCATAATATACCATAAACAGGATATTGGAGTAATTGGCAGCCAGAGACACCGCAGAAATCGCAGACTGTCCCACATAATTAAGCATAATTACATCTGCGGAGTTAACCGCTGCACTGAGCAGATTCTGGATAATGATCGGAATCGTCAGTTTAAGCATCTGCCGGTAAAAATTATCCTTACTGGCCGATAATGTGTTTATCATATTTACCCCCGTAATAAGTATTTGCCTGATCAGGCAGTTTTATAAGTCTGTTTTCAGCATAATCCTTCCGGCAGAAAAACGCTATCGGTATTTTGACTGATTTCTACGTTATTTTGACTTTTGAGTCCTTAAACAAATCAACTTTGCTTATAATACCTTGCACAAAAGAAGTCGGACTGATATAATTCGTATGTATTTTGAGAGGAATACATACTGTGACTGATAAAAAATATAATGGGAGAAGTTTATGGCGACATTACAGCAATTAGATATGAATATTTTACTGTGGATCCAGGAACATTTAAGGGTGGATGCCCTGACTCCGTTCTGGAGAGCAGTCACCTTCCTCGGAAACGGAGGATGGTTCTGGATCGTATTATGTGTGCTTCTGATCTGTTTCGGGAAAACACGCAAAACAGGAGTGACAGCGGCACTCTCGCTGCTGTCAGGGTTTCTGATCACAAATCTGCTGATAAAAAATGCAGTAGCCCGTCCAAGACCTTTTGATACTTATATACAGATCATTCCGCTGATCACCAGACCGAAAGACTATTCATTTCCATCCGGCCATACCTGCGCTTCCTTTGCCGTTGCACTGGTCTGTCTGCGGATGCTGCCCGGGAAATGGGGAATTTTGCCTGTTGTTCTGGCCGGAATGATTGCTTTTTCCAGACTCTATCTGGGCGTACATTATCCGGGGGATGTTCTGGCAGGATTTCTGGTGGCATTGCTCACAAGTACAGTGGTATGCAGGTTGATGCGGAGAACATTTTCACCTCAGAAAAGCTGACTGGTTCTGAAGAAAACTTCCGGGGGGAAATACAAAAAAGATATGCAAAAATCAGCAGAAAAATATTCGAATGTAAAGTGTAAAGGATAATCTTGTAATGAACAAAAATGAAATCTATATAAAGAGCGGAACCAATTATAAAGAAATGACAAAGGAACTGCTGGCACAGTGCGGCCTGGCGTCTGTAATTTCAGATAAAAAGATGCAGATTGGTATCAAGCCTAATCTTGTATCACCTTCCGAGGCTTCATGGGGAGCTACCACACATCCGGAAATTGTGGCGGGAATTATTGAGTATCTGCAGGAAAACGGATATGGAAATATTGCCATTCTGGAAGGCTCCTGGGTGGGAGATAAGACCACAGAAGCATACGAAGTATGCGGATATCGTGAACTAACGGAAAAATATCAGGTGCCTTTTTGGGATATGCAGAAAGACAAGGGGATTGAAAGAGATTGCAGGGGGATGAAACTGAATGTCTGTGAACGTGCGGCAAATATCGATTTTCTGATCAATGTTCCGGTATTGAAAGGCCATTGTCAGACAAAGATCACATGTGCATTGAAAAATATGAAAGGATTGATCCCCAATACAGAGAAGCGTCATTTTCATGCGATGGGACTGCATGAACCGATTGCACATCTGAATGCGGGGCTCCATCAGGATTTTGTCGTGGTTGATAACATTTGCGGAGATCTGGATTTCGAGGATGGCGGAAATCCGGTAGTGATGAACCGTATCTGGGCGGGGACGGATCCGGTACTGATCGATTCTTATGTATGTCAGATCATGCATTATACAACGAAAGATGTACCGTATATTGAACTGGCAGAGAAGCTTGGGGTTGGAAGTACTGATCTGAAAAATTCCCACATCGTATACTGTGAGGAAAATGCCCGCAAAGAACTTCCGAAATCAAGAAAAGTGGTAGAACTTCAGGATGCAGTAGAAGAAGTAGAATCCTGCAGTGCCTGCTATGGTTATCTCATCCCGGCTCTGGAAATGCTTAAAAATGACGGCCTTTTCGAGAAACTGGACACGAAAATCTGCATCGGCCAGGGATACCGCGGAAAAACAGGAAAACTGGGTGTAGGTGCATGCACCTGTAAATTTGAACATAACGTAAAGGGATGTCCTCCAACAGAGAATCAGATTTATGATTTCCTGAAGCAGTATATTCTGGGAGAAAATAAATAATATGATATCAGGGGCCCAGGTTCAAAAAGTCGTTCGTGCCTGCATGATAAGACTTTTGAATCTGGAACCCTGTTTGATTTTACAATGCCATCTTTATCATCTGTATAATTTTATCCTGCTCAAATTTACTGCTGTCAAATGCCAGATGATACTGGGAAATATCTTTCCATTTCTTATCTGTAAAGTACTCATAATAAGTACGCCGTTCTTTATCCACTTTCTTAACCAGCTTCTGTGCACTTTTTTCTTCCCGTCCCGTACGCTCGATGACAGTCTGTACACGATACTCAAATGGTGCATGGATAAATACGCTCAGGCATTTATTGTCGAGGATGTGATTGGCACATCGGCCAACGATCACACAATCTTCTTTCTCAGCAGCATCCAGAATAATCTTTCGCTGAAGATCAAAGAGCACATCATTCATGGGAACAAAGTGAAAATCGCTGTCCATCTGAAGTTCATGGTCAATGGGAAAACGCCACTGGCTGCCACGTTTCTCATCAACCTTGGCAAGCAAATCAAAAGGAATATTCTCTTTCTGAGCTGCAATATCGATCAGCTCTTTGTCATAAAAAGCAAATCCAAGCTCTTCTGCCAGAGCTTTACCGATCAGGCGGCCATTACTGCCGAGCATCCTGTTTATTGTAATCACGCGTTTACTCATAATCAAACCCTCCTTTATGACATCTCTGTTATTGAACGATATAGATTCAGGCGGATATTCGCAAATTGTACCTGTTATCTGCAATTAACAGTGATAAGTCTTTTATTTGTGAACATTATAACATTGATACTCGAAAAAATCCAGTAAAATATATAAAAAACCAAATATATTACGAAAATATTTAGGTACAGTGCACAAAAACGATTCGCAATGAAACAAATGATGCAGTTAATCCGATAATATTTTGAAAAGTGTTTTTTTGGATAGTTTTATCAATAGACACTTTTGGCTGCCATATGCTAGAATTAGAGTAATATTTACAGCAAGCAGCAAAGCGGATGATATTGTCCGCCTGACCAGGATTACTGCCGAGACATACAAGCCAAAATTCCATTGCCGCAGGCAATCTGGAATGAATTTTGGCTACGTTACTGAGAACGGAGTGAACAGTAACAAAAATTTATTTATGAAATAGAGGATATTTATAGATTTTTTCTTTAAGCTATGGTATTATATTAAATTGGCTGTCTGACGACAGATCCGAGTCAAAATATTACAAGAGATATGAAAAGTATGTAAGAAAGGGATACGATACATAATGCTGAAAATCAAAAGCTATGTAAAGGTAAACAGTCTGGCGGAAGCTTATGAACTGAACCAGAAGAAAACAGCCCGTATTCTTGGGGGAATGGTCTGGATGAAAATGGGCAACAGAGCAATATCCACAGCGATTGATCTTTCCGGTCTGGGGCTGGATGCGATTTCGGAGAATGATGACGAATTTGTCATCGGATGTATGACTCCGCTTCATGACCTGGAGACAAATGAAGCTCTGAATACCTACACACATGGAGCTATGAAAGAAAGCCTTTGCCACATTGTAGGCGTACAGTTCAGAAACTGTGCCACTGTGGGAGGAAGCATTTATGGAAGATATGGTTTCTCAGATGTTCTGACCATGTTCCTGGGAATGGATACATGGGTAGAATTATATGATGCAGGCCGTATTCCACTGACTGAATTTGTAAATATGAAGAAGGACAATGACATCCTTGTAAATATCATCGTGCGAAAAGAGCCACTTCTTACCTGTTACTTAAGTCAGAGAAACATAAAAACAGATTTCCCGGTGCTGACCTGTGCAGCTTCTGTGATCGGAAATGAGGCAAGGACTGTGATAGGTGCCAGACCTGCACGTGCCATGATCGTGGAAGATAAGAAGCAGATCCTGAAGAATTTCCGGAACATGACAAAAAAGCAGAAGGAAGAGGCGATCGAAGCCTTTGCAGAATATGCGGCAGAGAACGTTCCTACTGCAGGCAATATGCGAGGATCAAAGGAATACAGAACCCTTCTTGTAAAAGTATTGACAAGAAGAGCCTGGGAAGCAGTAGGAGGGATGAAAAATGAATATTAATTTCTGGCTTAACGGAGTGAACCGCCACGCAGAGATCTCCCCGGATACACTGCTGATCGATTTCTTAAGAGAACAGGGCTGTTTCAGCGTGAAAAGAGGCTGCGAAACTGCGAACTGTGGTCTTTGCACAGTTCTTATGGACGGTCGTCCGGTGCTTTCCTGCAGTACACTTGCAGCCCGCATTGAGGGAAAGAAAATCGTTACATTGGAAGGAATGCAGAGAGAAGCGCAGGAGTTTGGAAGCTTTCTGGCGAATGAAGGGGCGGAACAGTGCGGTTTCTGCAATCCGGGATTTATCATGAATGTATTTGCGATGCTCAACGAGATCAAAGATCCCACAGAGGAGCAGATCAAAGAATATCTTGCGGGAAATCTGTGCAGATGTTCCGGTTTTGTTTCCCAGACAAGGAGTATCCTGAAGTTCCTGAAATATAAGAAAGCACAGGAGGAAGCATAAAGATGAAATATGTAAATCAACCTGTACGTAAAACAGATGCAATGTCACTGGTAACCGGAAAGCCTGTCTATACAGATGATCTGGCACCAAGGGACTGCCTGATCGTGAAGATACTGAGAAGTCCCCACGCCAACGCCTGGGTGGAAGATATTAAAACAGGTACTGCCGAGAAGGTGGCCGGAATTGCATGTATCCTTACCTATAAAGATGTGCCTCAGAAACGTTTTACCCTTGCCGGCCAGACTGCACCGGAGATGAGTCCGGATGACAGACTGATCCTTGACCGTCATGTACGTTTTGTGGGAGATGCAGTTGCCATTGTTGCGGGTGAGACAGAAGAGGCGGTAGATAAAGCATTGAAGAGAATCCGCGTAGATTACCGCGTGGAGATGCCGGTTCTGGATATCCACAAGGCAAAAGATAATCCGATCCTGGTCCATCCGGAGGATGACTGGAAGCTGAAAATTCCTCTTGGCGGAGACAACAAAAGAAACTTATGTGCATCCGCAGTGGAAGAACATGGAAATGTAGATGAAGTTCTGGCAAAGTGTAAATATACTGTAGAGCGCACTTATCATACAAGAGCAAACCAGCAGACTATGATGGAGACTTTCCGCACAGCCTGCTATATGGATCATTTCGGCAGACTGATCGTTCTGTCCTCAACACAGATTCCATTCCATGTGCGAAGGATCGTTGGAAGGGCACTGGACATTCCTGCTTCCAAAGTACGTGTGATCAAGCCAAGGATCGGTGGCGGTTTTGGTGCAAAGCAGACCTCTGTCAGTGAAATCTATCCGGCGATCGTGACCTGGAAAACAGGCCGCCCATCCAAGATGATCTTCTCCAGATACGAATCCATGATCTGCTCTTCACCGCGCCATGAGATGGAGATCACAGTACGTGCAGGTGCAGATGAGAATGGTATCATCAAGGCAATTGATCTTTATACATTGTCCAACACAGGTGCGTACGGAGAACATAGTTCTACAACAGTAGGACTCAGCGGCCATAAATCAATTGCTCTTTACAGACATACAGAAGCCTACAGATTTGCTTTTGATGTTGTCTATACAAATGTGCAGGCTGCAGGTGCCTATCGTGGTTATGGTGCAACCCAGGGTATTTTTGCAGTGGAATCTGCAGTAAATGAGCTGGCACATAAGATGGGAATGGATCCTGTTAAGGTAAAAGAAATGAATATGCCTGTAGAGGGCGGTCCTCTTCCGGGATATCCGGATGTTCCTTATGCACAGAGCTGTTCCATGGACCGCTGTATGGCGCGCGCCAAAGAGATGATGGACTGGGATTCCAAATATCCATGCAGAGATATGGGAAATGGCAAGGTCCGCGGAGTCGGTGTTGCCATGGCTATGCAGGGTTCTTCTATTGCAGGAGTTGACGTAGGCGGCGCAGATATTAAGCTGAATGAAGATGGTTCTTATACACTGGCACTTGGATGTACGGACATGGGAACAGGCTGTGATACTGTTATGGCACAGATTGCGGCAGACTGTCTGAATACACCTATGGATAACATCGTAGTATTCAGTGTGGATACGGATATTTCTCCTTATGATTCCGGTTCCTATGCTTCCGCCACAACCTATACCACAGGTGTGGCAGTTATGAAGGCCTGCGAGGAGCTGAAGAAAAAAATCTGTAAGCTTGGCGCAGAGATGATGGAAGTAGATGAGGGAAAAGTTGATTTTGACGGATCCTGTGTATTCTATGATGAGACACTTGAGATAAGCGATGGGGCAGACGGAAATGCAGCAGGTCATATGACAGATGCAGAAGAGGGCTATAGTGTTGATATGGATGCCATCAGTTCTGAAAATGCCCAGAAGAAAGTTTCACTGAAAGATATTGCATTAAAGAGCACCTTCTTTAACAATATCGAGCTTCAGGTTGTGAAACAGCATTCTTCACCGATCTCGCCGCCGCCGTTTATGGTAGGTATGGCAGAAGTAGAGGTGGATACAGAGACAGGCAGTGTGGATGTCCTGGATTATGTGGCGGTTGTTGACTGCGGTACACCGATCAATCCGAATCTTGCACGTGTACAGACTGAGGGCGGTATTGCACAGGGAATTGGCATGGCTCTCTGGGAAGATGTACAATATACAGACAAAGGTAAGATCCGCAACAATTCTTTTATGCAGTATAAGATCCCAACCAGACAGGATATCGGAAATATCCGCGTGGATTTCGAGTGCAGTTACGAAAAGAGCGGTCCTTTTGGTGCCAAATCCATTGGTGAGCTTGTAATTGATACTCCATGTCCGGCATTGGCTGAGGCAATTTATAATGCAACAGGTGTGCGTCTGACAGAGCTTCCGATGACTCCTGAGAAGATTGCCATGGAGATTTTGAAGAATCGCGAATCCACCCGGTCAGGGACAAAGGTGGAAGAATGAGAGAATTATGCCTTGCCTGTGCAGGCTTTGTTCTGGAGTTTATAGTTTTTTATGCAGCGGGCATTGTTCTGGCCCGGATATTGAAAATAAAAGGGGATTGTTCCCTGACTTTCATCCTGGGATATCTGGTTTACTTTGCAGTGTTTGAACTGGTGATCGTACCGATGACACTGAAATGGGTATCCCTGACAGCTGCGGCTTATATATGGGCAGGAATCATGGCTCTGGTTATCTGCGCAGCTGTGATCTGCACAATAAAAAAACAACGGAGAATACGTGCCGGACAAACGGAAACATGCAGTGGAATTTTTGGAAGCATTTCTGAAATATGGAAAAATCACTCTGTGATGATTATCCTTGCAGGTGCCGTAGTATTGCTGCAGTGTCTGATTGTGATCTTTTACGAGGATACAACAGTAGATGCGGCGTATTATGTAGGAACAGTGAGTACTTCTGTATACACAGATACTCTTGGCAGATATAATCCCTTTAACGGAGCGATCCAGAAGGCATTTCAGGCCAGATATGTTTTTTCCGCATATCCGATGCATAATGCAGTGTGGTGCAGACTTCTGGGAATCCATCCCATTGTGCAGGCAAAGCAGGTAATGTCATGTATGAATGTAGTGACTGCCAATCTGATCATTTATCAGATCGGTAAGAGACTATTTGACGGAAACAGGAAGAAAGCAGATCTGATGCTTGTCTTTGTCTGTGTTTTACAGTTGTTTTGCGGTACGATTTATTCCTCCGGAACTTTTTTCTTTACCAGAAGCTACGAGGGAAAAGCCATCCTTGCCAATATTGCCATCCCTGCAGTTCTCATGTGTGCCGTCTGGTATCTGCAGGAGAAAAACAGCAGGAATGTCTGGATCATATTGTTTGTCACAGCGGTCAGTGCGCTGACATTTTCCGGTTCTGCTATCATCTTTCCTATCGTGATCGCAGCGGGAATGGCTCCGGCGGCAGTTATGAATAAGAGATTTTCGGGGCTGGTATATTGTGCAGTGTGTATGCTTCCGTCGGCATTATATGCAGCTGTATTTTTTGCATGCAGAATCGGTCTGCTGACGCTGGCTGCATCATAATACAGAAAGGAGAAAAAAATGGCAGGTGTAACAATTCAGGAACTGGGACTGCGCTTTGTTGATGCATGTATGAGGCTGTACTGGGGTTCCTGCTGGTATCCTCTTCTGTTTGCTGTAGGACTGATCTGCACACTGATCCTGGGGAGAAAAAGAAAGTCCGGGATATTTGTCGGCTATACAGTATTTCTGCTGCTGACAGTATATAATCCACTGGTTGTAAAATATCTTATCGCAAAGGTGAAGTTTGAGAATGAATATTACCGGTTTATCTGGATTCTTCCTGTGATCCCGGCGGTTGCCTACTATGGAGTCAGACTTGTGACCGCTTTTAGAAAGACCTGGATAAAAGTTCTTATGGCTGCAGCTGTGCTGACAGGTTTTGTGATCCTGGGAAATCCGCTGGACGGGGTAGTGACCAATTTTGCAATGGCAGAGAATATTTATAAGGTGCCCAATGATCTGCGTGCAGTCTGCGACGTGATCCACCAGAACCAGGAGAATGATTTTCCAAGGGTTGTTTTTGACGGCAGTCTTAACAGCATTGTGCGACAGTATGATGCGGGGATCGCCACTGTAATAAGCAGAAATGCAAGTATCTACAGATCAGGCAGTACAGTGGCGGGAAACTATGATGAGAACAGCAGTTTCTATAAAAGACAGAAAGCATTGCTGGATGTGATCGATTATCATATCTATGAAGATAAAGAAGGGTTTCAGGCTGCGTTGAAGAAATCAAAGACAGATTTCGTAGTAACACAGATCGGGCTGGTTGACCATGATTTTCTGACAGAGTGTGGTTGTGAACTGATTGCACAGACGGAATCCTGCTACATTTACAGATTTGATTATAGCAATCCTCGTAAATAATGCATATTGATCCGGCTCATCAGAGCGTGAAATTCTGCCAAGCTGTTTCAAATGCATTAATTAAGAGGCGTGCTATGATCGAAATATCATATATCTTACAAGAGAAGGAGAAAAGAAATGAAAAGTAACATAAAAAGACTTTCGTTCTGCCTTTCAGCACTGATGCTGCTGATACTGGCAAGTCCGCTGACTGTACTTGCAGCAGAGGAAGAGGTGGCTGCATCTGCGAAATTTTACGGCACATTCTGGTCGTTGGTTCCGCCGCTTGTTGCCATTGCACTGGCACTGATCACCAAAGAAGTATACAGTTCACTGTTTGTAGGAATACTGGTTGGTGCACTGTTCTACTCTAATTTTAATTTCGAAGGAACAATCCTTCATATTTTTGAAGGCGGAATGATCAGCGTTCTGACAGATTCTTATAATATGGGTATCCTGATCTTCCTTGTTATTCTGGGAACCATGGTATGTCTGATGAACAGGGCAGGCGGTTCCGCAGCATTCGGACGCTGGGCCGGTAAGAGGATTAAAAGCAGAGTTGGTGCGGAACTCTCAACCATCATTCTTGGTGTACTGATCTTTATTGACGATTATTTTAACTGTCTGACAGTAGGAAGCGTTATGCGTCCTGTGACAGATAAGCACAATGTGTCCCGCGCAAAGCTGGCGTACCTGATCGATGCCACAGCAGCACCGGTATGTATCATTGCACCGATTTCTTCATGGGCTGCGGCAGTCAGCGGATTTGTAGAAGGAGAGGATGGAATTACCCTGTTTGTACATGCAATTCCCTATAACTTCTACGCACTGCTTACGATCTTCATGATGGTGGCAATGGTTCTTATGAAAGTAGAATTCGGAACAATGGGTGTTCATGAGACAAATGCTTTAAAAGGTGATATCTACACAACACCTGCACGTCCTTATGCAAATGCGGCAGAAGATGAGAAAAGTAATCCGCGTGGCAAGGTGATCGATCTTCTGATCCCGATCGTAAGCCTTGTAATATGCTGCGTAATCGGTATGATCTATACAGGTGGTTTCTTTAGCGGAACTGATTTTGTAACTGCATTTTCACAGAGTGATGCATCTGTGGGACTGGTGCTTGGAAGCTTCTTCGGACTGGTTATCACGATTGTTTTATATCTGATACGTCGTGTTATGAATTTCAGAGACTGTATGGCGTGTATTCCGGACGGATTCAAGGCAATGGTACCTGCGATCCTGATCCTTACTTTTGCCTGGACATTGAAGGCCATGACAGACAGCCTTGGTGCATCTGTATTTGTATCTGCAATTGTTAAAAGCTCTGCAGGCGGGCTGATGAATTTCCTTCCTGCAATTATCTTTGTGATCGGGGCTGTTATCGCATTTGCGACAGGTACTTCATGGGGAACCTTTGGTATCCTGATCCCGATTGTTGTTAATGTATTCTCAGGAACAAATCATGAACTGATGATTATCTCTATTTCTGCATGTATGGCAGGTGCTGTATGTGGAGATCACTGTTCACCGATTTCTGATACAACCATCATGGCATCAGCAGGTGCACAGTGTGAACATGTAAATCATGTCAGCACACAGCTTCCCTATGCAATGGTTGCAGCAGCAGTATCTTTCCTGACTTATATTATCGCAGGATTTGTACAGACAGCATGGATCGCACTTCCGGCAGGAATCATTCTTATGGCGATCACCCTGGTGATCATCCGATTAAAATTCGACGATCTGAAAATGTAAATAAAACCGGGCAGTCAGCACAATGCATGACTGCCCATAATTTTTGACTTGTAACAAAATAATGCATCTTTTGTAACAAAATAAAAAACTTTACTTTTTTCGGTAATTATGATAATATAGACCTTGTATTAAATAAATTATATAAATCCTTTGAAAATCAGATTTTCAAGATACGCGCCTGTAGCTCAGTGGATAGAGCAGTGGTTTCCGGTACCATGTGCGGGGGTTCGATTCCCTTCAGGCGTGCTGCCTGGGACGTATGTACAGTTCCGGTGCGTTGTATCACAGGAGTTATCAGAATCGGGAACTGTCAGAAATCGTATGGCGGCAGTGAACGGAGCAAACGGTAACTCATAAGGAGGACAAGAACTTGGATGATTTTAGAGAATGGTTATCAGATAATCTCCGGTATTTTATGCTGGGTGGAGCTATTCTGATAATTGTGGTTGTCCTGTTTTGCGGCATTCGAGCCTGTTCCGGAAGTAATAAGGGGAATTCCGGAGATGAACAGAAAACCACATCCGAAGACCAGGGAAATGTTCCTTCTTCTCCGATAAGTGAAGGGGAGTCTGACGAGAAGAAAGAAGACGCCAATCCCATGGAAACAGCAGATGCAGACGTTACTGCATTGATCACGAGCTATTATCAGGCTCTGGGGGAAAAAGATATTGCAACGCTGAAGACTCTGGAAGATGATTTCACACCGTCTGATGAGTCAAAAGTCACAAATTTGAAAGATTATATCGAAGGGTATGAAGTAGGCGATGTGTACACGAAGAAAGGTATGACAGATGATTCTTACGTGGTTTACGCCTGTTTCTCGTATATCTGTCAGGGCGTTGAGACCAAGGCCCCTGCACTGACTCAGTTCTATGTATATAAGAACAGCGAAGGAAACTGGGTGATCAATAACGGAGCTTTACAGGATTCTGAAATTTCCGCATATATGGAAAAACAGTTATCAGACAGTGATGTTTCAGCTCTTATAAAGAAGGTGCAGAATGAACTGGATCAGGCACAGCAATCTGATCCGTCTCTTGAAGAATTCCTGAATGGTCTTGGGGAGGAAGCAGGTGTGTCAACAGAGGCAGAAGATGGCACGATGCTTACTGCTTCGGAGGAATGTAATGTACGCGCAGAAGCCAGCACAGATGCTGATATCCTTGGCGTGATCTCAGCAGGTGATCAGGTTCAGAAGACAGGTACTGATGGTGAATGGGTTCAGATCGACTACGACGGTCAGACCGGATACATCAGAGGAGATTTACTTGAATAAAATTGAATATGGAACGTAAAAAATACAGGCGGTTATCCTTGTGGTAACTGCCTGTATTTTTACGTTCTGTTTTTCTGACATTGTTTTTGTCAGCTTCTGCCGGAGATTTTGCTGTTCTTATTACTTTTCGCAACTTCCGCAAGGGACTTACTTGATTCGATTAAATTCACCGTATGTAACTCCTGTCGATAATTCTGTCTGATGCAGGGAAGCCAGTTCGTGCACTGTTACAAGCTGATAGCCTTCTTCGATAAGCTGCGGGATTAGGATCTCGGCTGCATCTACAGAGGTGCTGAAGATATCGTGCATCAGAATAATGGAACCATCTTTTACGTTATTCATGACTTCCTCAACCGTAGATTCCACATCCTGCGTTTTCCAGTCCAGAGTGTCAATGGACCACAGAATCATCGGGGTTCCCACAGTTGATTTTACCGTATCATTAACAGATCCATATGGCGGGCGGACCACCGAAGCTCCCTCACCTGTAAGATTTACAAGCTGTTCATCCACTCTTGCAATTTCTGAACTGATCTCATCCGAAGAAAGAGTCGCCAGATCCTTATGGTCATAAGTGTGGTTTCCAAGTTCACAGCCCAGTTTTTTCATGCGTTTTACTTCGTCCGGAAAACTGGCAATCTCAGTACCCACCATAAAGAAAGTTGCCTTTGCATTATTTTCTTCCAGACAGTCCAGAAGACGGTCTGTAAAAGAACTGGGACCATCATCAAAAGTAAGGGCGACCGACTTCTTTGCCGTAGATGTACCGGACTTGTCAGAGGTGTCTGACTTACCTGAAGATTTCTTCTTCGAGGATTTTTTCTTTGGTGTATAATCTTTCAGAGAACCATCTGTATCCAGTTCATAAGTTTTCTTATCTATTATCACAGTCCCTGTCTGCAGAATGCCATCCATATCAAAATAATACCGCTTCTTTCCGATATCTGTCCAGCCTGTCTGCATAATACCGGTCTCATCCATATAGTACTGTTTCCCATCTGTATCTGTGAACCATCCTGTGTATGGTTTATCATCCACCAGAAACATCCAGTTACTTCCGCTGGAAGCCCAGCTGCCCTCTGATGCCTCAGGCGAGATATCAGTGCTTAATGCAGGACCGCCCGGAGAAGTTTCAGATGAATCTGAAGAAGTGCGTCCAAACAGTTTCCCGGAAGAAGAATCCGTAAAATTATCATTGCTATCAGTCAATGTTTCCTCAGAAGTAAACTCCGCAGAATCCTGATCTTCTGACACGAAAGCTCCGGCATCGCTGATGGCATCTGCCTGTGAAGTCACAGCGGAAGAACGGGTGAAAATTCCTCCAAGTATCAGACACAGAATAACAGAAAGTGCGATCAGCCACCGGTTTGTACGTGGTAAATTATCTGACATGAAAGCCTCCTTTTTGATAAAATCAGTGACAAAAAAGATATCCTGTCATTCGATATCATACAATAAAATCTGACAAAATACAAGGCGATTCCCCATTCCTGCCCTTTTGAAAAAAATTCCAGAAAAATTCCATCAAAATTTCACCGTTGATAAGATGTACAAAAAATTATATAATAGAACAATGGACGAAAAAATCAGAATAAACAAATATTTAAGCGAGGCAGGCATATGCTCCAGACGGGAAGCCGACCGGATGATCGAAGAGGGAAGGATTACGGTAAACGGAAAAAAAGCAGAAAGCGGTCAGAAAGTCAGCCTGGAAGATGAGGTCTGTGCAGACAATATACCTGTCCATAAAAATGAAAAAAAAGTACTGCTTCTTTTTAACAAACCCAGAGGGATCGTGTGCAGTACAAAGCAGCAGTTTGATGAGACGACGGTAACAGATTATCTGGATTATCCTCTGCGTGTTTATCCTGTGGGCAGACTGGATAAAGAATCACAGGGCCTTCTCCTTCTGACAAATGAAGGAGATCTGGTCAATAAGATCATGCGCGCCGGAAACTATCATGAGAAAGAATATTTTGTGACAGTGAATAAGCCGGTGGACAGGGAATTTGTCCGAAGGATGAGCAAGGGAGTCCCTGTTCTTGATACAGTGACCAGACCATGCAGAGTGGTGCAGACAGGAGAATGCAGCTTTCGGATCATTCTGACACAGGGACTGAACCGGCAGATCCGCAGAATGTGCCGGTATCTGGGATATGAGGTACAGAAGCTGAAAAGGATCAGGATCATGAATCTGACTCTGGACGGGATCAGAGAAGGCGAATACAGAGAGATCACAGCACAGGAGTGGGAAGAACTGAACCATTTACTGGAATCTTCCACAAGTGAAACAGTGATCAGAACAGGAGAACAGAATGGAAACAGCAGCGATCATGCGAATGAAAGAGCTGGTGCAAAAGCTGGACAGGGCAGCAAAGGCGTATTACCAGCAGGATACAGAGATCATAAGCAACAGAGAGTACGATCAGATGTACGACGAGCTTCAGGCTCTGGAGAAAGAAACAGGCACTGTTCTGGCAAACAGCCCAACCGTAAGCGTAGGGTACGAGGCAGTTGACCAGCTTCCAAAAGAAGAACACGAATCCCCCATGCTGTCTCTGGACAAGACTAAGGACAGAGAAGTTCTGAGGGAATTTATCGGGGAACACAAAACGCTTCTGTCATGGAAGCTGGACGGACTGACGATCGTTCTTACCTACGAGAATGGAGGACTTGCCAAAGCAGTTACACGTGGAAACGGTGTGACAGGAGAGGTTGTCACCAATAATGCCAGAGTATTTAAGAACGTTCCTCTTAAAATCCCGTATCAGGGAAGACTGGTGTTGCGTGGGGAAGCGATCATTACCTATTCGGACTTTGAACGGATCAATGAATCCATAGAAGACGTTGATGCGAAATACAAGAATCCGAGAAACTTATGCAGCGGTTCTGTCCGCCAGTTAAACAATGAGATCACAGCCCGCAGGAATGTGCGTTTCTACGCATTTACGCTGGTAAGCGCCGACGGGGTTGATTTCCATAATTCAAGAGCCCGGCAGTTTGAATGGCTGAAAGAACAGGGATTTGATGTAGTGGAATACAGGACAGTCACAGCTTCAACGCTGGATGAAGCCATGGAATATTTTTCAACTGCGATCACTGAGAATGATTTTCCGTCGGACGGACTGGTTGCTCTTTATGATGATATTGCATACGGAGATTCCCTTGGAAGAACGGCGAAATTTCCCAGAAATGCTTTTGCATTCAAATGGGCAGATGAGATCAGAGAAACCCATCTTCTGGAGATCGAATGGAGCCCGTCAAGAACAGGGCTGATCAATCCGGTGGCTGTTTTTGAACCGGTTGAGCTGGAGGGAACCACTGTGAGCCGCGCCAGCGTACACAATGTGAGCATTCTAAAAGAATTGCAGCTTGGTATCGGGGATACGATCACTGTATATAAAGCAAATATGATCATTCCGCAGATTGCAGAAAACCTCACACGCAGCAGTAAACTGGAAATTCCGGATACTTGCCCTGCATGTGGCCATGGAACACAGATACAGAAGGTAAATGATGTGGAGGCACTTTACTGTACAAATCCTGACTGTGCCGCAAAGAAGATCAAATCCTTTGCACTTTTTGCAAGCAGGGATGCCATGAACATTGACGGACTGTCAGAAGCAACACTGGAGAAATTCATTGCAAGAGGCTTTATTCATGATTTCGGAGATATTTTTGAGATTGGAAAGCATCGTGATGAGATCGTGGAGATGGACGGATTCGGGGAGAAATCCTTTGAGAACCTGATGACCAGCCTTGATAAAGCTAAGGAGACTACTCTTGCGAAGGTGATCTACAGCCTTGGAATCGCCAATATCGGTCTTGCCAATGCAAAAGTGATCTGCAGGCATTTTGATGATGATCTGGAGAAGATCCGCCATGCAGATAAAGAGGAGATCAGCTCTATTGATACCATCGGACCGGTAATTGCCGGAAGTCTGACTGATTATTTTTCAAACGAGGATAATAACAGAAAACTGGATCATCTGATGAGCCATCTGACTGTTAAGAAAGAAGAAAAGACAGGTGAGCAGATTTTCCGGAACATGAATTTCGTTATCACAGGAAGTGTGGAGCACTTTGCAAACAGAGCACAGGCAAAGGAATTTATTGAGTCTCTGGGAGGCAAGGTGACCGGATCAGTAACATCGAAGACGAACTACCTGATCAATAATGACACAACTTCCAATTCTTCAAAGAATAAAAAAGCCAAAGAACTGGGAATTCCGATCCTTTCTGAAGAAGATTTCCTGAATATGGCACAACAATAAAATAATAAGAACAGGAGATAAGATAATGCCAATTAAAATACAGAGCGATCTGCCAGTAAAAGAGATTCTGGAAAAAGAAAATATTTTCGTGATGGATGAGTCACGTGCATCCCATCAGGATATCCGCCCCATTCAGATCCTCATTCTGAACCTGATGCCTCTGAAAGAGGAGACAGAGCTTCAGCTTCTGCGTTCCCTTTCCAACACACCGCTGCAGGTGGATGTCACCTTTATGGCAGTACAGAGCCATGAAGCGAAGAATACATCTGTGAGTCATCTGAATAAATTTTATCAGACATTTCCGGAACTGAAAAATAACAAATATGATGGAATGATTATCACAGGTGCTCCTGTAGAGCAGATGGAATTCGAAGAGGTAGACTACTGGAAGGAACTGGTAGAAATCATGGACTGGACAAACACCCATGTTACCTCCACCATTTATCTGTGCTGGGCTGCACAGGCAGGACTTTACCACCACTATGGACTGAAAAAACGCAAACTTGATAAGAAGATGTTCGGTCTTTTCTGGCATAAAGTGATGAACCGTAAGATTCCGCTGGTACGCGGATTCGACGATATGTTCCTTGCACCTCATTCCAGACATACGGAAGTTCCCATCGAGGATATCCATAACTGTAAAGAGCTGACAGTGCTTGCTGAATCCGATGAAGCAGGGCTTTTCCTTGCAATGGCAGACGGTGGCCGCAAGATCTTTGTAATGGGACATCCGGAATATGATCGTGTGACTCTTGACGGTGAGTACAAACGTGATGTCAGCAAAAACCTGCCCATCGAAATCCCGGAGAATTATTACAAAGACAACAACCCGGAAAACAGACCGCTCCTTATGTGGAGAGCACATGCGAACAACCTGTATACAAACTGGCTGAATTACTATGTCTACCAGTCAACTCCGTTCGACCTGTATGGAACACCGGATTTTGAGCATATTTAGGGGATTTGCAGGAAATACTGATTTCACGTATCTTACCGTATTTTTACATAATTTCACGCGAAAATGGAGTAAAAATGGGGTATGACGTATATCTAACAATGTATAATAGGGAATTTCACACAGTAAATGCCTGATATTGCCAATTGAATATTTTAAACATCTGAATAAGTCCATGTACTTGTATAACTACAGGTATGTGGGTTTATTACTATAAAAAAGAAACCAGTAATAAAAGTAATTCCAAAGAATGATATAAAACTGTGTCCTGTATGCAAAATTGGAACTAAAAAGGAATCATTAATTGTTAATTATTTGGAAAATGGGAAGAACAAACGGAACTTGTTGACATCATATCATTGTGAAGTATGTAAATCTTCCTATATTCCAGATTCTTTATATCGTACTTATACAGCGCATAAAGATAAGAACAATATAGATGTGGAATTT
>OLWX01000301.1_pt1 | contig 32307 bp, 29 predicted proteins | sample 1673541 | NCBI WGS metagenome assembly OLWX01 (sample SAMEA103958114, study PRJEB25191) | human gut metagenome | reverse complement strand
TATTTGGCTGGCAGGGAAGAATCGAATTAGAAGGAGGCGTTACGAATGAATATTGCAATTGATGGACCGGCAGGAGCCGGAAAAAGCTCAATCGCAAAGCTAGTAGTAAAAAAACTGAATTATGTTTATGTAGACACAGGTGCTATGTTCCGCACGATGGCGTATTATTTTTTGACAAACGGCATTGATACAACAGATGAAAATGCGGTAAATGAAAAATGTCAGGCAATTGATATTACGATTCAGTATGAAAACGGCGAGCAGCATATTTTCTTAAATGGTGCGGATGTCAGCAAAGAAATCCGTAAAGAAGAAGTTGGAAAAAATGCTTCGGTAGTTGCAAAATATCCAAAGGTTCGCGAAAAATTATTAGAATTGCAGAGAAATTTGGCGGCTGCCAATGATGTCATTATGGATGGCAGAGATATTGGAACCGTTGTTTTGCCAAATGCTGAGTGCAAAATTTATCTGACGGCAAGTTCTTTTGTGCGCGCAAACCGCCGTTACAAAGAATTAATAGAAAAAGGAGAAACCTGCGATTTGGCACAAATTGAGAAGGATATCATTGCTAGAGATGAACAGGATATGAACCGTGAAATTGCGCCGTTAAAGCAGGCAGAAGATGCAGTATATCTGGATTCCTCTGATTTATCAATCGATGAAGTGGTAAATAAAATTATTGAAATACAAGGAGCATCGGCTCATGACAATTAAATGTGCAGACAGCGCGGGGTTCTGCTTTGGAGTAAAGCGGGCCGTTGATACGGTATATGATTTATTGGCAGAAAAAAAATACAAAGTATATACACTTGGACCGATTATTCACAACGAAGAAGTGATCAAAGATATGGCAAGCCACGGAGTCGGTGTCCTTAACAGTCTGGAAGAACTTAAGGAACTGACCGAAGGGATTGTGATCATCCGTTCCCACGGAGTACCCAAATTCATTTATGATCTTCTGGAAGAACGTGGAATTGCCTATGTAGATGCCACCTGTCCTTTTGTGAAGAAAATCCATAAAATTGTATGGAGAGAAAGTGAGAACGGTGCACATATTGTGATCATAGGCAATGCAGAGCATCCTGAAGTCGAAGGAATCAAAGGATGGGCAAAAAATCAAGTGACGATCATTCAAACGACGGAGGAAGCTGCGGACTTTTCAATTGAAGATGAGAATCAACCGGTTTGTATTGTGTCACAGACGACATTTAATTACAAGAAATTCAAAGATATAGTTGAAATTATCGAGAAAAAGAGGTATGATATAACTGTTTTAAATACGATTTGCAGTGCTACAAAAGAGCGTCAGGAAGAAGCTTACGACATTGCAAAGCGGGTGGACGCTATGATCGTCATTGGAGACAAGAGAAGTTCCAATACCCGTAAGTTATTTGAAATCTGCAGCAATGCATGCGCGGATACGTACTACATACAGACACTTGACGATTTGGATATGAATCAATTAGGGTCCGTGGAAACAGTAGGTATTACAGCAGGGGCATCCACGCCCAACAATATAATTGAGGAGGTTCAAAATAATGTCAGAATTAACTTTTGAACAAATGTTAGACGAGTCATTTAAAACAATTCATAATGGAGAGGTCGTAGATGGTACTGTAATTGATGTTAAGCCAGATGAAATCATCTTAAATATAGGATACAAAGCAGACGGTATCATCACCAGAAGTGAATATACCAATGATAACAGTGTAGATCTTACAACTGTTGTTTCTGTTGGTGATCCGATGACTGTTAAAGTACTGAAAGTCAATGATGGAGAAGGACAGGTTCTTCTTACATACAAGAGACTTGTTGCAGAAAAAGGTAACGAAAGATTAAAAGAAGCATTCGAGAACAAAGAAGTCCTGAAAGCACCGGTTACTCAGATTCTTGGCGGTGGATTAAGCGTTGTTGTAGATGAAGCAAGAGTATTCATCCCGGCAAGTCTTGTATCAGATACTTACGAAAAAGACCTTTCTAAGTACAAAGATCAGGAAATCGAATTTGTTATCAGCGAATTCAATCCAAGAAGAAACCGTATCATCGGTGACAGAAGACAGCTTCTTGTTGCTGAAAGAGCAGAGAAGCAGAAAGAACTCTTCGCTAAACTTAAAGTCGGTGATGTGATCGAAGGAACAGTTAAGAACGTAACAGATTTCGGTGCATTTATCGATCTCGGCGGAGTAGACGGACTTCTTCATATCTCTGAGATGTCATGGGGAAGAGTTGACAATCCGAAGAAAGTATTCACAGTTGGTGAAACTCTTAAAGTCCTTGTTAAAGATATCCATGATACAAAAGTTGCACTCAGCTTAAAATTCCCGGAGACAAATCCATGGGCTAACGCAGCTGAGAAGTACGCTGTAGGTACAGTTGTAACAGGAAAAGTTGCAAGAATGACAGACTTTGGTGCATTCGTAGAACTTGCTCCTGGAGTAGATGCACTCCTTCATGTATCACAGATCTCAAGAGCACATGTTGAAAAACCTTCAGACGTACTTTCTGTAGGTCAGGAGATTACAGCTAAGATCGTAGATCTTAACGAAGCTGACAAGAAGATCAGCCTTAGCATGAAAGCACTTGAAAATGCAGAAGCTCAGGAAGAAACTGAAGAATAATTAAATAAGATATACAAGGATAGAGACTGATTGAAGTCTCTATCTTTTGTTTGAAAAAACTGGTAGACATAACTAACTACAGCTGAAAAAAGTTTTCGGATCTATAAGTGATCTCGATAAGTAAGATGAAAAATTTTACCGAATAGTCAGAAAATTCACAAAGAGAGGTCGTAGTAGCCTCTCTTTTTTGTGTAAGGAGACTATTGTGTTAAAAAAACGACAAGATGTACTGGAAAATATACAATAAAATGACGAAAGTTACTGGAATTGTAGGATTTATTTTAGTATATTTATAAGAGAGAAAACAGGAAGGAAGGATATCAAAATGGGACTTTTGACATTTAAAGGCGGAGTTCATCCAAACGACGGAAAAAGTCTTGCGAAAGACAAGGCAATCGTAGAACTTCTGCCACAGGGTGATCTTGTATACCCGTTATCCCAGCATATCGGAGCACCGGCTAAGCCAGTAGTAGCAAAAGGTGACCATGTGCTTAAAGGGCAGAAAATTGCCGAAGCGGGGGGCTTCGTGTCTGCACCGATCTATGCATCCGTATCAGGTACTGTAAAAGCGATTGAACCACGTGTGAATCCGACAGGTTCTAAAGTGAACAGTATCATCATTGCAAATGACGGTCAGTACGAAGAAGTAGAATATCCACAGCCAAAACCTCTTTCTGAACTGACAAAAGAAGAGATTCTGAATATCATTGGAGAGGCTGGCGTAGTAGGTATGGGTGGAGCAGGTTTCCCTACCAGAGTGAAGCTTTCACCAAAAGAGCCAGACAAGATTGATTATATCATTGCAAACTGTGCGGAATGTGAGCCGTATATTACTGCCGATTACAGAAGAATGCTGGAGAATCCGGAACTTCTGGTAGAAGGTATGCGTGTGATCCTGAAGCTTTTTGACAATGCGAAAGGTTTATTTGCAATCGAAGATAACAAACCGGACTGTATCGCAAAATTAAAAGAGCTGACCAAGGACGAGCCTCGTATGGAAGTCAGAGAGATGATGACCAAGTACCCACAGGGCGCAGAACGTCAGCTGATTTTTGCAAATACAGGACGTGCGATCAATTCTACCATGCTTCCGGCAGATGCTGGATGTGTAGTAGACAACGTAGAGACCATCATCAGCATTTACAATGCAGTAGTAAAAGGCATTCCTTCTATGGAACGTGTCGTTACTGTAACAGGGGATGGAGTTGTAAATCCTGGTAACTACAAAGTACTCTTCGGAACCAACCAGAACGAACTGATCGAAGCTGCCGGCGGACTCAAAGAAGGCTGTGAAAAAGTTATTTCAGGTGGACCGATGATGGGATTTGCGATGTATACGACCGATACACCGATCACCAAGACATCTTCATCTATTCTTTGCATGTCAAAAGATGAAGTATCAGCCTGTGAACCGACAGCATGTATCAACTGCGGACGGTGCGTTGACGCCTGTCCAAGCCGCATTATTCCGTCAAGACTGGCTGATTTTGCAGAACGCCATGACGAAGAAGCGTTCCTCAAATTCAATGGTCTTGAATGTGTAGAATGTGGATCCTGCAGTTATGTATGTCCGGCTAAGAGACAACTGAAGCAGGCAATCGGATCGATGAGAAAAACCGCACTTGCCAACAAAAAGAAAAAATAGAATAGAGAGGAAGAGGTGAACAAAAGTGAGTGAACAGTTAAAAGTATCATCTTCACCACATATCCGTTCTAAAGAGACAACCGGCAATATCATGCTGTGGGTTATCATCGCTCTGTTACCGGCAACTTTCTTTGGAATTTACAACTTCCGTGACACACATGCATGGCTGCTTGTTATTGTGACAACAGCAGCAGCAGTTCTTACGGAGTACATTTACGAAAAACTGATGCATAAAAAGATTACGATCAAGGATTTCAGTGCCGCAGTTACAGGACTTCTGCTTGCACTCAACCTTCCGCCGACAGCCCCGATCTGGATGGGAATCATCGGAAGTGTATTCGCGATCCTGGTTGTAAAGCAGCTCTTTGGTGGATTGGGACAGAACTTCATGAACCCTGCACTTGGAGCAAGATGTTTCCTTCTTATTTCCTTCACAGGAAGAATGACAAGCTTCGTATATGACGGCGTATCCGGTGCAACACCACTGGCAACGATCCGTGCTAATATCGAAGCAGGAAATGCAGCACTTGACGGTGTGAACAGCATGGACATGCTGATCGGAAATATTGCCGGAACCATCGGTGAGACATCCGTTATCGCAATCGTGATCGGAGCGATCATCCTGATCCTCAAAGGAATCATTGATCTTCGTATCCCGGGTACATATATTGTGACATTTGCACTTTTCATCGGAATCTTCGGTGGATTTGTAGATGGAATTGGATTCTTCAACGTTCAGTACATGACAGCAGAACTCTGTGGTGGTGGTCTGATGCTTGGAGCATGGTTTATGGCAACCGATTATGTAACTTCCCCGATCACCAAAAAAGGGCAGATCGTATATGGTATCCTTCTTGGATGTCTGACTGGTCTGTTCCGTCTGTTCGGTGGTTCAGCAGAAGGTGTATCTTATGCGATCATCTTCAGTAACCTTCTTGTACCGCTGATCGAGAGAGTTACTCTTCCAAAGCCTTTCGGTAAAGGAGGAGAAAAATAATGAATAAGATTATCAAAAATACACTGATCCTTGCAGCAATCACCGTTGTATCCGGTCTGGTACTTGGAGCTGCTTACGAAGTGACAAAAGGTCCAATCGCACAGACACAGGCAAAGCAGAAACAGGAAGCCTGTCAGGCCGTTTATCCGGAAGCAGATTCCTTTGAGGCAATGGACGTAGATCAGAAAGCTGCCAAAGAAGCAATCAAAAAGATGGGAACGAATGCAACAGTAGATGAAGTCTATTCTGCTGTTATGGATGGAAGCGAAGCTGGTTATGTTATAACAGTAACAGACAAAGATGGCTACGGCGGAGATATCCAGATCACAGTCGGTATCATGAGTGACGGTACGGTAAATGGCATTTCTTTCCTTTCCATCAGCGAGACAGCAGGTCTTGGTATGCGTGCGAAAGAACCAAGCTTTTACAATCAGTTTGCAGGACAGCAGGCTGAAAAATTCTATGTATCCAAAGATGGCGGAGACGGACAGCCGATCGATGCTTTGAGTGGTGCAACCATCACTTCCCGTGCAGTCACAGGAGCTGTCAACACAGCACTTGGATATTACCAGACAGCGTTAGGAGGTAGTGGAAATGAATAAATGTACAGAAAGACTTTATAACGGTCTTGTAAAAGAAAACCCGACCTTTGTTATGATGCTTGGTATGTGTCCGACACTGGCGGTTACAACATCCGCAATCAACGGTATTGGTATGGGACTTTCTACCACAGTGGTATTGATTTTCTCAAACCTTTTGATTTCCATGCTGCGTAAGATCATTCCGGATTCGGTTCGTATGCCGGCATTTATCGTAGTCGTAGCAACACTTGTTACTGTGGTACAGTTCCTTCTGGAAGGTTTTGTACCTAGTCTTTATGCATCACTTGGTGTATATATTCCTCTGATCGTAGTTAACTGTATCATCCTTGGACGTGCAGAAGCATATGCATCCAAGAATAAACCGATTGCCTCTCTGTTTGATGGTATTGGTATGGGTCTTGGATTTACCTTAAGTATCACCTGTATCGGTGCAGTACGTGAGCTGATCGGCGCAGGTTCTCTGTTCGGACATCAGATCCTTCCTCTGGCAGATGCTGCAGCAGGTAAGGCTGGTTATGAACCGATCACAATCTTTATCCTGGCACCCGGAGCATTCTTTGTTCTGGCAGCGCTTTCTGCATTACAGAACAAATTCAAAATCGGTGCAGCCAAACGTGGCATTGATCCAAGCAATCCTGATTGCGGCGGAAGCTGTGCAGCCTGTGGCAATACCATGTGTAAGGGAAAAAGGGGGTAATGGATTATGAAAGAACTTTTGATCATACTTGTAAGCTCAGCGATTGTAAATAACGTAGTCCTCAGCCAGTTCCTTGGCCTCTGTCCTTTCCTTGGTGTTTCCAAGAGTGTAGAGACAGCAGCCGGCATGGGCGGTGCGATCATCTTCGTTATTACGCTGTCATCTTTTGTGACAGGTATTATTTACAATGCTATCCTGGTTCCTACGAACCTGACTTATCTGCAGACTATCGTATTCATCCTGCTGATCGCGGCGCTGGTACAGTTTGTAGAGATGTTCCTTAAGAAGACAATGCCTTCCCTGTATCAGGCACTTGGTGTGTATCTTCCACTGATCACAACAAACTGTGCGGTTCTTGGTGTTGCCCTTACAAACGTGCAGAAAGAGTATAATGTTCTTCAGGGAACAGTGAACGGATTTGCAACAGCAGTGGGCTTTACTATTTCCATCGTGCTGATGGCTGGTATCCGTGAGAAAATCGCATACAATGACATTCCAAAATCCTTCCAGGGATTCCCTACAGTTCTGCTGACAGCCGGACTGATGGCAATTGCCTTCTTCGGATTTTCAGGACTGATTTAAGGAGGGGACTGGTATGAATATAGGAGCAATTATCGCGGCAACTGTACTGGTTGCGGCAGTAGGTCTTTTTATCGGTGTTTTCCTTGGTGTTGCCGGTAAGAAGTTTGCTGTGGAAGTGGATGAGAAGGAAGTTGCTGTTCGTGAGGCGCTTCCCGGTAATAACTGCGGTGGCTGTGGTTATCCCGGTTGTGATGGTCTGGCAGCAGCAATCGCCAAAGGTGAGGCACCTGTAAACGGATGTCCGGTAGGCGGTGAGCCAGTCGGGAAAGTGATCGCAGCGATCATGGGACAGGAAGTTGTGGAGACTGCCCGTCAGGTGGCGTATGTGAAGTGTGCGGGTACCTGTGAGAAGACGAAGGATAATTATGAGTATACAGGTGTGGAAGACTGTGAGATGATGGCTTTCATTCCCGGTGGTGGTGCGAAGTCCTGTACTTATGGATGCCTTGGTTTTGGAAGCTGCGTGAAGGCCTGTCCGTTTGGGGCGATTGATGTTGTGAACGGTGTGGCGGTTGTTGATAAGGAGGCTTGTAAGGCCTGCGGTAAGTGTGTCGCCAAGTGTCCGAAGCATCTGATCGAGCTTGTGCCCTATGAGCAGACTACGTTTGTGCAGTGTAGTTCTCATGCGAAAGGTAAGGCTGTTACTTCTGCGTGTGAGGTTGGCTGTATCGGATGTAAGAAGTGTGAGAAGACTTGTCCGAATGGGGCGATTACGGTTGATAATTTCTGTGCGCATATTGATTATAGTAAGTGTACGAATTGTGGGGCTTGTAAAGAGGTTTGTCCGAGACATATTATTCAGTAATGGGAGAAAGAACTGCTGTGTGAAGGCATGGCGGTTCTTTTTTTTCGATTAAGGCGCGCGAACAATATACGCGAATATATGTTTGCGTTATGAGGTGGTATGTGGTATGATGAATCGGAAGTGATGAATTTGGGACGGAGGATGTATCATGATTGCGTTTGTTCATGGAATGGCTGTGGATATGACTGAGAGCTCGGTGGTTGTTGAGGCCGGGGGGATTGGTTATGAGATATATATGACGGGGGCAGATTTGTCTGAGATTCGTATGGGGGAGGATGTGAAGGTCCATACTTATTTTAGTGTGAGAGAGGATGCCATGAAGCTGTATGGGTTCAGGGCTAAGGATGATCTGCAGATGTTTAAGCTGCTTCTTGGCGTGAATGGTGTGGGGCCGAAGGCTGCGCTGGGGGTTCTGGCGGGGATTACGGCGGATGAATTGAGGTTTGCAATTCTTTCGGATGATGTGAAGACGTTGTCGAAGGCTCCGGGTATCGGGAAGAAGACGGCTCAGAAGCTGATTCTTGAGCTGAAGGATAAGATGAAGCTGGAGGATGCGTTTGAATTGAAGCTGGCTCATGAGCAGGAGAGGGCAGCAGTGGGAGCCGGTGAGGTTTCGGATGGCAGGCAGGAAGCTGTTGAGGCTCTGGTTGCGCTGGGATACAGCAGCGCGGATGCGCTTCGGGCGGTGCGTAAGGTTACGGATGTGCCGCCGGATGATGTGGAAGGTCTTTTGAAGGCTGCACTGAAGAATTTTTAACTGAAGCAGGACTTTACGCTCTGGTAGATTGGATTGCCTGTATTGTTATAGAATTGTTATAGGTTAGGATGGGTAACAGATGGAGAAACGTATTATAACTACGGATGTGACGGAGGAGGATTTTTCTCTGGAGGGGAATCTCCGGCCGCAGACGTTGGATGATTATATTGGTCAGGAGAAGACCAAGAGTACTTTGAAGGTTTATATAGAGGCTGCGAAGCAGAGGCATGATGCGTTGGATCATGTTTTGTTTTATGGTCCTCCGGGGCTTGGTAAGACTACTCTTTCGGGGATTATTGCCAATGAGATGGGGGTTCATATGAAGGTGACTTCCGGGCCGGCTATTGAGAAGCCGGGGGAGATGGCTGCGATCCTTAATAATCTGCAGGAGGGAGATATTCTGTTTGTGGATGAGATTCACCGCCTGAACAGGCAGGTGGAGGAGGTCCTTTATCCTGCTATGGAGGATTATGCTATTGATATTATGATCGGGAAGGGAGCTTCTGCCAGGTCTATACGTCTGGATCTGCCGAAGTTTACACTGGTGGGGGCGACTACCAGGGCAGGACTTCTGTCTGCACCTCTTCGTGACCGTTTTGGTGTGATGCATCATCTGGAGTTTTATACTCATGAGGAGCTTAAGACGATCATTATCCGTTCTGCTCAGGTTCTTGGAGTGGAGATTGATGAGAAGGGTGCGGCTGAGATTGCCAAGAGATCCAGGGGAACTCCGAGGCTTGCCAACCGTCTGCTGAAGAGGGTTCGTGATTTTGCGCAGGTGAAGTATGATGGACGGATTACTTATGATGTGGCGTGTTTTGCGCTGAATCTTCTGGAAGTGGATCAGTATGGTCTGGATAAGATTGACAGAAGGATTCTTCAGACTATGATCGTGAATTTTCAGGGTGGTCCTGTGGGACTGGAGACTCTGGCTGCGGCGATAGGGGAGGATTCCGGTACGCTGGAGGATGTGTATGAGCCTTATCTGCTGCAGAATGGATTCCTGAACCGTACGCCGAGAGGACGTATGGCATCGGCGCTTGCGTATGAGCATCTGGGCTATCAGATGCCGGAGAAAAACTGAAGTTAAGGGCGTAAAAATATAAAAAAGTAAAAGTTTTTTAAAAATTCCTATACATTTCGACTGCTTTCGAGTATAATGAAGTAAATGTCCGGGGTTCCGGGCAGATTGAAGGAAGATACAGGAGGCTCGTACGGATGGCGGTCAAAAATACAGCAAAGGTAATCATAGGTGGTAAGATTATTACGCTGGGAGGCTATGAATCGGAAGAATATTTTCAGAAAGTAGCATCCTATATAAATAAAAAGATGGATGAGTTAAGTGCTATGCCGGGTTACAGCAGACAGCCCATGGAGACCAAGCATACACTTATCAGCCTGAATATTACAGATGACTATTTTAAGGCAAAGAAACAGGCGGAGGTTTTTGAACAGGATTTACAACAGAAGGATCAGGAGATGTATGATCTGAAGCATGAGCTGATCTCGCTTCGTATGCAGATTGAGGAAGCGCAGAAGCATGAACAGGAAGCCCTGGAACAGAAGAGCCTTCTGGAGGGAAAGAATAAGGAACTGGAAAAGCAGATTGATGAGCTGCTGAAATAACAGAGGGGGGATTACTTCGGTGATTTCCCCTTTATGATTTGTTTCATATGTATTCGATTTGAATATTATAGCAATGCTCATAAATAATGCATTTAAGATGACTGTTATAGAAAACGTGAGGTATAGAATTGAGAAGAGAAGAGATTGAACTTCTGGCACCTGCCGGTTCCTATGAGGGATTTGAGGCAGCGATCGGTGCAGGTGCAGATGCGGTTTATGTAGGGGGAGCAGCCTTTGGCGCGCGGGCCTATGCGAAGAATTTCGGAGAGGAAGAGCTTTTGCGTGCCATTGATACTGCTCATATCCATGGCAGGAAACTTTATCTGACAGTGAATACGCTGTTGAAGAACAGGGAACTGTCTGAACAGTTGTATGATTATCTGCTTCCTTATTATAAGGAAGGTCTGGATGCGGTGATCGTTCAGGATATGGGTGTGTTTAAGATGATCAGGGAGATGTTTCCGGGTATGCATCTTCATGCCAGCACGCAGATGACTGTGACAGGTCCGGAGGGGATGAAGTTTCTGGAAGAACAGGGTGCTTCCAGAGTGGTAACTGCCAGAGAGCTTTCCCTTGAGGAAATCCGGAGGATGCATGAGACAAGTCCTATCGAGATTGAATCTTTTGTCCATGGAGCTTTATGTTACAGTTATTCGGGACAGTGCCTGATGAGCAGTATCCTGGGTGGAAGAAGCGGTAACAGAGGAAGGTGTGCACAGCCTTGCCGTCTGCCTTACCAGACGGCGCTTTGTTGCGGGGAAAATGGCAGACGGTCAGAGAAAAGGAAAGCGCAAGAACTATGTCCTCTGAGTCTGAAGGATATTTCTACGATAGAGATTCTTCCGCAGATTCTGGAGGCTGGTGTTACTTCTCTTAAGATAGAGGGCAGGATGAAGCAGCCGGGATATACAGCAGGGGTAACTTCTGTATATCGGAAGTACCTGGATCTTCTTTTTGAGAAGGGAGCTGAGAATTACAGGGTAGCAGAGGAGGATAAGAGATATCTGCTGGATCTGTTTAACAGGGGAGGTTCCTGTACCGGTTATTATCAGATGCAGAATGGTCCGTCCATGATGGCATTCAGCAATGAGAAGAAAACAGGAGATGTCAGTCCTGTATTAAGAAAAAAGAAAGAAAAAATTCAGGGAACATTCATTCTTTTTCCGGGAAGTCCTGCTATACTGGATGTGTCATGCAGGGGAATCCATGGATCTGCGTCTGTGGGTGAGGTACAGTATGCGCAGAACCAGCCGCTGACAGAGGAGCGCATCCGTTCACAGATGGAGAAGCTTGGAAATACAGAATATGAGTGGGAAAATCTGGAAATCCAGATGGATGAGAATATCTTTATCCCGATGAAAATGCTGAATGAGGCGAGAAGAGAGGCACTGGAATCTCTGGAAAATGAATTGCTCAAACCATATAAGAGAGAAGAAAATAATGGGAAGAAACGCTTATCAGAGGATGCCGGAAGAAAAGCAGATTCGCCAAAGCAGAAAAATCTTCCGATTTATATTTCCTGTGAAGAAAAATCCACTGCACTGGCGTTATATAAAAGAGAGGGGATACATGGAATGTATCTGAACGCTGATGCCATGGAGGTCTGCCTGGATGACTGTGTAAGCAGAGGAATGGAGATGTATCTGTCTCTTCCGCATATTATGAGAGGTGAGATGCCCCGGGAGCTTCTCACCAGGATCAGAGAGTGGATGGACAGAGGAATGACAGGATTTCTGGTAAGAAATCTGGAGACTTTTGCAGTTCTGCGAAAGGCAGGTCTGGCTGAGAAATGTGTTCTGGATCACAGTATGTATACATGGAATGATGAAGCTGCTGATTTCTGGAAAGATCAGAAAGTCCTCAGAAATACGGTACCGCTTGAGCTGAACGAAGGGGAAATCCGCCACAGAGATAACCGGGACAGCGAGATGCTGATCTACGGATATCTGCCTCTTATGATATCGGCCCAGTGTGTGCATAAAAATCTTTACGGATGTAATCATAAGGAAGAAGGGGTAACTTTAAAAGACCGTTACGATAAAGAATTTACGGCGAAATGTATATGTAACCCATGGAAAACTGAGAATACAGATTTCTGTATACCCTGCTATAATATCATTTACAACAGTATCCCTTACGGCCTGTTGAAAGAGAAATCACAGATAGACAGACTTGGTGTCTCTTCCCTGAGACTTGCATTTACCATTGAGAAGCCTCAGGATGCGGTGAAGATATATGAAGAGTTCAGAGCTGTTTATCGTGATGGGAAGAATCCTCCGAAACGGGAATATACAAAGGGACATTTTAAAAGAGGAGCCGAGTAAGGCATATGATTAATGTAATTGTAGAATTATCCAAGTATGTGATCCTTACCCTGATGGTGATTTATACCTTTCACTGTTTCTATCTGGTGAAACAGCAGAGTGAGGAGGAGAGAAACGAATCGCTGCGCCAGCAGCTGATGCTTATCTTTTTTATGGATTTCACTGCGTTTCTGGTCATCTACCTGAAGACAGGTAAGTTTCAGGTCGTGTTGTTTTATGTCGAAATGATGGCATTTTTTGCGGGAATCCAGATTTTGTACAGGATTTTTTATAAGAAAGCATCGATTTTACTGCTCAACAATATGTGCATGCTTCTCAGCGTAGGATTTATTATGCTGTGCAGGCTGGATGTTTCCACAGCTACCAGACAGCTGGTGATCGTGGCAGGCGTGAATGTGGTGGCATTGATCGTACCTGTCCTGATCAGGAAGATGAAATTTCTCAAGGACCTGACATGGGTTTATGCGGGAATCGGAATCGTTTTGCTGGCGGCGGTATTTGTGCTTGCAAAGACAAGCTATGGAGCAAAACTTTCCCTGATGGGAATCCAGCCTTCAGAGGCGATAAAGATTACATTTGTGTTTTTTATGGCGGCATTGCTGAGAAATGGTGCTGATTTTTCAAAAGTAGTCCAGGCTACGGTAGTGGCGGGACTGCATGTGGGGATTCTTGTACTTTCCAGAGACCTTGGAAGTGCAGTGATCTTCTTTGCGGCATATCTTGTGATGATTTATGTGGCATCCAGAAATGTGGGATATCTGGCACTTGGTCTTGCAGGCGGATCTGCAGGGGCAGTTGTCGCATATCATCTGTTTGGCCATGTGCGTCAGAGAGTGACAGCCTGGAAGGATCCCATGGCGGTATATCAGAATGAAGGATATCAGATCGTCCAGTCACTGTTTGCCATTGGAACCGGCGGATGGTTTGGAATGGGATTGTGTCAGGGTTCGCCTGAGAAGATCCCTGTTGTCAAGAATGACTTTATATTCAGTGCAATCTGTGAGGAACTGGGTGGGATTTTTGCAATCTGCCTGATCCTGGTATGTATGAGTTTCTTTTTGATGATCGTAAATATTGCGCTTAAGATTAAGAAACCATTCTACAAACTGATCGCACTTGGACTTGGTACGGAATATGCATTTCAGGTATTTCTGACAATTGGCGGAGCAACGAAATTTATCCCTATGACAGGTGTAACTCTTCCTCTGGTCAGCTATGGAGGAAGTTCTGTCGCGTGTACAGTACTGATGCTGGCGATCATTCAGGGATTGTATATTTTGAGAGAAGATGAGGACGAAGAAATTGAGAGATATCGAAGAAAAGGAACGGCGCAGAGAGTTGAAGAAGCGCCAGAAGCGCAAAGCCCGGGAGATTTCTGAAAAGAGAAGGCCCCGTAACAGAGAGTATACACTGGTATCCTGCTTTTTTGTGCTGATCTTTGTCAGTATGATCGGATATCTGATCTACTTTAATTATGCAAAGAGCGATGATTTTATCAATAGTCCCTATAATACAAGGCAGGATACTTTTTCAGACAGGGTTGTAAGAGGTAAGATCATATCTGCAGATGGGCAGGTGCTTGCCCAGACCAATGTTTACGAAGACGGAACAGAGGAACGTACTTATCCCTATGCAAATATGTTCGCTCATGTAGTCGGATATGACACTAATGGAAAAAGCGGACTGGAATCAGAGGCGAACTTCCAGCTTCTGACTTCTCATGAATTTTTCCTGAACCAGATGAAAAATGAGTTTAAGAATCAGAAAAATACGGGTGATTCTGTGATCACGACGTTAAACGCAGATCTTCAGTCAACTGCCTATAATGCACTTGGTGACAGGAGAGGGGCGGTTGTTGCCATAGAACCCTCTACAGGTAAGATTCTGGTGGAAATGAGCAGACCGGACTTTGACCCGAATACTATTTCCCAGAACTGGGACACACTGGTAAATGATTCCAATGACAGCAGTCTGTTGAACAGAGCTACAAACGGAGCCTATCCTCCGGGATCTACATTTAAGGTGGTAACTGCCCTGGACTATTTCAGAACCAAGGGCAGTCTGGAGGGATTTTCCTATCTCTGTGAGGGAAGTATTACCAGAGAAGATCACACGATCAGGTGCTATGGCGGAACTGTTCATGGACAGGAAGATTTTTACAGTGCTTTTGCCAATTCCTGTAACAGTGCATTTGCAGAGATCGGAACCATGCTCGGAGGCAGTTCTCTGAAAAAAACAGCCGAGGATCTTCTTTTTAATAAGAGTCTTCCGCTTTCTTCCTATAAAAAGAGTACTTTTACATTAAATGGAAAATCTTCTGTTGCAGAGGTTATGCAGACTGCCATCGGACAGGGTAATACGTTGGTATCACCTATGCATATGGCGCTGATTACCAGTGCGATCGCCAATGGCGGGGAGCTCATGAAGCCTTATCTCATTGATTCTGTTGTAAGTTCAGACGGAGAGACAGTGAAGACAACAGAACCGGAGAGCTATAAACGTCTGATGACAACAAATGAGGCGAATATCCTTGGAAAGCTTATGAAAGGTGTTGTGGAAAACGGAACCGCATCGGCTCTGAACGGAAGAGGATATACAGTGGCAGGCAAGACCGGATCAGCGGAATTTGATGAGAATGGTTCCAGTCATTCCTGGTTTATCGGTTATTCCAACGTGGATGATCCGGATCTGGTAGTTGCTATCATTGTTGAGAATGGCGGTACCGGAAGTGAAGCAGCAGTGCCCATCGCAGAGCAGATATTTGATGCGTATTATTATGATAAGCAATAATAAATTCCATGTTGCAGGCAATCTGGAATGAATTTTGGCTACGTTACTGTGAACGGAGTGAACAGTAACTAATTAATTGGTAATATGTTATGAAATGATATTTATAGCTTGCGGGTTTGGAAAAAAAGAGATATACTATACTCAGTTTATAATACCACGCAAAACAGGAGGGATTGCATTATGATAGAAGCAACGAGCTGTGGCGGTGTGGTAATTCATCGGGGTAAGATTCTTACTTTGTATAAATCTTACAGGAACCGTTATGAGGGCTGGGTATTGCCGAAAGGAACAGTGGAACCAGGCGAAACGCATGAACAGACAGCATTGCGGGAAGTGATGGAAGAGGCTGGAGTGCGTGCGACCATTGTGAAATACATCGGAAAGAGCCAATATAACTTTACCGTTCCGGAGGACGTGGTTTTCAAAGAGGTACACTGGTATCTTATGACTGCGGATAATTATCATAGTAAGCCCCAGAGAGAGGAGTTTTTTGTAGATTCCGGATATTATAAATTTCATGAGATCTATCATCTGCTGAGGTTTTCAAACGAGAAGCAGATCGTAGAGCGTGCTTATCAGGAATATCTGGAGATGAGAAGTAATGGACTCTGGGGAAAACAGCATAAGTATTATTAACGAGAGAACAGGGCTGTGTTTTTTTGCAACGCAGCCCGGTTTAAATTTTGGAGAAAATGGAAATACTGTAACTGAAGTGTTATAGAAACGGGAGAGGGTGTAAGATGCTGAAATGGCAGGAGAATTTTCTTGCAGGGGAATCTGTAAAGGATCCTGAGAAGATAAAAAAGAAACTGAACAGCGGAAAACCGGTTCTGGGCATTTATCTCCTTACTCTGTCAGAGAATCCTGTGAATCTGATGGATATTATTCCTGCAGCAATGCTGATACAGAAGAGCTTTTATGGAATCTGTCCGAAGATCATAGGAATGGCGAAGGGCAAAGAGGAAGCCCTGGAGATGGTGCGAAGTCTGATCGATGAAATGTACAGGGAAACGGGAACCTTCGCAACAGCTGAATATATAGAAAACAGGTGAGAATATGTTACATATTTTATGGCTGATCCTTAAATTTATACTGATCATCCTGGGAATTCTGCTGGGCCTTCTTTTACTGGCAGTTCTTCTTTTACTGTTCTGTCCTGTAAGATATAAGGCATCAGCTGTCAAGGCAGAAGGTGGCTGGAAACAGACAGAGGGAGAGGGTATCGTAAGCTGGCTGTTTCATGGGATTTCGCTGAGAGCGGAATGGAAAGATCAGCAGATGGAGATATCCTTTCATCTGTTTGGAATTCCCGTAGACAAGTTGTTGAAAAAACGGCAGGAGAAGAGGAATATAACAAAGAAATCCGGCGCAGAAAAGGTATCTGTATCCGGCACAGACGGAAACAGGGAAGAAGAGCATAAAAAATCAGTGGTTGATCACCCGAAATCAGAGAATATGGAGACTGAGGATCTGAAAACAGACAGAAATTCAGCTTCAGATACATCTGCTGATACAGAGAGGATCAGAAACAGTCAGATATCCGGACAGCAGGAACTGAATGCAGATGATACAGATCGGAATAGTCTAAAGAAGAGGCAGTTTTTTATAAAAAGGATCTATGACCGGATCCGAAATATATTTCAGTTGATTCGTACAAAACTGCAAAATATCCGCAGGACATTCGGGAAGATTAAGAAGAATGTGTCCTGGTGGAAGGCGTTTATAGAACATCCCAGAGTGACAGCTGCCAGAAAACTTGTATGGAAACATGGAAAATTTTTGCTTAAGCATATTTTTCCTACAAGGATAGAAGGGCAGGTTACTTTTTCTTTTGAAGATCCGGCGCTGACAGGTGCGGCACTTGCTGTACTTGGGATGACAATTCCATTTCACAAAAACTGTATACAGATCAATCCCCGTTTTGACAGTGAGAATTATCTGTATGGAAACATCAGGGCAAAAGGCAGGATCTACGGATTTGTTCCTGTGCGGGCAGCAGTGAGTATTTATTTCAATAAAAATATAAAATACGTTATAAAACGTTGGAAAACCAGGAGGGCATGACCATGGCAAATGAAAACAATTTTAAAGAAACCGTAAATTCATTATTCAAGGGAATGGACAGTTTTATTTCTGCGAAAACAGTGGTAGGAGAGGCAATCCATGTAGGCGATACGATCATTCTTCCTCTGATGGATGTATCTTTCGGTGTAGGTGCCGGTGCTTTTTCAGGAGAGAAGAAGGATAACGGCGGCGGCGGAATGGCAGGAAAGATGACTCCCTGTGCAGTGCTTGTGATCCAGAATGGAACAACAAAGCTGGTCAATGTGAAAAATCAGGATGGTCTCACCAAGATCCTTGATATGGTTCCGGATTTTGTAGACCGTTTTACCTCCGGAAAAGGTGACGAAGAATCTGTCGGCGAATCAGAAAAATAATTTTTGCATAGACTATAGCAAACCGATGAAAAAGGTGCAGAAGAATTGGAAAAGCTGTTCGGCTTTATGCTGTTTTTCATAGGGATTGGGATGATAATCGGGATGCTGATCGCAGAAAATGTGGTTCTGGTGGTTTCGGCCGGAGTTTTCCTGTTGTTGGGATATCATCTTTTCTGTCATTAACTTTACAGAAGATTGCGAATATCCCGTTTGACATATGAAATAAAAAAAGACTGTCAGCTCAGGCAGAATATTCGGTAAAGAATATCTGAACAGAGGGACAGTCTTTTTTGCAAAAAAAATACCCCTGTTGCAACAGGGGTAATGGTGTTATTATGCTCTTTCTACTTTACCGGATCTTAAGCAAGAAGTACATACATATGTCTTTCTAGCTCCACCCTCAGCAGTCTTGATTTTAACGGATTTTACGTTAGATTTCCACATTTTATTGGATCTTCTATGTGAATGACTTACATTATTTCCGAAATGAGCAGCTTTCTCACAGATTGCACATTTAGCCATGATAGCACCTCCTTGACGCTTTATTGTTACTGTCGTGCTGTGTGCATAGCGTCTGAACAGTAACCTTGTGTTCAACAGATTACATTGTAACAGATGAATTGTGCTTTTGCAAGCAAAAAAAGGAAAAAACTCAAAAATTATATTTCTTTTTCTGTGAAAAGAGGTTATAATACACTTACATACAATAATGAGCATTGGAGGTAACCATATGAATGGACGTATAGATTCCGGATTAGGTCAGATCATAATTGACACAGATGTAATCGCAACCTACGCAGGAAGCGTTGCTGTAGAATGTTTTGGTATCGTAGGCATGGCTGCAGTCAGTATGAAGGACGGACTGGTAAAGCTTCTTGGAAAGAACAGCCTGAAACATGGCATCAGCGTCAGAATTACAGAGGACAATAAAATCCGCCTGAATTTCCATGTTATTGTGGCATATGGCGTGAATATAAGTACAATTGCAGACAACCTTGTCAGCAATGTCAAATATAAAGTCGAGGCCTTTACAGGAATGGAGATCGATAAGATCGATATTTATGTAGAAGGTGTACGCGCAATTGATTAGGATAGAGGAGGAACTTGTGGTGAATAACAAAACCATAGATGCCAGAATACTTTCCAGGATGTTTCTTGCAGGAGCCAAGAATCTGGAAGCTAAAAAAGAATGGATCAACGAACTGAACGTATTTCCGGTACCGGATGGAGATACAGGAACCAATATGACAATGACGATCATGGCAGCAGCAGCAGAAGTAGGTTCTCTGGGAGAGCCTGACATGGAGTCACTGGCCAAGGCGATTTCTTCCGGTTCTCTGCGCGGTGCAAGAGGTAACTCAGGTGTTATTCTTTCTCAGCTTCTGCGTGGCTTTACCAGAAGTGTTAAGAACAGTAAGGAACTGGATGCCATTGATATCGCGGCAGCCATGGAGAAAGGTGTGGAGACTGCATATAAGGCAGTCATGAAACCGAAGGAAGGAACAATCCTTACTGTTGCAAGAGAGGCTGCTGCCAAGGCTGTAGAGCTTGCGGAGACAGCAGAGGATTTGGATACATTTTTCCAGAGCGTGATCGCTCATGCGGAGGAAACTCTGGCAAAGACACCGGAGATGCTGCCGGTTCTGAAAGAAGCAGGAGTAGTGGATTCCGGTGGACAGGGACTTCTGGAAGTATACCATGGTGCATATGATGGTTTCCTTGGCAAAGAAATTGATTATACACAGTTTGACAAGGCAAAAGGTCCTGCTGTGACTAAGATCGATGCACAGACAGAGGCTGATATTAAATTTGGTTATTGTACAGAGTTTATTATTCTTCTGAACCAGCCGATGTCCGAGGAGACAGAGCATGAATTTAAGAAATTCCTGATGTCTCTTGGTGATTCTATTGTGCTTGTTGCAGATGACGAGATCGTGAAGGTTCATGTTCATACCAATCATCCTGGACAGGCTATTGAGAAAGCCCTTACCTTTGGTGCACTTTCACGTATGAAGATTGACAATATGCGTGAGGAGCATCAGGAGAAGCTTATAAAGGATGCCGAGAAAATGGCGAAAGAACAGGCAGAACAGGAAGAAAAAGAAGAAGCAGCACAGCCGCCGAAGGAAGTTGGCTTTATTTCCGTATCTGTGGGAAAGGGAATGACAGAGATCTTTAAGGAACTGGGTGTGGATTACCTGATCGAGGGCGGTCAGACAATGAACCCGAGTACAGAGGATATGCTCAATGCCATTGCAAAAGTAAATGCAAAGACTATTTATATTTTCCCGAACAATAAGAATATTGTTCTTGCTGCAAACCAGGCAAGGGATCTTACTGAGGATAAAGAGATCGTGGTTGTGCCGACTAAGACCATTCCGCAGGGAATTACTGCTATGATCAGTTATGTGCCCGAGAAGAACAGTGCGGAGAATATTGAGGCTATGCTTCAGGCAATCGAACATGTGAAGACCGGACAGATCACGTATGCTGTGCGTGATACAAGGATTGATGATAAGGAGATCCATGAGGGTGATATGATGGGTATCGGTGATCATGGAATCCTGGCTGTTGGCAAGGACCGCATGGAAGTTGCCAAGGAGACAGTTGCCCAGATGGTGGATGATGAGTCTGAGGTGATCAGTATTTATTATGGTGCTGATACTGAGGAGGCTGAAGCTGAGGAGCTGGCAACGGCTCTGGAGGAGGCTTATCCGGATTGTGATGTGGAACTGAATGCGGGTGGACAGCCGATTTATTATTATGTTATTTCTGTAGAGTAGGATAATAGAGTTTTTGAGAGAGATAAACGAATAGTTCATGTGATGAAAACGGGTATAGGCCATTGTTGAGGGTGGGTATATCCGTTTTCGTATTATAAAAGGGGACGGCAGGAAAATATTTGTGTCAGGATGCGGTTTCGGCATCTAAGAGATTCTAAGGTGAAAAAAATCTCTAAGATACCTGCAAATGCATCCTGACACAAATATTTTCCTGCCTGAGATTTGGATAGTGGAAGTTTATTGTCAGCAGATTATTGTGATTGAAGAATGAGGGTTGCTTGATTTGGTTATTTTTTGCAGGGATAAGGTAGATAATTTTTACTGGCTGTAAGGGATATTCATAATTATATTGTAGTAGAAAGGAATCGGTGGTATATGTCAACATCTTTGCGTACTTTGAAGGGCGTGGGGGAGAAAACGGAAAAGTTATTTGCGAAAATAGGAGTTACGGATATGGAATCTCTTCTGAGTTATTATCCACGTAATTATGATGCGTATGAGGAACCTGTTGAGATCCGGTCTCTGGAAGAGGGAGCTGTTGTGGCGATTTCTGTGGCGGTTATAACGGGTGTGTATGTGAATCAGGTGCGGAATCTTCAGGTGATCACGACCACTGTGGCAGATCTTACGGGGAAAATTTCTGTTACGTGGTTTAATGCACCGTATCTGCGCTCTGCAGTCAGGAAAGGCAGCAGGTTTGTTCTGCGGGGGCGTGTCGTCAGGAAGCAGGGGAAGCTGCAGATGGAGCACCCTGAGATTTTTACGCCTGCGGCTTATGAGGAGATTCTGCACAGTCTTCAGCCGATTTATGGACTGACTGCGGGGCTTTCTAATAAAACGATCGTGAAGCTGATCCATCAGGTGCTTGATGAGCAGAAGCTTCAGGCAGAGTATCTGGCAGATGAGTATAAGGAGAGGTACCACCTGGCAGACAGGAATTTTGCGATTCCTGCGATTCATTTTCCCAAAAATATGCAGGAGCTGTTAGCTGCAAGGAGAAGGTTGGTGTTTGACGAGTTTCTTCTTTTTATTCTTGCTGTGCAGTCTTTGAAGGAGAAGACGGAGGAAGCACCGAATGCGTTTCCCATGCATCCGGTGTGGACGACAGAGCAGATTATTGAAAGTCTGCCCTATGATCTGACAAAGGCGCAGTTGAATGTGTGGCATGAGATTGAGAGGGATTTAAGCGGCCAGGCTCTGATGTCCAGACTGGTTCAGGGAGATGTAGGAAGTGGTAAGACGATCCTTGCGTTTCTTGCAATGATCATGACTGTGGAGAATGGATATCAGGCAGTGCTTATGGCACCTACGGAGGTTCTTGCAAGGCAGCATTTTCAGGCAATGGAGAAGTTGCTGCAGGAACAGAATATTGATTTTGGGCATCCGGTTTTGCTGACAGGATCAGATACTGCGAAGGAGAAAAGGGAAAAATATGCGCTGATCGCGTCAAAAGAGGCTAACCTGGTGATAGGAACGCATGCGCTGATTCAGGAAAAAGTGCAGTACAATAATCTTGGACTGGTTATTACAGATGAGCAGCATCGTTTTGGTGTGAAACAGAGGGAAGCACTGACTACTATGGGAAACCCGCCTAATGTGCTGGTGATGAGTGCTACACCGATTCCAAGGACGCTGGCGATCATTATATACGGGGATCTGGATATTTCAGTAATTGATGAACTTCCTGCGCAGAGACTTCCCATTAAAAATTGTGTGGTGGATACTTCTTACAGGCCGAAGGCTTATTCCTTTATGGAGAAGCAGATCCGTCAGGGACGGCAGGTTTATGTGATCTGTCCAATGGTGGAGGAGAGCGAAGGGATGGATGGGGAAAATGTGCTAGATTATACCCTGAAGCTTCGCAATGTTTTTTCGCCGGATATAAAGATTGCTTCTCTTCATGGAAAGATGAAAGCGAAAGAGAAGAATGTGATCATGGAGGCTTTTGCCGCAGGGGAGATTCAGATCCTGGTATCTACTACTGTAGTTGAGGTAGGAGTGAATGTGCCTAATGCTACAGTGATGATGGTGGAGAATGCCGAGCGTTTCGGGCTGGCACAGCTTCATCAGCTTCGCGGGCGTGTCGGTAGAGGGGAATATCAGTCATATTGCATTTTTATGCAGGGAAATGGTGTAAAGGAAATTTCTAAACGTCTGCAGATTCTGAACAAATCCAATGATGGATTTTATATTGCAGGAGAGGATCTGAAGCTTCGCGGTCCTGGTGATCTTTTTGGAATCCGCCAGAGTGGTCTGCTGGAATTTAAACTGGGGGACATCTATCAGGATGCGGATATCCTGAAAGCTGCCAGTGAAACGGCTTCGGAGATTCTGTCCCTTGATGCGGATTTAAGCCTTCCGCAGAATGAGGAACTTCAGAGGAGACTTTTGGCATATATGAAGGAAGATCTGCAGAATCTAGGACTATAGAAAATGACGGATACAGAGTAAAAAATAATACTGTTCATGTTACTGTTCATAAGATGCCTAAATTATAAAAACAGAAAAACATTGCAAAAGCAGAAGATTCGTAGTATTCTATTTTCATAAAAGAATGTTACTGTTTATCATATTTTCGGTAACATAAGAATACCTGTAACTGTACAAAACTGAGCAGTTACGAATACTTATACCTTGTAAGGAGGCTAATCATATGGCAACAAAAGCAACTACAGCAGATCTCAACACATCCACTGCGAAGACAACCGAAGTTAAAGAGGCTCCTGCAAAGACAACTGCTGAAGAAGTAGCTGTAAATAAAGAAGCAAACAAGAAAGAAACTGCTGAAACAGAGACTGTAAAGAAAGAAACAACAGCAAAGAAACCGGCAGCAAGAAGAACAAGAAAGACTGCAGAAAAGAAATCAGCAGAAGCAGAGAAAGAAACCGAGAAGAAAGAAACAGCTAAAGCAGCAGACACTGTAGAAAAGAAACCGGCAGAAACAGAGAAAGAAGCCGAGAAAAAAGAGACAGCTAAAACAACAAAGACTGCTGCAAAAACAACGAAAAGAACTACAAAGAAGGCCCCTGCTAAGACAGCTGAGAAACCGGCTGAAGAGACCGCTGCCGAGAAGAAGACAACAAGAAGAACCACTAAGAAAGAAGCAACAGCAGAAGTATATATTCAGTTCATGGGCAGAGAAGTATATACAAAAAATATTTTAAGTAATGTCAGAAGAATCTGGACAGACGAACTGGGTAAAAAGGAGAAAGATCTCAAAGATATTAAGATTTATATCAAACCTGAAGAGAACAAAGCATATTATGTAATTAACGGTGATATTACAGGTTCTGTGTGGATCTGACATATAAAAGATAAGAACAATTTCCAAATCTTATGGCAATCACATAAATCAGTTACTTGAGAATGATCAGAATAATAAGTAATGAAGTAATCACAGACAGGTTTAATGACCTGTCAGGTTAAGACATTGAGAAACTCAGATGATAGCATAAATTCATCTGAGTTTTTTGTGCTTTCGGTTATAAAAAAATTGAGACATACCTGCTACTTGACAAAAATTATCAGTTAGTATAAGCTATCTGCATAAGGTTATTGAGAAAAATCGGCTATAGCAATCCTCGTAAATAATGCATTTAAGACAGTTCAGCAGAGTGTGAAAGACAAGGAAGATATCTGCAGGCGTGCTGACGCACGGCAAAGATATCTGACGCAGGATTTCACACTCTGATGGGCTGGATTAAGATGCATTATTTACGAGGATTGCTATAATAACGACGATGATAACCAAATACAAATACAAAAGGTGAGCGACTGAAAATGACATTAAAAGATTTGGAAATCGGAAAAAGTGCTGTGATCACGTCGGTTGGCGGCAAGGGTGCCCTGCGTCAGCATTTCCTGGATATGGGTATGATTCCGGGAGCTGAGGTCACAGTCGTGAAGTTTGCACCCATGGGAGATCCCATGGAATTGCAGGTACATGGATATGAACTGACATTAAGACTTGCGGAAGCAGAGCAGATAGAAATCGAACAGATTCCGAAGCGAAGCAGAAGTCACGCCGGAATAGAGGCTGTAAGCGACCTGGCACATCCGGGACTTGGAGAGGATGGAAAGTATCATTCCAGAGAAGATGAACATCCACTGCCTGAGGGAACTACACTGACGTACGCATTGGTGGGAAATCAGAACTGTGGAAAAACTACACTGTTTAACCAACTGACAGGTTCCAGTCAACATGTGGGAAACTTTCCAGGAGTAACGGTGGATCGTAAGACCGGTTCGATTAAAGGCCATCCGGATACAGAAATCACAGACCTTCCGGGAATTTATTCCATGTCCCCTTACAGCAGTGAGGAGATTGTCTCCAGAAATTTTGTCCTGGATGAGAAACCAAGTGCGATCATCAACATTGTGGATGCTACCAATATTGAGAGAAACCTGTATCTGACCATGCAGCTTCTGGAGATGGATATTCCTATGGTAGTTGCAATGAACATGATGGATGAAGTGCTGGGAAATCAGGGTTCTATAGATGTAAATAAGATGGAATCGCTGCTTGGAGTACCTGTAATCCCTATTTCCGCGGCAAAGAATGAAGGGGTTGATGAGCTGGTTGACCATGCGTTACATATAGCGAAATATCAGGAACATCCGCTGCGTCAGGATTTCTGTGATAAGAGTGACCATGACGGTGCAGTACACCGCTGTATTCATGCGGTCATGCACCTGATTGAGGATCATGCGGCGCAGGCTGATATTCCTACCCGTTTTGCAGCAACCAAGGCAATCGAGGGAGATCCGCTGATTCTTGAGAAGCTGAAGCTGGACACAAATGAGACGGAGATGCTGGAGCATATCGTACAGCAGATGGAAACAGAGCGTCAGGTTGACAGAAGCGCTGCGATCGCAGATATGCGTTTTGACTTTATTGAGCGTTTGTGTGAACAGACAGTTGTAAAGCCAAAAGAGAGTAAGGAGAGAATCAGAAGTGAGAAAATTGATAAAGTCCTTACAGGAAAATATACCGCGATTCCCTGTTTCATCGGAATCATGGTACTGGTATTTTATCTTACCTTTAATGTGATCGGAGCGTGGCTTCAGGGGCTTCTGGAGATTGGAATTGATAAGGTTTCTGCGCTGGTAGAAGCAGCACTGACAGCAGCAAATGTAAACAGTGCCATGCATAGCCTGGTCATTGACGGTATTTTTACAGGTGTGGGAAGTGTACTCAGTTTTCTGCCGATTATCGTAACCCTGTTTTTCTTTCTGTCTCTTATGGAAGACAGCGGATACGTTGCACGTGTTGCTTTTGTGATGGACAAACTTCTGCGTAAGATCGGCCTTTCCGGAAGAAGCATTGTACCAATGCTGATCGGATTCGGATGTACGGTTCCGGCTGTTATGGCCACACGTACACTTACAAGTGAGCGTGACAGAAAGATGACGATTTTGCTGACTCCATTTATGAGCTGTACTGCGAAGCTGCCGATTTATTCTTTCTTTGTAAGTGCTTTTTTCCCGAAGAAGGGCGGATTTATTATGGCAGGTCTTTACCTGCTTGGAATTTTGGTGGGAATCCTGGCGGCATTTTTGTATAACAGAACTCTTTTCAAGGGAGATCCCGTACCGTTTGTCATGGAACTTCCCAATTACCGGCTGCCGGGAGCAAGGAATGTAGGTCAGCTTTTGTGGGAAAAAGCAAAAGATTTCCTGCAGAGAGCGTTTTCTATTATCCTGCTTGCATCAATGATAATCTGGTTCCTGCAGAGCTTTGATCTGCATTTAAATCTTGTAAAAGATTCTGCAGACAGTATTCTGGCAATGGTGGCGGGAGTCCTGGCACCTATATTTAAACCAATCGGACTGGGAGACTGGAGAATCTGTACAGCTCTTATCAGCGGATTTATGGCAAAAGAGAGCGTGGTATCTACTCTGGAAGTACTTTTCAGTGGAAATATTGCCTCTGTACTGACTCCGTTGGCAGCAGCATCCCTGCTGGTATTCAGTTTGCTCTATACACCATGTGTGGCGGCTATCGCTTCGATCAAACGTGAAATGGGCAGCAAATGGGCTGTTGGTGTTGTGGTATGGCAGTGTGTAATTGCCTGGGTGGCTGCACTGATCGTACATCTGATAGGGATGATCTGATTTTATTAATTCGCTTTTATAGAAAAACCGATGGATTTGACTGTTTTCAGTCATCACCATCGGTTTTTTTCAGTTCCTCAACTGAGAGGCTTTTATCTGATTAGTACTGTCCGCCCTGGGAACCACTGGACATCTGTCTTTCCTGGGCTTCGATCATCTTTTTCATAATAATATCAGAACAACTTTCCCTGAATTTCCAGTTTGATGGGAGATGATCTGATTTTCTGGCAGAAAATTAGATTACTATTTTTGATATGACAATCTCTTTATGGGTTTCATTATAGTACAGAAACCCTGAAAAAACTATAGAAATCTTATGAAATTGCTATAGTTTTTTTAAAAGAGACAGAAAAGAGACCAAAAGAGACAAGTGGTCTCTTTTGTCTCTTTTGGTTCTATAGCAATTCCGCAAAATAATGCAATCTGGAATGAATTTTGGCTACGTTACTGTGAACGGAGTGAACAGTAACGAATTTTGCTTGTATGTGCCCACAACTTGCTATCTGATCTGTTAGATGATAAAATTAAAACATAACAGGGAAGTGATATACGAAGGAGGTAGGAATGACAGAGTTTAATTTTGATACTGTTTTTGATGAAACCATGCAGACGCACAATCTGGACACTGTAGTGATTCTGGGACACTTAAATCCGGATGGCGATGCTGCCGGATCGGTGATGAGCCTTGCGCACTATATCCATGTCAATTATCCACAATACAGGGTGTTTCCATATCTTGCAAAAACGCTGGAGCGCGGCCCGAAAAAAATGGTTGTGGAAGATAAGACATTTGTTCCTTTTGAGATGCCGGATATATCCGGAAAACAATATTGTGTCATAGTCTGTGATAATGCAACTCTGGAGCGTATGATCGGATTGGAATATTACCAAAATGCCGCTGCCAGCATTGTTGTTGATCATCATGCTTCCAATGAAGGATACGGAGATGTGAACTGGACAAAGGTTTCTGAGGCATGTGCGGAAAATGTATACCATATGCTTTCTCCCGAACTGCTTCTAAATGCAGTCCAAAAAGAAGTGTACCCCAATGCCGCAGATTATATTTACCTTGGCATCCTGCATGATACCGGAGGACTGGCAAGGGCAAACCAGGGTATTTTTCAGGCAGTAGCTGATCTGATGGCTATGGGAGTTGACCATGGCAGGATTATGAAAACCTTACACAGTGATACCCTGGACATTCTGTACAAAAGAGCTGATATTCTTCATGGGGCAGTACGTGCGATGGATGGCCGGGTTGCTTATGTCATTATGGGACAGAAGGAAATTGCCGAAAAAGATATCACATACGAAGACATTCACTGTATCAGCACGATTCTGCGTGATTGCGACGATATTGAACTTGGTTTTACCATGTATGAGGAAGAAGAAAACGGGTGGAGATGTTCTTTCCGTTCAGACGGGAAATGGATCAATGTTAATGAACTGTTGAAACCTTTTGGCGGTGGAGGACATATCTCCGCAGCAGGATTAAAATATCGGACCGATAATGTAGAAGAATTAAAGAAACAGATTCTGGACAGAGTAGCAGAGATGAAAAAGAAACAGTAATCTATAAATGAGCAAATAAAAAACTGCACAAAATTATAAAACCGAAGTGGAATATAAACACTTGTTGGAATTGTTATTGAGGGAAAAGAAGAGGAGAGTCTGTATGGGAAAGATAATCGAAGGTCTCTGGGATTGCCCGTTTTGTGGGAATAAAAGGATTAGAGCCGGTCAAAAAACCTGTCCCGATTGTGGGCATCCGCAGGACGAAAATACAAAATTTTATATGCCGGATGAAATTAAATATGTTTCTGAGGAGGAAGCAGAAAAGATCAGCCGTAATCCGGACTGGCAGTGCAGCTTTTGCGGCATTCTTAACAGCGACGATCTGAATGTCTGCAAAAACTGTGGTGCCACAAAAGAAGATTCGGAGAGAAACTACTTCGAAATGAGGCAGCAGGAAGAGGAAAAGATGGGAATCTTCGCAGCAATCATTTTTGGCATGATGTCATGCCTGGCACCGAAGATCAAAAACGTAACGATTGATGACTTGGATTGGGAAAGAACCATTGACATTGAAGAGGTTGTAACTCACAATGAAAGTGACTGGTCGCTGCCCGATGATGCGAGGCTGCAATATACAAAAAGTGAAATTCAATCCTACAAAGACGTTCTCGACCATTACGAGACAGTTACAGAAACCAAAACACGCAGTGTCATAGACCACTACGAAGAGAAGAGTTCTTATGTTGATCTTGGAAATGGATAGATGCTGCTGGATTCGCAGAGATTAATCAAAAATAAGACATAGATATACCCGGAGGGATACTTCGAACCTTTATTAAATAAGGAGATTCATAGTTTTGGCATGAGTCGCCTTGTTTAATGCTTTTCTCATGTTATACTGTCAATGTGGGAGGTGTAAAGCGTGGATGAATATATGAGAAAATTGAAGCGGCAGCTCTTATTTGAAGGCTCTTGCGTTACGAGCAGATGCGGCCGGGGTGGCGGTGTTTACGAGTATGTACAGTGCGAATTTGCTTATAATGAGGGCAGGTTAGACGGCGGCGAGCTGTCAAAACGTAACATAATCAGTATGTTTGAGAACGGGCTTATATGTGCAAACGAAGGCGAGATGATGTTTCGCGCTGAGGATATCATAAATACAGACAGGCACTTTGCGGCACTGCAGTATGCGATTACAGAGTGTATACATAGTCTGTCTGGCGGAGATATACAGGAGATACAGAGGCGGCTTGGAACGGGGCAGAACATACCGGGCGATGTAGAGGAACAACCCAAAACGCTTAGAGACATCGCAGCGTTCCATATAGAACAGATTAAAATCGGCGGTGACGCAAAGGTAGCCCGCATCATTGCATTTGTGCAATGCCTGCAGGCAGATATTGCTCCGTTTATTATACATGCGGAGAATAAAGAGGAGTACGAAGGGCGACTAGACAGCCCGGCACGACTGGAGCAGCTTTTCAGGGTAGAGCATCGGGTTCTGATTGTAGTATTATTTTCTCAAATAATCGGCGATTGCCTTAAATACCGATTCATATCCGGAGTCATGCAGGATATCGTGAGTTCCGGGAAAGCTTCTGATCTCCGTATCCGGGTTGTTTTCTTTGTATGCTTTATATACCTTTCGGACACCTTTTCCAAAACCGGATACCGGATCTTTTTTTCCATACAGGAATAAAGTTGGAATGGTATTATTCGGATTTTTTAGGTTTCGGCTGGCACATTCCATGCCTTTGGAAAACTCGCAGAAAAAAGCAGGAGACACATCCTGACGAACAAGACTGTCATCAGCGTACTCCCTTCTCTTTTCATTATCCGTCAGGAGCCAGTAATTGGCCGGTCTGCCTTTGAACTTTTTGCCATATGTACCGAACATCAGATCATAGATCTTATCAGAAGCACAGGACATCTTTCCGGTATATTTTTTCCCGATCCAGGTTCTCATTATCCTCATCAGGAAAGCGGACTGCGCACCGGTACCGATCAGGATTTCTTTTTTATAGGGAGTCAGATCAGCGTTTGTCCTTACAATGAAGGAACCCAGAGAAAATCCCAAAAGATAGATAGGCAGGTTTGGGTATTTCCGGACAACATATTCCCTTGCTGATACCATATCTTTAACTGTGTCGTTCCAGTCATTAATGTACAAACAGGATGATCTTGGTGTGGTGCTGTGTCCGTGGCTGATGATGTCATTGCCAAAGACAATGTATCCGCGGCTGGTAAAATACTTTGCAAATTCCACATATCTTCCCATATATTCTGTCATTCCATGGCAGATCTGGATCAGGCCTTTGAGATCGCCCTTATATTCCGGTGCATAGATCTCCAGGTGCATGGTGGTGTCTTTATCGTTTGATGAAATTGCTATACATATTCTTTTCACTATATTTCCTCATTTCTTATTTCTCTGTAATATGCCAGATTTTGCAAAACAGAATAGATGGTGTCAGCGATAACCTTTTCTTCTGGTCGGATTTATTTCGCCGGCAGAACCATCTTCTTGCGTGAAGCATTATATTGCTTTTTTTCAGAAAAGGAAAGTGTTTTTTTGCATACCTGGAAAAAAGTTGTTTAGGATGTTGAGGAGTCTGGTTTTCCGCGGAGAAAAGATATTACAGTTTTGCGCAGACAAGCTCATAAACTGTCTTCAGAAGTTCGTCTCCCCTGCGGCATTCTGAAACAAACGAAACGACTGCGTTTTTTTTCGGAAGGATCATAGATATCTGGGAGTATTTTCCATCCGCCCGGAAAGAATTATATTCACCACGCCAGAAAAGATAACCATAGTATCCAACATCAGCTGCCTTTGTACTTTCTTCTATCCATTTCTCAGACAGTATCTGTTTTCCATTCCACTTGCCTTTATTAAGATAAAACAGTCCAAATTTGTGAAGTTCAGAAAGGGTCAGAAATAATCCGCCGGCTCCAAAACTGTTTCCAAGTGGATCAGTCTCCCATGTAGGACGTTTTATTCCAATTTTGGAAAAAAGTCTGGGTGTAAGGTAAGAAACAAGATCGCAGCCGGAGCGTCTTTGTACAAGAATGCCTGCCAGATAGGGACCAACGTTATTATACACAAAATGTGTACCCGGCTTATACTTAAAGGGAATAGCCAGAGACATTTTTACCCAGTTATCTTCTTCATATAAAGGTCGTTGTTCTCCCATCAGACTGCCCTTCTCCTGTCCAAGGCACATGGTAAGAAGATCACGAACAGTTGCTTCTTTCAGGTTCTCATCTATACACTCCGGCAAGTCACCTGAAAATGCTTCTGTTAGTTTTTCATTAAGATCGATCAGCCCTTCCTGAACAGCAAAGCCAACTGCACAGGATGTGAAACTCTTTGTTGCAGAATAAATATTCCTTCTGCATTCCGGTTCGCTGTACCACTCTGCTGCAAGTTCATTATCTTTTGAAATTTTGATTCCAAGAACATTATATTCTTTTGCTTTTTTAACAAAATCTGAAATATCCATAATATTTACACCCTTCTTGTCCTTAAATGTATTTTATTACTTTTATATTAACACAAAAATGGTGGATAAACCAGTTATTGCAGAAGGTGGTATATTACCATATTTCATCTTTAGACAAATTTCAATATTAAATATTGATTTTGTCTTTTTGTTATACCCGAATTTCAGCAAGACATTGCATCTTAATCCCTCAATATTCCCTTTTTTATCATAATTAAATCCTTCTGCTGATATTTTCATCAATGCAGTATTGGCAAATTGCTTAAGTTAATGACATTGTGTATGAACAGTAACAAAAATGTCATCAATTTTTTCGATAAAAATATATATCTTTGTCTTGCCTTGTCAATGTGTGGTATACTTAAGACAGCAAAATACAGAAAGGAGAAAGTCATGGGAAACGAAGCAGGGGAATGGATCATTCATGGAGTAACATGGGATGATCCGAAATGCATCCACGATGTGGATGAAGCAGTCGAATATATCAACCGGGTTGGTTTTCTTCCTCTTTTTA
>OLWX01000265.1_pt1 | contig 34451 bp, 29 predicted proteins | sample 1673541 | NCBI WGS metagenome assembly OLWX01 (sample SAMEA103958114, study PRJEB25191) | human gut metagenome | reverse complement strand
AAATTTCACCTATGATATGGTATGATGTTAATGACAAGAATATTTAAATTTAGGTGGTGACATTATGAAAAAGGTTTTGGGAATACTCTTGGCGGTGGTCTATGGTGCAGGATTGGTTGGCTGTGGGTCGGTCAAGAACTTGAGGGTAGACTACGGGACATCGGAAATTTACTCGCAGGAGGACATGGAAGCTGCTATCAAGGTCATACTAAAGGAATTTGACAGCTGGGACGGCTGTGAGATGCACTTTATCACTTACGGCGGTGATGATTTGTGCAACGAGGATAACATCGAGTGGCTGAATGATTTAAAGAAAGATCATGATAAGGGCGATGAATTTACTCAGTGCATTGAATTTACGAGCAATTTTCACTCGCCAAAAGACGGCGGTGAAGGTTGGAATGCAGACACGGAATACACTAGCTGGCAATGGTGGCTTGCACGTTCTGAGGACGGCAAATGGAAACTCATGACATGGGGCTACGGTTAATATAATAGTACGGAAAAAAGGACTGCTGCGGTCAGGCGGCGGTCCTTTTTGGTATTATTCTTCGATTTGTTTGCCCAAGAACATTGCGGCGGCTTTGGCGAGCATGGATTGTTTATCGGTACAAAGCTCGGTATCGTCGGTAGCCATGAATGCCACTGCGCCTGTTATATCGCCGTTTGTGAGGATAGGGGCGATGGTGAGGGCGTGGGTGGTGATACCCTCGACGGCTCTAAGCGGCTCGGCTGTGGTATCGGTATAGTCAAAGGTTTTGCGGTTTTCCAAAAGCTCCTCAAGGGCAGGGGAGAGGCGGCGCTGGGAATACTCTTTTTTAGGCACGCCTGACACTGCCACGACGTGGTCCTTATCGAACACCACGGCAGGCGCTCCCCCAAGTTTTGAGATGACTTCCGCTGCCTGAGCTGCGCCCTCGGACATTTCGTTTATGGCAGAATATTTTTTGAATATCACTTCGCCGTCTGGGTTGGTGTAGATCTCGAGGGGGTCGCCGTTACTGATAACGTTGACACTAAGATTCCTGCCTCTGCTGTCCGTTACAGCAGCTGCAAGTTGTCCGGCTGACTTTTTGCTCTCAGTGCCTTTATTAAAATTTTCGGCTGATCCATCTGCTCCGACTGTCACAAGCTGCTGCTCTGTAAGCGTGCCGTATTTCAGCAAACAGTCGATATCCGCTTTGAGATGAATTTCAATTCTGTTTTCAAAGACCACTATCTTGTCAATTATAAAATTCAGGTCGTTCTTGTCAAGAGCGGGCTTGTTAATGATGTCATCGAAAATCTCCAGCACGGTTCTGGCGGTGCGGTTCACTCTGACAACGGTGTTGTGCTTGTCGACTGCAAGCTGCATCTGATTTTTCAGTCCCTCGATACGCAGAGTAAGCTCGTCTATCATCTCGGTGTAGGTCTCCTCGATTATCTCCGCACGGTCGGGGTGTTTCATAACATCCCTCGCCTGCTGTCGGGTGAGCATTTTCATTTCCGCCTTTGCGTCCTCTATCTGCCCCTTTATCACGTCAACGGTGGACTGACTGCTTTTCGTTTCAAGCTGTTCTTTAGCAATGGACTCCTGCAAACGGTCGATCATCTCTGCGGAGTTGTCACGCACCTTTTTGATATAGCTTTTCAGCAGACCGTCCAGCATATCAACTCTGGTATGGTGCGAGGTACAGCCTTTTGTTCCTCGCTTGTGGTAGGTTCCGCAGGTGTAGGCAGGAGCAAGATCGTTACGGCTCATTGCGAACATGGGTGAGCCGCAGTCTCCGCAGAAAAGATAGCCCGAGTACACATTGTCGTACTTTTTCACTCCCCGATAGTGAGAGGTCGTACGCTTCTTCAGCTGCTCCTGAGCCAGAGCGAACACCTTGTAATCGACGATAGGAGTGTGATTATTTTCAAATACTATGTGGTCTGTTTCGTCCTGCTTGACCTCCCCGCCGTTTATCTTCTTACGCCTGTACTTGCCCTGACGGAGCGTGCCGATATAAAAATCGTTCTGCAATATCTCGCTGACGGTGATGATACTCCACGTCTGCTTTACCTCACGCTTGCACTCCTCGCCTTTAGCCTCCCTGCGCATTTTTTCGCACATTCTAGGCGTGGGAATATGCTTGTCCGTAAGATAGTTGGCAATTTTTTTGTATCCCCAGCCGCTGTTGTACCTGTCAAAAATATCTCGGACAACCTCCGCCGCAGGTTCGTCAACCTCGAACTGCATGGTCTTGTTGTTTATCATAACGTAGCCGTAGGGCACAGCGCATATCCACTTGCCCTCCTCCTGACGGCGTTTGATGACCGATTTGACCTTTTTGGACGTATCGGTAACAGGCATTTCATTGATAAGAAAGCGGAACTGAATTGCCGTCCAGTCGTCATAGGTAGGATAATCAATGTTATCGCCAATCGAGATAATCCTCATTCCTGCGTCACGCAGATCTTCCAATTCCACCAGTCCCTTGCTGTTTCGTCGGGAAAATCTGGAGAAGTCCTTGATGATCAGAATATCGTACTCTAATCGAAGCATTTTCTTTCGCAGCTCCTGATAGCCCTCACGCTGTTCAAACGTATATCCCGATCGGTCACGGTCCTCATAGAAATCAAGCGTGCTGTCTGGAAACTTGCGTTTCACAAAGTCGGCTATGATAGCTTTTTGGTTTTCTATCGAGGTGTTGTCTCTGTCCATTTCCTCGTCGACAGAAATTCGGCAATAGCCTGCTATGCTGTACTTTATGCTCATTGTTTCACCCTTTCAATGTTGATTATTTTTTCGGTTCGGTTTTACCTTTGCGAATACTTACAATGTTGTCAGAAATATTCGTTTTAATTTATATCAATATTGTATCATATATCTTTCAGAATTGCAATAGGCAAAGGCAATAAATATCCGAGTGAAGATTTTATGACTTTGCCGCAATTTATGTTTTTTTACGTCAGTTATGTACGGTGCGCCTGATTGCGCACCACAAATCATAGGCAGAGGTTGTGCTCTATCAATCCCTCCGTGCAGTCAAACAAGTCGTTGTCCCCCGACATAAATACGGCAACCTTGTATTTTTTATCGCTGTACTTGTCTGCAGTATTCTGCACGAATTCGCTGATACTATCGTCCTCCTGCTCCTGATTTGTCAGCCAGATCTCTACGATCCGCTTATTTTCACTGACGTTAATTTCCAATAGGCAACACTCCTTTTGATTCATTTTTGACTTTGGGATTTAAGTTATTCAATTTTGAAAAATGCGGCAATGTCCTTTGATTTTCTGTTACGACTCCTGAAATCACACCGATTTTACGTGATTTTCAGTACTTACGACCCCTGAATTCTTCAAACCTCGAATTTATGACCCCATAAAAATTATGCACAACAATTTTGCTGAAACTGCGTATTTTCGGCACTTTTGCGGTCAGCTTTGCTGTCCGCTGTGACTGCATCGGGGGCTTACGACCCCGATGCTTTAACTTGCTTTACAATATTTCGATTTGCTTTAACCTCTGCATATCGGTGATCGTGCAATACTGACAGGAGCAATTTTTACCGGACTTTCATTCTCTCATCAGAAATCACCGTTAACCGCCTCGGACGTCGCACACATTCGGCGTGTATGGGCTTTAACCAACATAGGTGGGGCAAGGATACCGCCGAGAATCGGCAGGCTCACACGGGCGAGATTTCGGCGTTTCTTGCCGTGCGCAGTTCGTTACTCACCGCAGAGCATTCAATCAAGCGACTGGTTTCGTTACTTACCTCATCACAGAATTCAGCGTCTATAATATCATCTTCTTTCATAGCCTTTTCATAAAATTTCGATATCAAATCTGCCGCCTTATCAGGATGGTCCAGACAGTAGTTCCAGAACTGATAACATTGTATTTCCATTAGCTTACGCTTAAGCTTTTCGGGATTGCCGTCGCACTCCGCAAGAACCTTCGGCGTAACATAAAATCCGTACTTCCTTATCGTCGGGAGCACCTCGTCGCATATCCAAGCACGAAACTGTCTGCCGATCGGTAACCTTGAATTGAAAATCAGCGAATACAGATCTCCCTCGCTGATATAATTCTTCACGATAGTTTTTAACGGACTTTGCGGATGCGGAACAGTAAGCTTTATTGGCTCGTCGCAATGGTCTATGATAGCTTTTCTCGGATTGTGATATCCGAGAACCTTTGCACACTCCGATGCGGGGAAGTACAGCTTTCCGTTAACTTCAACACACTCAAGCTGACCGAACTCTGTGTCCGCAAAAGGATTACCATCAATTATCATTAATTTTTTCAACTTCATAAAAATTCCTTTCCATAGCAGAAAAATGAAAATCGCAGATGCGCAATTTGATATTCCGCCTCCATTTCGTTACGCACCTACCAATACTTATCTCTACTATACATTCTTTCTTCTGCTATATTAATATTATTAGTATGTTATATTAAAGGTATGTCTATGTGACACGGAGGGTATCGCAATTTATGTAATTCTGACCGCGTTGCCAATTCGTTACATACCACATTGAATTTATTTAGACAACAAAAAAGCTCGCACATATTTCAAGTTCACGATTAGTGCAAAAGGATATAATTATCCCGTTGCTATCAAAATCGTGCCTTAAATATGTACGAGCATTAAGCTCTAAAAGTATTTGCCGATATGTTTATGTAAGTAAAAGGCACTTATTTATTAAATTGTAATTTTATGTTAAATGCTGTTGTTTCTATTTGATATTATAGCATTAGAACACTCGTTTGTCAAGGGCTGATAAAAAACTTTTTGGCACTCCAATATTTTTATTCTCGGAGAGCGCTTTGTTTTGAACTACAAGTATATCACACAATGCTACAAAATTCAGTAACCAACTTAAAGCATAAGCAATAAACCTTTAAAATGGACTTGACTTCTCCCTAAAACAGAGTTAACATACGACAAAATGTGCAGTATACGCCGAAATTATCTTATAATATACCACTATAAGAAAAAAAAATCAATCCACGGATTGACTAAAACTGACAAAATTTACTGTATGTTTTGTACAAATTCAACGAACGAAATCTCACAATCTGTATATTTAATTGCAAAATATCAAGGATTTTAGGCTGTTTTTAACTCTTTTTTCTTCTATTTCTGGTCAAAAATCTCGTCAAAACGGGTGTATACTTAAAGTACATATTTTAAGGAGGTTTCGCCATGTCAAGACGAGGAAAAAACATATTCAAACGCAAGGACGGTCGCTGGGAGGGCAGGTATATTTCAAGTTACATGGAAAACGGTAGAGCAAAGTATTCGTCTGTTTACGCTTACAGCTATGTGGAATGTTCGCAGAAACTACAGCTTGCTAAAGTTGATTTGTTGCCGAAAAACGATCCGATAACGGTATCAGAACTGTTCTCGGTATGGCTTGCAAGTCGCAAAAATAGCATTAAATCATCAACCTATGTCAGTTATCGCACTATGTATCAGAATTACATCGCTGCGCCGTTCGGAGATATGCGTGTTGGCAGAGTGACTTCATTTATAATCAATCGCTATGTGTCCGAACTGTTGGAATGCGGCGGAGATGACGGAAAAGGGCTTTCATCAAGGAGCGTGCAGGCAATTCTGATCATGATGAAATCTGTATTCGCATACGGAGAAACTGAATACAAGCTAGATGACCCTGCTAAAAATGTATCGCTGCCAAAATCGGAACATAAGGAAATTGAGGTTTTTACAAGCGTTGAAATGGCAAAAATCCGTCAAAATGCTTTGTGTGATGACTGTCAAATACTTGGCGTTCTGCTGTGTCTTTATACGGGTCTGAGAATAGGCGAGATATGCGCTTTGAAATGGCAGGATATTGACCTTGTAAATCAGGTAATTCATGTATGGAAAACGCTCCAGCGGATTAAAAATCCGAACGGAATTAGTCCTAAAACTATTGTAATAATCGATGAGCCTAAGAGTGCAAAGTCTATCCGTGATATTCCTATTCCGACTTTTATGCTGTCGCAGATTGCTAAAATCAAACGAAATGTCAATCCTGACTGCTACTTCCTGACTTGCTCTTTGAATTATACCGAACCGAGGACTTATCAGTACAGGTACAAAACTTTTCTGAAACACATTGGTGTAACGTATAAGAATTTTCATGTTCTGCGGCATACCTTTGCTACGGAGTGCATTCGGCTTGGGATTGATGTAAAGACGGTCAGTGAGCTGCTGGGTCATGCAAGCGTGAAAATTACTCTTGAAAGATATGTGCATTCCAACATGGATATGAAGCGTAAACAGCTTGAAAAACTGTATGCTTATGTTTAGCTTTTCTTTTTTATTTCTGGTCAGAATTGTGGTCGGAAAGCTCCGCAAAGCCTTGATTTATCGGGGATTGCGGGGCTCTTTTTCTTATAGTGGTATATTATAAGATAGGTATAGACACTTAGATTTATTCAAGTGAAGGAGCTTTATTATGTTTTGCAAAAAATGCGGAAAGAAATTATCAGACAACACAGTTATTTGTCCCGTTTGCGGAGAACCTACGGGAATGCAGCCGACGCCTTTCCCTCAACCAAAACCTACGGGAATGATGCCGCCGCCTTACACTCCACCAAAACCTACGGGAATGATGCCGCCTTACACTCCACCACAGCCACCCATTCATCCGGATCCTGCCACTCAGGTGAGTTATTGCCGTAAATGCGGTGCTGCTTTGCCTTATGGGCAGACTCTATGCAGCAATTGCCAAGCAGGTCAACTAACCGGGCAAAACCCGAAAGTAATAACATTTATGATCTCACTCTTATTATTCTATATGAAAGGTGAGATTAGAATGGAACAGAATTTTATTAAAACCAAACTTCCGAATGCGATTTTATTCATACCATTTGGCACTAAACGAAAAAGTATTCCTATTAATCAAATTTCATCAGTCAATTCAAATTTCTCATTGAATCCAAAATCCTTTATTTGCGGACTTGTTGCTTTAATTGCTGCCATTATATGCTTAGGTGGATCTCCTGCATGGGGAATTATATTGTTATTACTGGCAGCATTGTATATTATAGATTCTTTTACAACAATGCTTGTCATAGAAAAGACATCGGGAAACGTAGAAGAAATTCCATTTTACATTATGGAAAAAACAAAATGTGAAAACATTGAAGAGATGATAAATCAGATTATTTCTCAAAGAATGTATTCAACCATGCAAAATAATTTTTAGGAAGTGACCAGCTATGTTTTGCAAAAAATGCGGAAAGAAATTATCAGACAACACAGTTATTTGTCCCGTTTGCGGAGAACCTACGGGAAAGCAGCCACGCCCTCAGCCGCAGCCTGCTCCTGCCCCTCAGGTGAGTTATTGTCCTAAATGCGGTAATGCCGTTGCACCTAATGCGGAATTCTGTCTACATTGCGGATGTGTTTTAAATAACTTCAACCCTCAAGATGGAGGATTTGCAGCAATAATGAAAACTAATAAAAAACGTAATATACTTATTGCTATTATATTAATGTTGTTTATTGTTATAATTGCTTTTATTTTATTCAGGATATTTGAGAGCAACGAGAGTAAGATTCAAGGAAAATGGTTGCTTTATTCTGATGGTACCGAATTGGTAGATAAAGAAGATCAAGTGACTTGGGAATTTACCAATGGAAGGTTACTCATTTCCGGTGCTTATTCCGAGGAAGGCTACTACTCAATCGATGGTGATACTCTTGAAATATATGATGATGATTATAGAGTAAGTAAGTTACTTGGACATTCTAAAAGGTATGTAATTGAAAAACTTTCCTCCAACAAATTGATTTTGAGGAAAATAAATACAGATAGAACGTATGTTTTTAAGAGGTTATAACTATGATTTGTAAAGAATGCGGCAATAAAATAGATGATAACTCAACTTTTTGCAAATTTTGCGGATACAAAGTATCTGCGGAATCATCTTGCCAGAAAGCGTATTTAAATACCCCAACCGAAAACAGTTCTGCAATAAAGTCTAAACAAGTGAAAAAAAATATTATAATATCACTATCCTCTATTATAACTGTATTAACTGCTATAGTTTTGATAACAGTTATTATTAAAATACATAATAAACAAGAAAATATTGTCACGGATGACGATTTATCAAAAACAGAGATTGGATCTGGTGTTACTGATAATGCTATTAAAAGCAAATCAGCCAAATCAATAACAGATTCTAATACAAACGTTGAAATAGAGTCTGAAAAAACAGACTCAAATAATAAAACCTATGAATCGATTGAATTCATTGGAATCGATAATTATGACGACTGGTCAGCTGCAAATTTTTATGATACTGACGGAAACGAAGTAGAGTATATCGATAACAAATACTTTTCTGATTTCGAAGAAACAGGTTGTTCAATAACTGTTACTTTAAAATATCTTAATACTGATTATTATGTATTTGCACCCAAAGATGCTGTAGATTGGAATGCTCTTTATAAGCTTGACGGGAATTACATAACCGGTGTACCTACGGCAGCAGATGCAGTCAGCATTAATAATGAATCATATACTTTTCCAAATGAGATCAGTAATGACATTATTGAAAATACAAGAACATTTATACAATCAGACGGTTTTTTCTGTTTATTTGACTTTAAGCCTGAGACAGTTTCTTTCAATCTTTCTGCAAAAGCCATATCTTATCTAAAAAACAACGCTACTATAAACGATGACAATACAGAATATGGTGGGATAGTATTTCAAATGTACGGATGTATTATTACTGATTTGGTAATTGATGTGCCTCTCTCAGTTAATGATGTAGGTATGATTATAAAATCAAACCAGTAAATATTCTAATTATATATAACAAATTTAGGAGGACTTATTATGCCAAAATTAAACCAAAGAGATTTCAATGACGAACCGGTAAAATACGTTACGGAAAAACACGTTGCCTGTGTTTTTCTATTGGATACGTCAAGTTCAATGAACAGCAATGAAGCAATAAAACAGCTTAACGAGGGACTCAGAGTATTCAAGCAGCAGACCCTATCAAGTCTTGATACCCATGCAAAGGCTTGTATTGATGTGGCTGTTGTTACGTTCGACAGTGATGTCAAGGTAATTCAGGATTTTGCTCCGGTAGAAGAAATGGAATTACCTGAACTAAAAGCATATGGAAATACTGCTATGGGCAAAGCCCTGGAAACTGCAATGGATATGGTCACGATGCAAAAAAATAAATACAACTACGCAGGAACACCTTATTTCAGACCTTGGATCTTTTGCGTAACTGATGGTGGTCCAAATGATGATTACCGTGAGTCAGCTGAGAGATTAAAGTGGATGGAGAATAACGGAAAGGCGATTGCATACTGTGTTGGCGTGGACGGTTTTAGAGCCGATATTATGAAACAAATATTTGATCCAAATAATATATACGGATTAAAAAATTGTGATTTCACTGGGCTGTTTAAATTTGTTTCATCCAGTCTGGATGCTTTGAGAAACAGTACTGAGGAATCCGGTTCGTTAAATATTCCTGCACCTGATACAATGTTTAAGGTTCCGCTTGATTGAGCCTGCGGAAATTTTTAAAGATATGAAATAGATCGGAAGATACACTCTGCTGATAAAGGAGTAAGTTTGTAAGAATGATTGGATATTTTAAAATTTCGGCAATAGGAACAGCACATTTAGAAAATCCTGACGGTGTATGTCAGGATTATTCTGATGTGCTAAAGCTTGACAACGGATATACAATAGCTGTAATTGCCGACGGTTTAGGCAGTGCAAGTAAATCGGATATAGGTGCAAAAGTGGCTGTGAATTCATTCTTGGCTTACATAAATTTGCATATTAAAACCAAAAAAAGCGATAAGTTTTACATTGATCTTATATCACAGGCATATCAAGAAGCATATAACAACGTAATGAATACTGCCGAAGACATGAAAATAGATTTTTCGGAATATAATACAACCCTCACTGCTGCGATTTATAATGGTAAAAACTTATATTACGGTCAATGCGGTGACGGCGGTATTATCGTTTTAACGCCGAGCGGTAATTATGATTGTGCAACAGAAGTAAAAAAGGGAGAAGCATTCAATGAAACATATCCGCTCTTGGGCGGTCCCGACAATTGGTCCTTTGGAAAATATCCCGACGAGGTCTGTGCATTAACGCTTATGACAGACGGCATATTTGATATTGTGTGTCATCCTCTGCTTGCAAATGAAGCTCAAAAAATAAATATTCCATTTATCCGCCGATTTATGGACAGAAATATTCTTAGGGCAAATAACAAAACTGATTTTGAAAATCTGCAAAAAAGCATATCTAAATTTGTTTCGGGAAACGGCTTGCCTAATGTAACAGATGATAAAACTATCGTAGGATTGATAAACACTGATATTTTAGCAGATTTAAAAGACGAGGAATATTACAAGGAACCTGATTGGGATAAGTTAAACGAAAACATGAAACGCAAACTCCGTGAAGGCCGCAGACCTACTCCTATTGATATAAAAAAGCCTACAAATATAATCAAAGTAACTCCTACTGGTGAAAGCGTAGTAATTAATGATGAATCCAGAAAGTTAAAGAAAAGATTACAAAATTCGTATAGAATCAACCGCCAACTAAGGAAAATCGTTTTGATACAGCTGATAGTGATATTAGTGCTTATTATTTGTTCTATCTGTATTGTTTTTTTAAACAAAGGTAACGTTCAGGATACATCGAAAAAGAGTATGGAATCTTCCAGTATAAGTAAGGATAGCGCTTACAACGGCAAACATACGCAGGGAAGCGCTATTGCGGATGATGATACTTCTGATCATGCAGATGATTCTACACAAAGCGATAGTATGGCGTCAAATTCTGAAAATGATAAAGCTAAAGATAAAGCTATAAAAGATGCTTTACCAAGAATGAAACAAGCTCTCCAAGAGGTGGGAACATCGACTCATTTTACTTATATTAATTCAGAAGCTGTTGATGAGCACTATAGTAATATAACGGGGGGTTCCAGCAGTGGCTTCTAATAATGATAGAAGAATTTATTACGATTTGAATAGCGGACAAAAATATGTATTATTTGAAGAAAGCATTACTTCCGGCGGCGAGGGCAGCATTTATAATATAGAAGGTATGCCCGATTTGGTTGCAAAGATCTATCATGAAAAGAATCGTACCGAAAACAGGAAAAATAAACTTCTGGCTATGCTTGAAACAGATTCAAATGACTTGTCTGAATGTGCATGGCCTCACGCCATTCTGTATCAGGATAACAATTTTTGCGGATATGTAATGCAAAAAGTGTCAGGGTTAAGCAGCTTGATAGATTTTTACGTTTATGATAACAGAAAAAAATATTTGTGGTCACAATATGTAAAAGTGGCAGAAAATATTGCTGCCGCCGTGAATAATGTTCACGACAGCGGACATATAATCGGAGATCTGAACCCAAATAATTTCATGTTAGATGTGAACACTGGTCGAGTTATGCTTGTAGATACGGATTCATATCATATCAAAAGTAAATCAGGAGAAATTTTTCCATGTACTGTAGTTACTCCGGAGTTTATTCCTCCTGAGCTTCAGGGTAAAACTTTTGATGAAAATAATGCACGGAATATGTTTAACGAAAGCACAGACAATTTTGCTCTTGCAGTTATTATTTTCAGGCTTTTAATGAACGGCGTTCATCCTTTTTCATGCGTTGTTACCACCAAAGAATCTATGAGTAATTTCCAACCTGTAAAGAACATACAAAATGGATATTGTCCTTATTTTACAAAAAGTAATATTAATGGGAAAATAGCAAAAACGCGCTATTCACCTAATATAGGTATTCTTCCGAGAGATATTCAAAAGCTATTTGAAAGAGCATTTATTGAAGGTCAACAAAGCAAGAGCGCCAGACCGAGAGCAGACGAATGGTTTTACGCACTTGATTCTTTAAGTCAGAGATTGTGCAAATGTACCGACAATCCAAAGCATGAATACTTTATAGGACTAAGCAGTTGTCCTTGGTGTAAGCTTGACATGGAAATAAGAAATAAATCAAAGCCAAATCCGGGAGATTTGAAAATTGACGACGGATGGGAGGAATTTCGCAGGAAGCAAAATAAAGAAAAAGCATCAAAAGATGAAATAAATACAAAAACTCACAACGAAGACAAGAAAGCGACAAGAGCATTGATAGCTACGATTCTCATAATATCATTTTTTTTAATACTTGCTTTGATTGGTATTTATTCAGATGAATCCTCCCCAAATTATGCTGAAAATGTTACTGATACATATAATTATTACGATGATACTATCGACAGCAGTTTGTATAAAACAAATTCGATTTTTACTCCGATGTCAACTATAGATAAAAATGAATTGTCAGAAAATAAACAAGAAATATCAATTGAAAATATAGAAACTAATGTTGATGAAATATCGGCTTACGCTGAGATAGACTTTGACGAGGAGGTAATTTGGGATGTTCCCGAAACTATCTCTTCGTATGAGTCGTCTACAATACCTGCACCTACCCTCAGTTTTAGTGTTAATATTTATGATATCGATATATCTTTTGATTCGGACGCAACGGTTTATGACCTTATCGCAGAAACGGATTGCGATAAAGCTTATGTAGATCCATTTTCTAAAAATGGTATTGACTTTTATGATAAAGAAAACGGTCATGCGACCGTAAGCCTTTTCTATGCAGCTCCATGTTCAGGAAATCTATTTATAAAAAAATCAAATGGTGAAGTTTTAAAAAAAATCCCGATAGATATAGCGTGGAAAGACTGTGAATTTGTTTCAAGTAACGAAGATATTATAACATTTGGTGATGAACAGTTTGAAATAAAGTCTACAGGCAAGTTAACGATTTCTTATATTTATGGTGATGATGTTGTAGCAGAAAAGGAAGTTGAAGTAATTTAATACATATTAAGGCGTTGATTATAGATGATTAATACAGGAGTGAGATAGTTTATGTATTATGAATGGTTATTTTTTTAATAAAAATGGTACCTTTATAGCATACTGTTATCCGCCGGAAGATTCCTTTTTATCATGTCAAATTCCGAAAGGAAGCGCAAAATTCGTTTATACGGCATTTGACAAACCCGAAGACGGAACGAGATCGCTTCTGACATTAAAAAATGATGAGCAATATATTATAAAAATTGATTATAAGACAAAAACGATAGAAGTATATACGGAAAAAAGGAAAAATACTCAACAAAGCCACAATTTCAAAGTAATTCATAGGAAGTGACATACAATGAATAAAAGATGCCCTAAATGTGGGAAGCTGCTAAATGAAGATGCGAGAAGCTGTAATATATGCGGATATAAATTTAAAATTAATATACCCTACGATCCCAACTACGATCCCATTGTTATGAGGAAATGCAGCAAATGCGGCACCGGATTTACCATTCACAGCTCTAACCCAGGAAAATTATGCCCCAATTGCATGGAAAATAGGTCTAAAATAAATTCTTCCCGGAAGAAAAATCGTGTTGGGAAAATAGCTGCTTGTGTTTTTTCTGTTGCAGTTCTGGGAATAGGAGCTTTTTTTGCATATAAATATCTATCCTCAAATAAACCTACTGTTCAACAAGTCCAAACCGCTTATGAAAGCTATGAAAAGGTAAACTCTACTTTGAGAGATATAATATCCGATCCTGATTATAAGAATGGATCAGAGAACGACAAAAAAGAAAAAATCGAAAATGCATTAAACTGTATGGTCGAGGAATCAATGATCAGCGACATTGACTACAGTGAAGATACTATGATTTATGAATATGTCTATAACGATGGCTCTTTGGGCGGAGTAATGCTGGAACCTTTTGACGAGAGTGTTAATGGAATAGCAAAAAACTATGCCGATATAGATCAAAACGGTCAAATCAAAGCAATCGATAATAAAGTAGCCTTTGATTCGGAAAAATATTCATACAGCAAAACTGATATGAAAGCAAAAGTAATGTATGGTCTTGGATACGATGATATGCTTGAATTGTTAAATCAGCGTTCAGATGTGTGGACAAGCGAAAAGCTTTTAACAGATATCGACACAGATTGTACTGTTGCAGATTTTGCAGAGGAATTGGCTGGATATGATTTTATTGATATTGAAGAGCATGGTACACTTTATAATGATACTCCTATTATATGTACAAAGGAAGTTGTGACTGAACAAAATATCGGAGAATATTTTGATGATATAATTAACGGTAATATTATTCAAGTGACATATGATGACGATAGCTCCGGAAATACTTATTACTGTATTATGCCGTCCTATTTTACATCTCACTATAAAAATAACGAGCTTGAAGGATCAATAGTATTTTTAGGTTCCTGTAAAGCATACATAAACGATAAGCTTGTGAATGCATTCAAAGACGCAGGAGCATTAAGTGTAATTGCAAATACAGAAACAGTATATACATATTACAATTACTATATTCAGGACGCATTTGTTTATAGCTTAATGTGCGGAGACAGCATAGACGAAGCCCTTGATTTTGCAACAGATATCTGGGGTGAAAGTGATATAGAATGGGCTGATATGTATCTAACCGATAATGAGATCAAGCCAGAAGTTGCTACTCCCAAAATTGCAATAGGAGGTCAAAATAAGCTTGTTGAAGTAAATGAAAACACATCTCAACAAACGCCGGAATTCGTTGAAGAAATATTAAGCTGGTCGGAAGAACATGAACCTATGGACAGCGGTACCGGTTGGCTTGATTCATATGAAATGTATAAAGGTTATATTGGTCATAATTATGCTGAAAAGGATGAAATGTGGTTCCAGGATCTAACCGGAGATGGGGAACCTGAACTTATTATTGGCGGATATGGACTTATGATCGGACAGGAGGAGCAAAAATGCTTCACTGTTTATGAAAAAGATAATGGAATTATTGCAACGGGAGAAGATCTCTATACCGTATGGAGTAGTAACAGAAGTGATTATGGACATGATGCGTTTACCTTTACTCCATATAAAGATTCAAACGGAAAAATAATATTGGCAGACGGACAATTTTATGCATACACAGGTACAGATCTTCCTGAAGATGCAGGCGCATATACCTTAAATGAAGTTGTTTTAGGAGAGAACGATAAAAAAGTAAGGTGTACCGAGAAGATATACTTTAATTATGACGGTGAAAATAAAAAGTATTCTTCATTTAAAGTAGGAAATGATGAAACTACATCAAGTGAAGTCATTAATGCATATAACAATTATTTTGCAGATAAAACTCCTTTAAAAGCGTCAGTTAAAACTATAAAAAAGCTGGATTATCTAAAAATGACTCAGGAAGAACGTAAAAAGGCATTGACTGAATCTTATTATGCTTTTAAATATACCGAAGATAAAAGCATTAGGCCTCCGCTTAAAGATATGATCGATAGTATTCCTAAAGACAGTTCTGATAAAAAGGACACCGATAACATAGAAAAAAATAAAAATCCCGACGATGGTAAGAACACTGATGTTAAAGATATATACAGTGCATATCTTGACAAATTATCGGAATTAAATCAACAATCTTCCGTAGAACCCGCTTACGCTTTATTTGACATAAATAGAGATGGTACAGATGAATTGATTTACATATATGATATAGCAGCAGCAGCCTCAAGGTTTCATGTATATGAATATGACCCTGATGATGGATCGGTAGTATCTACAGGTGATAGTGATACTGGCTGGGATGATCTGTATTATTCAAAAACGCTCAATTGCCTTGTAAATTATTATTCTCATGGTTGTGATGTTAATGCAAATACACCCAGTGGAATAATAACCTTTCTTACAAAGTATTCCTTGTCTAATGGTAAATTAACGTCAGAGGAAATTTATAAAGGAGATGCACTTGAATTTTCTGAGAATGAATATTCATATTACAATTTTTACGAAATAACTATTGAGCAATGTAATGGCTGTACTATTGATGATTTAAAATCAAATGCCGAAAGAAATAAATTTTGATTGATACGGGTTGAAAAATATAAAGGAGGTCGGTAATATATAGACTTAAGGAATTGCACAAAACAAGAATTGTCTCAAATGCCTTATGAATATGTTCGTGAAGCATATTATCAGCACAACCCGAACGCTGTATGGATATTAGGAGTATTTTTTCGTCACGGAAAAAATGGTGCACCTCAAAACTATGAGAAAGCAAGACAGCTCCTTGAAATAGCTTACGAATATGAAGGTGCAGGATCGGGATTTATTTTGGGGAATATATATGAAGAAGGACTTGGAACAACTGTTGATCTAAAAAAAGCAGAAGATTATTATTGTGCATTTTCTGAAGAAACGCATGATCCAACCGGATACTCAGCCGCAGCTTTTTTATATCTGAAAAATGAAAACTTGCCGAATAGAGATGAAAAAATTCCGGAGTATCTAAAGAAAAGTGAGGCATTAGGCGGATGTCCATTATCAGATACGCTTATTGGTCAGTTATATATTGCAGGTACACCAGACTTTCCGAAGGATATTAATAAAGCTGTATTTTATCTTGAACGTTCAAAAAATTATAAAATACTTGGTGATTTATTTTCAGATGAAAAAAATATTGAGCCAAATTATAAATTAGCAAGCTATTATTATGAGCTCGGAATGTCGGATAATATGGATTGTTGTGCAAAATATGCATTTTTAAATTTATATTATGGTTCTATAAATGAATTGTGGACAAATGTCCCAAAAGGTATATCAGTAGCAAAAAAATATTTAAAAACCAATAATAATTATGAAAGTTCATTTTTTATTTTAAAAGCAATGTTTCTTTTTTTTGATAAAGCGAAAAATATTGAAGGTCTTGAATTGTGTACTGATTATTTATATATTATTGGTGAATGTAATAGTGATTCTGAAGATAAAAATCAATTATATTATTCAATTATTGATTCATTAAGTGATCTATATATAAATGAAAACCATACGGATAAATTAGATGGTCTTTTATCAAAGCTTTCTAAAATGACTGACGCTTATCCTCAGATTGCTGAAATCACATTTTATTTAGAAGGCTTATTATGTTATAAACACGGTATCTTTTGTTTAAATATAAATGAGATTTCAATGGCTTATGATTCTTTTGATTCAGCATATAAACTTGGGTTTGAAGATGCAAAAAAATTTTTGATCAGATTCAAAAGGGATATTTTCGGAAAATTAAAATTCAGATAGGGAAATGATAATTATGGATTATGTAGAAATGAATAAATGCGGTTCCTGTAAGTATTATACTTATGAGGGGGAATATAAGAAAGGCTATTGCAGTTGGTATAAATCTTATTACTATGCAGATGACTCGTGTAGCCATTGGGAAGAGGGAAACATATCAAGCACCGGAGGATGTTTTTTAACAACAGCTTGCTGCGAACATAAAGGCTTACCTGATGATTGCTACGAGCTAACAACATTAAGATCTTTAAGAGATCATTATATGAAACAGTCTGTTTTCGGAAATGGGTTAATAAAAATTTACTATGAAACAGCACCTGCAATTATAGAAAAGATCAACAAATTAGATAGAAAAGATGAGATTTACAATGAAATCTATAGTAAAATCGTTTATATCGTAGATCTTATTGAAACTAAAAAATACGACGATGCTGTATGTGAGTATGTACGTATGATGTTTTGGGCAGAAAAATTATGACTCGTAAAATTAATAAATAGTATACTAAAAGACATTTTCAATATAGTGACGTATCCATTAGGTCCTATTTCGGTTCTGAAAAAACAACTGTGTAAATGCGTATAACACCCAAAATAAAATCAATACTATATTTGCAGCCAAATAGGGCAACGCTGAGGAGCGACCCTATGCAAGCTGCGAGATAAAACGGTGGAAAGCAGCGGCAGCAATGTCGCTGCTTTTCGACCCTCTGAAAAAAAAGTCTGTAAAAAGTCAGTCAACTGTGGTAAAATAGAAATAACACAGGAGGCTGATTTTTTATGGGAAGAAGAAAAAGAGAACCAATGAGTGAAGGAAAAAAGAACATCATCGGAATGCTGCTCAAGGAGTATGATATCCGGTCAGCAAGGGATATAGAAGATGCTCTGAAGGATCTTCTTGGCGGCACTATACAGGAAATGCTTGAGGCAGAGCTGGATGAACACTTAGGGTACAGTTCATATGAACGCTCGGACAACTCCAATTACCGTAATGGAAAGAAAACAAAGAAGATACGTGGAAATTTAGGCGAAACCGAGATCGAAGTACCACAGGATCGAGACGGAACATTCGAGCCTAAGGTCGTAAAAAAGCGTCAAAAGGATATTTCAGGTATCGAACAGAAGATAATATCGCTGTACGCAAAGGGCATGACAACACGCCAGATAAGCGATACCATCGAAGATATTTACGGATTTGAGGTCAGCGATGGTATGGTATCCGATATCACAGACCGTCTCCTTCCGCAGATAGAGGACTGGCAGAAACGTCCGCTTGATGAGGTTTATCCCATTGTATTTATTGATGCTGTACATCTTTCTGTACGAGAAAACGGACAGATAAAAAGCTTGCAGCGTATGTTGTTCTTGCTGTCAGTCTTACAGGACATAAGCAGGTATTGTCCATACATATCGGTGAAAACGAGAGTGCAAAGTACTGGCTTGGCGTTCTGAACGAGCTAAAAAATCGTGGCGTAAAGGACGTCCTCGTGATATGTGCCGATGGTCTTTCGGGTATGAAAGGAGCCGTAACAGCGGATACCGCCGTCTGAACAAACAGAGAAGCGTATTTCCGAGCGATACGGCGCTGTTGAAGGCTCTGTATCTTGCAACTCATAAAATAGCGAAAAAATGGACTATGCCACTGAGAAACTGGTGCAGAGTTCTTGGTGAGCTTGAAATCATGTATCCCGACAGGCTTGGCTGAGCGAGCCGCTGAAAATCAGCCTGATTCCATTGCGCTGTGCTCCACTCCATCAGGCTGATTTTCAAAAAGAACCTTGACAAATTACAGTACCCATTGTATACTGTAAAAAATTAGAGTGGCAAATTTTATGCCACTCCCAACTAATGTTTTTATCACAGTTGATTAATTTACAGAGATTTTTTCGCAGAGCCAGCTTCGCTCACAAACGGTAAAAAATGCGTGTCTGCACTATCCGTCCAGTTTCCGTTTTACTTTATGCACAACCTATCCGTCAATCTCAAAAACGCAAGCAGAAAATATAATAAAAACGCACCAATTTCAAAACGGAGTTGAATTTTTTTGCTGTAGCATAAAAACACAACCGCTGTACTTCATAATAATTAAGAACACTGCTTATCATCCAAAGATCCTATGTAATACCTCTACTACATCATCATTTTTAAGTCCATAGCTTTTCAAGGAATTGCTGTCAAATGGGTCTTGCCCCAACAAGTCAATAAAAGTATCAATATCTAATTTAACTTTTGCGGGTAATTCAGATACGCTTTCAAGCATTAGCTCAGCTGTTATTCGTAAAATGTCCTTTTTGTGCTTCTTTATATCGCTCGAATCAACAGCTTCGCCTTTCTCTTTCATTTGTTTCAAGTCAAGATATGCCTTTGCCTTGAACAGAATAAGATATTCAGGGCGAAGAACAGACAGGCCGTTTCTTACAACTTTTCCTTCCAGCAAAGCTTTATAATACTCATCATCAAGCAGAATTGCTGACAGACTTGAAACAGAATCATCTATGTGTATTGGTGTGATCCCTGTCATTTTACGAAGTTCAAAATTATTCCTACAAAACAGTTCTATCATTTTAGGATAGGTATCATCTTCAGGTTTATCAAATCTGTAAAACTGCGGCTTTTGTACACTTGTTGTCTTATTTCGGTATCTCCCGTTCTGAATAAATTTCCAGAATCTTTCTCCAAACTCAGGCGTAAGAGCCTCGACTATCAAAACCATATCCAGATCCCTTGTTGCTCTGAAAGTTGCGTCATTGCTTTCAAATATAATATCACAGGCTGCACCGCCTATAAGCACATATTGTTCTTCGTAGTCGGCAAAATAGTTTCTGAAAGTATCTAATCCTTTTACCACACATATTCCTCCAACATCTCGTTTATAGATTTCATTACTCTTTCGTCCTGCAATTCTTCATCGGTCAATGACAGGGATGCGCTTAGTGGGTCTTGTATCGGCTTATGGTTATAGTCAATGAAATAGCCCACTTCAAGAACTGCACAGCCAATAGCTTCTCCTTTTCGAACTTGCTTCAGCTTTTTTACCCCTGTGTCAGATAACTCTTTTTTTGTCACCGCATAGGTAGTGTAAGCATTATCAGAGAGCAATGAATACTCGCACAGAGCAGTGATTCCTGCCTTTTTGTCTAAATATATATCATTCGGAAACTCGTATCTTCTAATAACAGGGCTTCTAAGAATGTGCTGAAGCTGTTCCCACAGCTGCTTTATATCAGACGGAACGGTAACAGCTCTTGCTTTGCCCTTTGTATCAAGGATATTGACATTCAGATATTCTATTTCATCAAAGCACCTGCTCGCAGACGTTTTGGATACGCCCAGCTTTGTGGCAGCTTCTGATACTGTTACCTTGTTCCACCTTTCATAGATTGCCATAAGTATTAGCTTTTGCGTCAAGTACGAAATAATATCAACAGGTGCAATATCACGTTCACCTGAATTAGACAGCAGGCAGCCTATAAACGGCAAATAAACCTGCTTGCCTTTCAGTACAAATGGGATGCCGTCCTCGACAAGTTTTTCCTTGATATAAGGGGTGGTCGATTTAAGAAATATTGCACAGTTAAGTCCTGAAATATTCTGAACTTTAGCTCTGTCCTTTCGGAGCGCAATAAGACCAACATCGCCTTTTGGTTGAATTGCAAGCCAGTCTATTCCGTTGATTTCAACATCAAATAGATCGTATCTCCCTTTGAAAGCAAGCGGCAATCGGTCGTATAGGTCATTATTCTCTTTTATTTTAACGTTTTGTCTTAACGTTTTTTTTAGGTATTCTCTCATATGCTCACCTTTTAAATCTATAACGTAATTTAAGTTACAGATTTAAAATAACACATTCTTATCAAAATGTCAAGCTGTTTATAGTTTTTGCTTTTAATTTATTTTATGTACAGCCTGTCCGCAATTCTCAGCAGACACATACAGCATTCCAGTTCGTAGTTCAACGTTGTCTGTAACGGGTCGCCCTCACGGATACGCATGGTGCGCCTTATTTCTTTAGGTATGACAACTCTGCCGAGATCGTCGATCCTGCGGACAATTCCTGTTGCTTTCATATTTATGACCTCCGTTGTTTTTTCAAAATTGCAGTAATATTATTTGCAGAGGTGGGGAATTTATGCAGGAAAAAAGCAAATAACGTGTTTTGCGGTCGTTGACAAGTTTTTTTGTTCGGAGTTATAGCCTTCACCATGTAATAGATCACACGAAAAGACCCGAAACTTGAAACTCTGGACATATAACTATTGGAGAGAAGACATATAGATATCAAAATACATTTAAAACGTCATAAGAACGTTACGATTTTTACACGAATATTAAAATTATGATATAATTTTCGATCGCATAGTGCTAAAATATAGCTGTAAGCAAAACTTATATCAGAAAGGACGGTAAAAATATGAGAAGATTTAATGGCTATATGCACGGCATCGATATCGGAGGCTGGCTGTCACAATGCGATTACAGTAAGGAACATCTTGATAATTTTATTACAGAGGAGGACATCAAGCGTATAAAGGGCTGGGGCTGCGACCACGTTAGAGTGCCTGTGGATTATAATATCTTTCAGGACGAAAACGGCTTTATAGAGAGTGGCTTCGACTATGTTCAGAAGTGTATCGATTGGTGCGGAAATAACGGTATCAATATGATACTTGACCTCCATAAGACAATGGGCTTTTTCTTTGACAAGGCTCAGGCTGAAAGCGGATTCTTTGATAACGCTGAGCTTCAGCAGAAATTCTATGACCTTTGGGAAGAGTTTGCAAAGCGTTTCAGCAAATATTCTGACAGGGTCTCTTTTGAACTTCTCAATGAGGTAACTGACCCTAAGTTCAGCAAAAAGTGGAATGCTATCGTTGAAAATGCCATAAAGCTTATTAGAAGATATAGTGCTGATATAAATATTATTGTGGGCAGCTACTGGAACAACTCTATTGATTCAATGAAAGACCTTGATAAGCCTTATGACGAGCATATAGTTTATACTTTCCATTGCTATGACCCATTTCTTTTTACTCATCAGGCTGCCTATTGGGTAGATGAGATGCCGAGAGATTTCAGGATCGATTATCCGGGAAGCGTCCCAAAATACAGAACTGAGATAAAGCGTCTTGGTCTTGAATATATGCAGACATACGAGGAGGTCAAGACAGAGAAATTTACGCCTGATTATTTTATGGGAAGATTTGCTGAGGCTGTAAGGGTCGCAGAGGAAAGAAATGTTCCTATGTATTGTGGCGAATACGGTGTTATAAATCTTGCATCTGCTGAAAATACTCTTAACTGGTACAAGGATATAAGCAGTGCCTTTGAGAAATGTTCTATCGGAAGAGCGGCTTGGTCATACAAGGGCGTTGACTATGGCTTTATTGACGGACATCTTGACAGCGTTCTTGATGAACTGGTAAAGTATCTTTAATAGATCATTTCTTAATATAACTCCATTTTTGGACAAGCTCGGTCACGTTTGCCGAGCTTGTTTTTTATGCTTAGTTTCATAAATTGATGTTTGCTCATAAAATTCTATTTACGATAATTATTTGATATAAATAACTGAATATTGATATAATAATTTTAAAACAAAGCGTATAATATAAACATAATAATTCATAGTCACTTTCTTATAATAACTTCCGAATAAACAGACCTGCTTTAATATCAAGTGGGTCTGTTTTCATATATTTATAATCTTTCATAAATTCGATATTAAACACTTTTATGATATTTATGTTACGTTTTTGATATAAACAAAACGTTTACATAGTTATAATATATACAGAAACAACAAAATAAATTGCTTTTAGCGAAAAATTTTATTGAAAAATAGGAGGAAAAGGTTATGAAGATCAAAAAATTTGTAGCAGGTCTTTCAGCAGCGGTTCTCGCAGCAACAATGATGTCAGTTTCTGTTTCGGCAGCAAAGCTTGGCGATGTTGTTCACCCGTCAGAGGAGGACTCAAAAATGAATGACTCATATTACTCTATCGGAGCAATGGGCTTTTATATGGGTCAGGACTGGACCTGGAATCAGGGTGACTGGGTAGGCATCGATGATGCTGGCAAGATAACTGTTGAATATAAGATAAGCAAAGTTATCACCGACAAGACAATGTCAGGCAAGGGAACTCTTGGAGATATGGGCGTTATGGTGGCAAATCTGCCTGATGGTATTTATCCTGTGGACGTTAAGATATCTGACGCAAAGTTCGTTGCCGAGGACGGCACAACAACAGTTTTTGATTCGCTTAATTCTATCACTTCAATGGACGAGGACGCAGAGGGTGGAATAAGAATACATATCAGACCAACTGACGAGGTCAATGAGGAAACAGGCGAGGTAACAAAGAAAGCTTGCCCTGAGGTCGCAGGCTGGGAGAAGGAAGGCGCTTTCAACGGCGGCACACTTTCAATGACGCTTGATTTCGGTGTTGCATCTGCCGAGGGCGGAGAGTCAAAGACAGATACTTCAAAGGCAGATTCAAAGTCTGATACTTCAAACTCAAAGGCTGATACGTCAAAGAAAGACGTTTCTTCATCTAAGGCAGATGCAGGCAAGACTTCTGCAGCAGCGGCTACATCTTCAAAAGCATCTGACGATACATCTAAGGCAGCAGAAACAGGTGCGGCTGTTGGCGGAGCACTTGCAGTTATCGCTCTTGCAGGCACAGCAGTGATCGTTGCAAAGAGAAGAAAGTAATATTCGGAGGTATGGCTATGAATAATGCAAAAAGAGTTTTGACATTTGCCCTTGCAGTTTGCTCACTTTCAGCATTTGCATCTTGCGGAAGTTCAAGTGATTCATCAAGCAAGGTAGTTGACAAAAAGCTTAAGGAAGATCAGCAGCAGATAGTTCAAAGACTTGCTGATGATATGAAAGATGTGAGAGATCTCAAAAGCAACGAAATAAAGTGGTTTTCACATTGGGATATCAACCCTACTGAGGCAGAGGACAAGGAGATAGGCGCTGACCTTGCTTTGTTCAAGACAAAGTATAATGGTAAGATAAACTGGGTGCAGACCACTTGGGAAACTAAGTTTGACGATCTTGCGGCACTTGTAATGTCAAATGATTCACCTGATTTCATCGGTGCTGATGATATGGACGTTTTCCCTAAGGGTGCTATAAAGTCAATGATAGAGCCTATTGACGATTATATCGATCTTTCAAAGCCTCTTTGGACAGACATAAAGGGTGCGACAGATCAGTTTATGCTTGGCGATAAGCATTATGTGAGCGTTATCAGAACAGACCCTGCATATGTTTTTGTATACAACAAGCAGACAATGGAAGATAACGGCTATGACGATCCTGCTGAGCTTTTCAAAGAAGGCAAGTGGAACTGGGATACATTCACAGAAATGTGTCTTGATTTTACTGACGCTGAAAGCGATAAATACGCTCTCGACGGCTGGTATTATGAAAAGGCTTTGCAGCAGTCTTCAGGTGTGCCGCTCATCGGTATCACAGACGGCAAGCTTGTAAACAATATTTCTGACCCTATGATAGCAAAGGCTCAGAATATGATGTATGAGCTGCAGAAGAACAATGTTGTTTATCCAAAGCACGAGAATAACTGGAAACTCAGAGGCGACGCAGAGGGAAGCGGAATGGCAACAGGTCTGACGCTTTTCTATCCTATCGGACTTTGGGCACTTGAGAATGCTCCGTCAACAACTGTAAACTATGGTGATGTATCAAAGGGAGAGGTAATGTTCGTTCCTGTTCCTTGCTCAGCTGATAGCGATAAACAGTATATCCCTTCAAGAGTACATGGCTTTAGCATTGTTAAAAACGCTCAAAATCCTGAGGGCGTGGCAGCTTTCCTTGAATGCTGCCGTTATGCAGAGCTTGACGAGGCTGCACATCAGATAACCCTCGATCAGTACAAGGACGATTACGGCTGGACAGATGAGATGCTTGAAATGAGAGAAACTATCTATGATCTGTCTGCTCAGAATCCTGTATTTGACTTTGAACAGGGCGTATCTGCCGACCTTAACTCTATTTGCGATACTGCCATAAGAGGAACAATGAATCCGCAGGAGTCAAAGAGCTGGTCACAGGTCGTTCAGGAAAATGAAAAGGCTATAGATTATCTTATTGACGAGGCTATGACTTCAATGAAAGAGGCTAAATAATATCTAATTATCAGAAAAAGGGCGGCAGGGTGATTTGCCGTCCTTTTTCTATAAATATGAGTCTTTACTTGTGTCTGTAAATATGATATAATAAGCTAAAAAGCAGGGGGTGAAAGCTATGGAAATAAACAGAGAATTGTCTAAGCGGCAGTTTATGCAAAAGGAAAATGACTATCATCATTCACCATATGAAACGGAACTGGAATTCTATTCTGCGGTGCGGGCGGGCGACCTTGAAACGGTCAAACGTTTGTATACGCCGCTGGATACAAACGGAAAGGGCAGACTCAGCAAAGACGACCTTAGAAACGTCAAATATCATCTTGTCATAACCATAGCTATGCTGTGCAGGTTTTGCATCGAGGGTGGACTTGACCCGGAAACTGCGTATACCATAAGCGATATATACATTAATAAATGTGATGAGTGCCGCAATGAAGAAAGCGTTATGGCTGTACACAAAGAAGTCATCGTTTATTATATAAAGCAAATGAAAAAGGCTGCGTCACAGAACGTTTACTCGAAGCATATCCTTATGTGCTTTGACTGCATTTTCGATAATATTTACAAGGGCGTGACCGTCAATCAGATAGCTGATGAACTGAACATAACGCCTCAGTATCTTTCAAAGCTTTTCAGAGAGGAAGTTGGCGTAAAGATCTCTGATTTCATTATGTCAAAAAGGATACAGGCGGCTGAAAATATGCTGAGATATTCTGAATATAGTCCGCTTGATATAGCCAATTATCTTGCTTTCAGCTCGCACAGCCATTTTATTGCCTGCTTTAAGAAACAGACAGGACTTACGCCGAAACAGTATAGAGATCAGTTTTTCCGTGCAAACTGGAACAAGCATAGCACAAGCAGATCGAAAATATAAGTTGATGTTAATAATCTGATATTTGCATTACTTTTCTGATATAAATATCACATTTGTTGATTTATAATACTTATAGAAGATAAAATTCTGATATTTATTCGGAGGTAATGAAAAATGAAAAAAGTTTTGGCTATGTCGATTCTCACAATGATAGTTATGTCTATGGGTGGCTGTGGTGCTTCATCTGACAGCAGTTCTTCGCAAGATGTCAGCAGCAAGGCGGAAACGGAAAGCAATTCTCCATACACGGTTGAGGCGGATTTCAGCAAGGGTGCGTCAAATGATTTTTCCATTTCAGCAGGCTGGTCAAATGGTGATCCGTTCAACTGTTCGTGGAGCGAAGATAACGTAACTTTCAATGACGGAAAAATGCAGCTTACCATTGACAGTATGGGCGATTCCGAAGCGTACAGAGGCGGCGAGTATCGTTCAAAGGAGAACTATGGCTATGGACTTTATGAGGTTTCGATGAAAGCCATAAAGAATGATGGCGTTGTATCATCGTTCTTTACATACACAGGTCCATCGGAGGATAATCCTTGGGACGAAATAGATGTTGAAGTCCTTGGCAAGGATACAACAAAGGTGCAGTTCAATTACTACACCAATGGTGTTGGCAAGCACGAATATATGTATGATCTTGGATTTGACGCTTCTGAGGATTTTCACACTTACGCATTTGAGTGGAAAGAGGACAGCATAACTTGGTATGTTGACGGAAAGGAAGCATACAAGGCTACTGAAAATCTGCCTGTTACGCCTGGTAAAATAATGATGAATGCATGGAACGGCATTGGCGTTGACAGCTGGCTGAAAGCCTTTGACGGCACAGTTCCGCTTACAGCGGAATATGAGTGGGCAAGGTTTACGGCAGAAAAGTAAAGTGATCCGCATATTATGCTTGCTTTTATGTGTTGATTTTTTTAGTTAATGATTGCTTAATGATATTGATATTTGAACCGACCCCATTTGCTAGGTCAAAAAGTCTAGCGAATGGGGTCGGTTTGTTTTATAAAGATAAACTCATATATTCACTCTTCTCATGAGCCTGACTATTTATGATATCATGAGTATATTTCTGTATAGGGGTGTTTTTTTGCTATAATTTTCATTTATATTCTCACATCTCAACTTCTCGGTTATACGCCTCTGCCCCCTCGACATACAGCGTTCTCATTTCTTCAAACGAGTCGCTTGGGGATAGGATAACGCCGTCTTTGCCGAACTTATTGAAATAGTATTTGACTTGGATAGGCGGGGAGATGAACTCGTTGACAGCGTTGGGCTTGGGCTTTTCATTGCCTTTCAGTATGGGGCGCTGATAGAGTATTTTGCCGAACATTTCAACGCCTTTTTCGGTGAGGTACACTTTGGAGATATCGCTCTCATCACTGCCAAAACGTGGGTCGCTGAGTAGGTGCTTCACGGACTTGACGTGACCCTCTTTCAGCCGTTCGTATTCGGTGACGGAGGAGTATTCCTTTTGACTGAGCTTTTCTGCAATGCTTAGTCCGCTCAATCTGCTTATGCGATAGCTGTCGGCTTTGAACTCTTTGCCTGCGCTTTTTTCATCGGACAGGCAGACAAGATAATTATACATCTTATATTCGTCGCTGACGATACGGTATGGGATAAGCCTTATGCGGCGCTTTTCACGGCTGTACATATTAGAATATGCGTAAATGAAGCTGTAATATCTGCTGCCGTTTTGTTTGATTACTTCATTTATTTTTATGATATTGTCGGCGAAAATGAGCCTTTCTCGTTCGCAATCTGACAGCAGGGCATAGTCCTCATACACGGCTTTCAGAAATCTTCTTAGGGTCGAGCTGTACACCTTGTTTTCATAATAAAGGTCATCACTGCTCAGTGTATCGTAAAGGTCACGGCATATGCTTAGCCTTACTCGCACTGCATTTTCGGTCTTGGTCTTTTCGTATTTTGCAGAGAGCTTTGAGATAAGATAGCTTTTTATTATCTCCTTGCTTTTATCATCAAGGCTGTCATCGATCTCCTCGATCTGCCATTGGACAAATGCGTTCAGAAGCGGTATCCCATTATATTCTTCGCTTTTGTATTTTAATGATGCGATATATGCGGAATCAAATATCCTTGTGAGAAATGAGGACATTGATACACTGCCGCCGTTAGGGAAAAGGCTTGTTTCAAATATGGACTTGTCCTTGACAATGACGGCATATGCAGAGGGGGAGAGTGGTATGGATTGTACCTCTGCGATATATGGTATGTTTGTGTCACGCTTGGGCAGGAATGTGCTTGGAGTCATGCTCATTTTTATCACCTCTTGTATCCATTATATCACAAAAGTAGCTTTTTGTCAATGATATAGAAAATTATTTTGCTAAAATCATAATATAAATGCCGTAAAAACGTGATAAATGCACAAAAGCATAGACAAAAAAGTTTTTGAAAATTACACTTTTGTTGACGATGATAAGGTGGTATAATGTATACAGAACAAAGGACGGGAGGTGATAAAAATGCTTTGTGTAAAATAGCCACTTTCTATTGACATTTGTGTCTGGAAATGGTATAATATACACATTAAAGCAAAGCGTCGATAAAATAAGTTTGGTGTTTTATCACAGAATATCATTGATTATTTTGTCAACTTTGACCTACTACACTGGTGCGAATTTGCACTAGTCTAAAACTAAACTCGACTGCACGACGCTTGCAAAGTCCTACTATACTGGTGCGAATTTGCACTAGTCTAAAACGTTTCCTGAGAAATAGTTTCTTTTTTTCTCCTACTACACTAGTGCGAATTTGCACTAGTCTAAAACGCTGGCTCTACTTTTATTATTTCTGGCTCGCTACTACACTGGTGCAAATTTGCACTAACTGGCAAAGTTTAACATCAAAACCAACAAATAAAAAAATCCCTTAACGCTCAATGCGCTAAGGGATAACTAATATAAGGAGTAATATTTATGGCAAAAAAGAATAAAATGAAGCCTAGAGAGCTGCGTGAGGCTCAGAAAAAAGCCAGACAGCTCAAAGCGGCTGAGATAAATAATAACGCTGCTCCTGCGATCGCTGCCATGCCTGCTGCAGAGGCTGCTGCACCTGCGGCAGAGAAGAAAAAATCCTCCGTCAAGGCGGCAGGAATGAAGTCTATTCTTGTCAGTGAAAATAAAATGTACATAACCTCTTTCGGCAAGGGCAATTCTGCTGTGCTTGAATATGAGGTGGACAATAATGACTACAACAAAACTCAGCTTTCTTCAAAGGACAACAGCAATATCGAGCTTGGTGATGTAGACGAGGTAAACATCACTTTTTCAAGCAAGCATGGCTTTGGGAGCGGAGTGGAGATAAATACTTCAAACCCTACTCACAGAAGCGGTGAAAGCTCGCCTGTAAGATGGGATATGCTGGGGCTTAAATCAGAGCTTGAAAAGCGCTTTTTCGGCAAAACTTTTGATGATAATATACATATCCAGCTTATTTACAACATTCTGGATATCGAAAAGATACTTGCGGTGTATGTGACGAATATCGTTTATGCCCTGAACAATATGCTCGGGGAAGGCGGCGATGAAAGTCATGACGATATTATGGGGTATCTTTCTGCCAAAAATACTTATGATGTTTTCACTGATCCTGATGAAAGCGATCTTTCCAAGAATATAAAGGGTAATATCAAGAAAAGCCTCAGCAAGTTCAATGACCTGCTGAAAACAAAGCGCCTTGGCTATTTTGGTCTTGAAGAGCCTAAGACGAAAGATAAAAGAGCTTCGGAGGCATACAAAAAGCGTGTTTATCATATGCTTGCAATTGTGGGGCAGATAAGGCAGAGTGTTTTCCATGATAAGTCAAATGAGCTTGATGAGTACCTTTACAGCTTTATTGACATTATTGATTCCGAATACAGAGATACTCTTGACTATCTTGTAGATGAGAGATTTGATTCTATAAACAAGGGCTTTATCCAGGGCAACAAGGTCAATATCAGCTTGCTTATCGATATGATGAAAGGCTATGAGGCTGATGATATCATACGCCTTTATTATGATTTCATTGTGCTTAAATCTCAGAAAAATCTCGGTTTTTCTATCAAAAAGCTTCGTGAGAAAATGCTGGACGAATACGGCTTCAGATTTAAGGACAAGCAATATGACTCTGTGCGCTCAAAGATGTACAAGCTTATGGATTTTCTGCTTTTCTGCAACTACTACAGAAATGACGTTATCGCAGGCGAAGCTCTTGTGCGCAAACTGCGTTTTTCAATGACCGATGATGAAAAAGAGGGGATATATGCTGATGAAGCGGCAAAGCTTTGGGGCAAATTCAGGAATGATTTTGAAAATATCGCCGACCACATGAACGGTGACGTTATCAAGGAGCTTGGCAAGGCTGACATGGATTTTGATGAGAAAATTCTTGACAGTGAAAAGAAGAATGCGTCTGACCTTTTGTATTTCTCCAAAATGATATATATGCTTACATATTTTCTTGACGGCAAGGAGATAAACGATCTTCTTACAACGCTTATCAGCAAGTTTGATAACATCAAGGAGTTTTTGAAGATAATGAAAAGCTCTGCTGTTGATGTTGAGTGTGAGCTTACGGCGGGCTACAAGCTGTTCAATGACAGCCAGAGGATAACCAACGAGCTTTTTATCGTAAAGAACATTGCTTCCATGAGAAAGCCTGCGGCTTCAGCGAAGCTTACGATGTTCCGTGACGCACTGACTATACTCGGTATAGACGACAATATCACGGACGATAGGATAAGCGAGATTTTAAAACTTAAAGAAAAAGGCAAGGGCATACATGGTCTGAGAAATTTCATAACAAACAATGTTATCGAGTCCTCTCGGTTTGTATACCTTATCAAGTATGCGAACGCTCAGAAGATAAGAGAAGTGGCTAAGAATGAGAAAGTTGTCATGTTTGTTCTTGGGGGTATCCCTGACACGCAGATAGAGCGTTATTACAAGAGCTGTGTGGAATTTCCTGACATGAACAGCTCTATGGGAGCAAAGCGCAGAGAGCTTGCGAAAATGATAAAGAGTATCAGCTTTGAGGATTTCAAAGATGTGAAACAGCAGGCAAAGGGCAGAGAAAACGTGGCTAAGGAGAGGGCAAAGGCTGTTATCGGGCTTTATCTTACGGTCATGTATCTGCTGGTGAAAAATCTTGTGAATGTCAATGCAAGGTATGTTATTGCGATACACTGTCTTGAACGTGACTTTGGGCTGTATAAGGAGATAATTCCTGAGCTGGCTTCAAAGAACTTGAAAAATGACTACAGGATACTTTCACAGACGCTTTGTGAACTTTGTGATAATGGTGACGAGTCGCCGAATTTGTTCCTGAAAAAGAACAAGCGGCTGCGCAAGTGCGTTGAAGTTGATATCAATAATGCAGACAGCAACATGACAAGAAAATACCGCAACTGCATTGCTCATCTTACTGTAGTTCGTGAACTGAACAAATACATAAAAGATATTCGTACAGTGGATTCTTACTTCTCAATTTATCATTATGTTATGCAGCGCTGTATCACGAAAAGGGAAAATGACACAAAGCAAGAAGAGAAAATAAATTATGAGGACGATCTTTTAAAAAATCACGGCTATACGAAAGACTTTGTAAAGGCTCTCAACTCGCCGTTTGGATACAACATTCCGAGGTTTAAAAATCTTTCAATTGAGCAGTTGTTTGACAGAAATGAATATCTTACTGAAAAGTAGCGTGGTGTAGATACCGCCGCTCTCTTGGGGGACAGGAGGCGGCGGTGTTTGGTTGTCTGCTTTAGCAAAAATAAAAAAAGCAGGGAAACCAAATCCATGGTTTCCCTGTCTCTGCTACTGTATTAAATCATAATATCTTAGTAAAGTACATCTTCCTGCCAAGCTCAGTTGTCTGTAACGTCCAGAAGCTCAACGGCGATATCGTCAGATTCGGTATCATCTGTATCAGGCTGAATATCGTTCGATTTATCGTCCTCTATGATAGCACCTGTAAAATCAATACAAACATTATCGCTTTTGCTTAAACGAGCCATTGTGAGCAGATCGGTGATAGTCGAGCGTGTGACGTGAGCGCCTGTGAAGTCCATCATCACATTTGCAGAATTATCCTCGCTGTTTTTGCTGTTGATCTCCTCACGAAGCTGGTCAAAATTCGTATCCTCAAGGTCTGCATAAGCTGAAAACTCTTTTGGCGCATAAAGCGTTGCAACAGCGTGCATAGCAATGAATACAAACCTGAAATCTTCGCAATCAAAGGTGCTGAAAGGTATCTCAAAAAGCCTCAGCATACCCTCGTCGGTCTTTTTGCATAAAACAGGCTGATATCTGTTCTGAGCCAGATCGTAGGTGTATCTGTCTTCGTAAGCTTCATCGGTTAAGCTGCCGTCTGGCATAGGCACGATCTCAAAACGAGAAGTTTCATTGCACGTATTGCAATAGCCTCCGACTATCACAAATCTGAAAACATAGTCGGTATTTTTCTCAAGCTTTTTGTCACAGCATATCTGCGTCCAGTCCCAATTCCAGTTTCCAATAGAATAGGCAATAACGTTTTCGCCGTCCTTATCGGTCACAAAATATTTAGCTATGACATTGTTTTCGCAGGACTTATCTGCCTTAAAATCTCTAGGATCAAAATCTATTACTTTACCCATATTGTTTACCTCCGTAACATCCACGGTCGGCTTATGAGTATCCAACATTCTTATAGTACATTTTTCACAGTCGCTTGCATACTCTGCCCGACCGTTCTTAACAAGCCCCTTAGCCCTTTTGGGATAGGTAGCTCCGATTCGTTTTCCGTTTATGTCTGTAACAATAACGTTTTTTTCTATGGGTATCTCCCCCTTGCACAGCAACATCAAATTAGTGCCTGCATTATACAGGCTTGTGTTTAGCTCCGACGCTGTTATTTTCTATGGGTGTCGTCCCCGGTCTTTGCTTAGGATAAGTTTAACAGACGTTCAGCCTTTTGTCAAGACTATCTGCACCTTTTTGACATTACATACAATTGCGATCTTGCGGGCTTAGCACATATGCACAAGGGGCATGAGTACATAAAATGCCCATCACGGCGAGTGATTTCAAAATTTATCATAACGCAATTCTATCTCACCGGGAACAAAAAAAATCCGTCCTACCCAAAGTAAGACGGAAATTGGGTGCAGGGGCACGCCCAACTTTGTAAAGGCAATAATAAAGTGTATTGAGCGGTGCAAAATTTCGTCGATAAAAAAAGCCATGACGGACGATGCCCGTCAAGGCGAGTGACTGGTCGAGGTGACGGGACTTGAACCCACGGCCTCTGCGTCCCGAACGCAGCGCTCTACCAAACTGAGCCACACCTCGAAATACCACGGTAATATTATATCACACCCATCAAACCTTGTCAAGGCGTTTTTTTCTGTTTTGTATCCTCTTTGCTCTTTTTTTACTGCGTTGACCTTTGGTGTATGACGAATTTATTGAAATCATTCTCATTGTAACTTATTTTCATTGACATATGCCTTGCGTTGTGATATTATATATATAAAGGCGTTCTCGTTTAAAAGTTTTTGTATGAGGTGATGAAATTGATGAATATGAAGAAAAGAATGTTGAGCATTGTCCTGTCTGGCGCAATGGCTGTTTCTACTGCTGTGTCTGCTGGATCGTTCAGTGCCTTTGCCGTGGCGCAATGTGTTGCGTATTCAGGCTCTAATGTGAATGCTCAGGACTATGTGCAATGGTCTAACACAGTGAAATCTTACCTGACAGTGTGCGACAACGGCAATTATATGCGTGTCCAGGCTGGTGCTATCGAGGGCAAGCTCCTTGTGGAATATTACAGCTCTGATTTTGAACCGCTAAGCACTAAGCTTGTCGACAATGAGCTGCCGATCTTTGGTGCTTTCTATGACTCCGGCAATAATTATTATGTCCTTAGCGGTCAGGAAAATCCGAAACAAAACGACTCCCTCGAGGTTTTCCGTATAACGAAGTATGATAAGAATTGGAACAAAATAAAGTCCTGCGGTCTGTATGGAGCTAACACTACAGTTCCATTCGATGCAGGCTCGGCAAGAATGACCCATAGCGGTGACCACCTGCTTGTGAGAACCTGCCACGAAATGTATAAATCAAGCGACGGCAATAATCATCAGTCTAATGTTACCATTGAAGTGGATATGCCTTCAATGACTATCACTGATTCATATACCGGCATCATGAACGTTGATTATGGCTATGTGAG
>OLWX01000234.1_pt1 | contig 36745 bp, 30 predicted proteins | sample 1673541 | NCBI WGS metagenome assembly OLWX01 (sample SAMEA103958114, study PRJEB25191) | human gut metagenome | reverse complement strand
AGAAACAAAAAGACGACGGGCTGCTTCGCTCATAGTGCCTGTCTCCGCAACGGTCGTCACATACCTTAACTGCTGTAATGTCATCACATGCCCTCCTGTCGTTGGTTTCTCAAAAATTTACTTTAAAATTGCCTAACTATTGTAACATTTTACCTTATAAATATCAACGAAGTTCATTTTTTCATTGACTTTTAGTTCCGGATACCATAAGATATTACTAAGCATTCTGATGACTGACGGATAATTGTGGAGTACCACAGAGGAATCAGAAGTCGTATTAAGCCGACCGTCTGGGCAACATTTATCCTAACGATAGATGTTGTCCTTTTTTATTAATGCCAGGGGGATAAGCCATAGCCCCTGCATGTGTTTACGCATGCAAGGGCATCTGCCTGGCATGTACTTATCTAGCGACGTGAGGCTTGCATTAAACCAGGGAGGGAAATGAAGATGAAAACTGATATCGAGATCGCACAGGAGTGTACAATGGAACCAATCACTGCCATTGCAGAGAAAGCCGGAATCCCGGACGAATACTTAGAGCAATATGGCAAATACAAAGCAAAGATTGACTATAATTTCTTAAAGAAATCCCAGAACAAAGATGGCAAATTAATTCTTGTCACAGCAATCAACCCGACACCTGCCGGAGAAGGAAAGACAACCACAACTGTCGGACTTGCTGATGCAATGCAACGTCTGAATAAAAAGGTTATGGTCGCACTTCGCGAGCCTTCTCTTGGACCTGTATTCGGAATCAAAGGCGGTGCTGCCGGTGGCGGATATGCACAGGTTGTTCCAATGGAAGATATCAACCTTCACTTCACCGGTGACTTTCACGCAATTGGAGCTGCCAACAACTTATTAGCAGCCCTCATCGACAACCATATTTACCAGGGAAATGAATTAAATATCGACCCACGTAAAATTGTATGGAAACGCTGTGTTGACATGAATGACCGCCAGCTTCGTTTTGTAACAGACGGACTTGGTGGAAGAATCAATGGCGTACCAAGAGAGGACGGATATGACATCACTGTTGCTTCCGAAATCATGGCTGTTCTGTGTCTGTCTAAAGACATTACAGATTTGAAAGAAAGACTTGGCCGCATCATTGTTGGTTATACATATGGAAAGATTTCTGAGCAAAAACCAGTAACCGCTCACGACCTTCACGCAGAAGGAGCTATGTGCGCACTGTTAAAAGATGCTTTGAAGCCGAACCTTGTTCAGACACTGGAGCACACTCCGGCGATTATTCACGGTGGACCATTTGCAAATATCGCACACGGCTGTAACTCTGTAACAGCTACAAAGATGGCTCTGAACCTCGCTGATTACGCCATCACAGAAGCCGGATTTGGTGCTGACCTCGGTGCTGAGAAATTCCTGGATATCAAGTGCCGCATGGCTGGCTTGAAGCCAAACGCAGTTGTTATCGTAGCAACAGTACGCGCTCTGAAATACAACGGCGGTGTTGCAAAAGCGGATCTGAACCAAGAGAACTTAGAGGCTCTGGAAAAAGGTATCCCGAATCTGATGAAACATGTAAATAATATTAAAAATGTATACGGACTTCCTTGTGTTGTTGCAATCAATGCATTCCCAACAGACACAAAGGCTGAGCTTGATCTTGTAGAAGCAAAATGTAAAGAACTTGGTGTAAACGTAGCCCTTTCCGAAGTATGGGCAAAAGGCGGCGAAGGTGGAATCAAACTTGCAGAAGAAGTTCTGCGTCTGGTTGAAGAGCCAAACGACTTTACTTATTCCTATGAACTGGAAGGCTCCATCGAGGACAAACTGAACCAGATCGTACAGAAAATTTACGGTGGCAAGAGAGTTGTACTTACAGCAAATGCCCAGAAACAGGCAAAACAGCTCGAAGCTCTTGGCTTCGGAAACTGTCCGATCTGTGTGGCTAAGACACAGTACAGCCTGACAGACGACCAGACAAAACTCGGTGCACCGACAGACTTCGAAGTTACTGTACGTAACCTGAAGATCTCCGCAGGTGCAGGTTTCATCGTAGCTCTGACAGGTGAGATCATGACTATGCCAGGACTGCCAAAAGTACCGGCTGCAGAGAGAATTGATGTAGACGAGACCGGAAAGATTACTGGACTTTTCTAAGAATAAAGTTTTCTATTAAATGGTTTTATGATTGCCTTATAAGGCAGGGAAATTCAGTTTGGAAACTGCTCCCCACCGGGGCACGCTGAAAAGAATTGTGGTAATATATAATTATATCATTAGATTGTAAAATAACAGGATATCTTCTCCATACGAGAGAGAAGAGTCCTGTTATTTTTATATACTGCTATATTATTTATAAGAAAGTCTTCCGCTTTGAAACACCAGGAGGATTTTTCAAAGGGAACCACATAAGGCAAAATTTCCGTCAAATATTTTGGCCTAGGGGTTGCCAGGGGACTGGCTAAGTCCCATGGCGGTTTTCTTATATTCCAATATAGAAAAAGGTTTCAGAAAAGTATTCCTGAGAAAGAAATGTTAATGCAAATTAACGGGTTCAAGGGAAGTCCCCTTGCGGGTCAGAGGGCAGTTCCCTCATGTACGAATCGGTTGATATAATGCAGTGCCGCGCCAATAGCCGGAGTATATTGTCCATGTGTGCCGACCAGCAGTTGATCAGCTGTGAGAGTGAATGGGTTATTTTCATTGATCAGATGCAGTAGCATATTGAGATCTTCCGGAACCAGGTAAGGGGCAAGATATCCGCTGATAATGATAGGGCTGTCGATGATCATATTCAGATTTCGCATCGCAAATGCAAGATGTTTAAGATAATCCTGCCAGATTGCATTCAGATTTTGGCTTACTGTAGAAAGTCCCATCTGCAGATCCTGCACGATCTGCAATTTGGAAGTCTGTTTTTCACGATAAATATACTGATAGACTTTTTCACGATTTATTTTTTTTAATGTAATAGTGGTTACACCTTTTTCCTTCATTGAATCAGCCAGAGGATGATAATTGCCGCTGGCATTTCCTTTCTCCCGATTCAAGAGGGGAATTTTTGTATTCCGGATTGATAAGCTTCATCCGATAATGATTAAAAGTTTTGCTTATATCATAAAACTAAGATTTGAATTTATTTTAGTATACCAAAAAAAAGAGGAGGAGCGGATAGTTTAACGCCGGTCATTGACAAATAGTTGTATTCTGTTTACCATGGACAACAGATACAGAGATTTATCCAGTAGATATTCAAATAAAATGTGGATAAGCATTTGAACGGGGAGGCCTGAAAATGAAGATAACAGAGCGATTGAATGTTCTTCGAGAGTTAATGAAAGAAAAAAAGATAGATGCCTATCTGGTGCCAACGGATGATTTTCATGGATCTGAATATGTGGGTGATTACTTCAAATGTAGAAAATATATCACAGGTTTTACAGGATCAGCGGGAACAGCTGTGATTATGCAGGACATGGCTGGGTTGTGGACCGATGGCAGATACTTTATTCAGGCGGCAGATCAGCTTCGTGGCAGTACGATTGAACTGTTCAGATCGGGTGAGCCGGGAGTACCGACGGTACATCAGTTTCTGGCAGAAAAGCTGGAAAAAAGTATGTGTCTGGGCTTTGATGGACGTACAGTCAGTGCAAAAGAAGCAGAAGAATTGGAGAAACTCCTGGAAGAAAAAAATATCACATTTGCTGTAAATGAGGATCTGATCGGAGAAATCTGGAGAGAACGTCCGGCACTTTCCTGTGAGCCGGTTATGGAGCTGGATGTGAAATGGGCGGGCGAATCAAGAAAGGATAAAATTGCAGGGATTCGAGAGCAGATGAAGGCAAAAAAGGCGAATATTTTTATTCTTACTTCACTTGATGATATCGCCTGGTTACTGAACATTCGCGGTAATGATATTCATTGTTGCCCGGTTGTTCTTTCTTATTTGATCATGACGGATACCGAGGTTCGATTATATGCAAACGCAGCTGCTTTTTCGGAAGAAATCTGTACAAATCTGGCAGATGATGGAGTAAAAATCTATCCGTATGAGGATGTCTATTCTTATGTTCAGACAATCTCAGAGGATAAAAAAATCCTGCTTTCCAAAGACAGTGTCAACAGCCGTCTGGTAAGTAATATTCCATGTAATGTGACGATTGTGGATGAGCCAAATCTGACACTTCTTCCGAAGGCAGTCAAAAATCAGACAGAGATGGACAACGAAAGAACTGCACATATCAAAGATGGTGTTGCAGTTACAAAATTCATTCGCTGGATGAAAACAAATGTGGCAAAAGAGAGGATTACAGAACTCGGCGCAGCAGAGAAATTATATCAGTTTCGCAGTGAGCAGGAGCATTTTATTGGAGATAGTTTTGATCCGATCATTGCCTATGGAAAGCATGCGGCAATTGTTCATTACAGTGCAACAGAGGAGACTGATATTCCATTAGAGGCCAGAGGGATGGTACTTGCAGATACTGGCGGACACTATCTGGAAGGTACGACCGATATCACAAGAACGATCGTATTGGGACCGGTCACAGAGAAAGAGAAGAAATATTTTACTGCAGTTCTGCGTGGAAATCTGAATCTCGCAGCTGCGAAATTTAAATACGGATGCACCGGATTAAACCTTGATTACCTTGCCAGAAGTCCGCTTTGGGAACTTGGCGAAGATTATAATCATGGTACCGGACATGGGGTAGGATATCTTCTGAATGTGCATGAAGGGCCTAACAGTTTCCGATGGAAAAATCTTCCGGGAAATCCGGCACCGGTGTTGGAAGAAGGTATGATTACATCCGATGAACCAGGATATTATCTGGAGAATGAATTTGGCATCCGTCATGAAAATCTTGTTTTATGTAAGAAGGCAGAAAAAACTCCTTTCGGGCAGTTTATGTGTTTTGAGTCACTGACTATGGTACCGTTTGACCTGGATGGAGTTGATACGGAACAGATGTCGGACCGTGAACGAAAACTGCTGAACGAATATCACAAAAAAGTCTATGTTACCATAGCACCATATCTAGATGAGGAAGAAAAAGCATGGCTGAGACAGGCAACCAGAGAAATCTGACAAAGGGTGAAAAAACATCGACCAGCAAGAGCCGTGAAGATTTTTCAGGCGCTTCGGGGGTGGTGGAGAAGCTTCGGCAGTATTATCACAGGGATAATATTACTGCATATGCGAAATACCACAAGACATTACATTTTGAGTAAATGATTACAAAATAGAATCTGTCAAATAAAAATATAATATTTTACTTTTTGTGCGGAAACAGGTATTATATAGGTAAAATGTTACTGTGTATTTGTAAAGTGACAGAGTAACAATAACAGGAAGATTTTCTGTGTACAGACAAAGATTTTCACACAAGGAGGAAGATTATCATGAAAATTGGTTTTATCGGTTGTGGAAATATGGCAACAGCCATGTTAAAGGGAATTCTGAAAAGTGGAGAAGTGGCAGCGACAGATATGATCGCTTCTGCAAAATCAGATAAGACACGTAAAAAGATCGAGCAGGAACTTGGCATTCAGAAGGCAGATACTAACGCACAGGTTGTGGATTTTGCGGATGTAGTTTTTCTGGCAGTGAAGCCACAGTTTCTGGAAGGTGTTCTGAATGAAATTAAAGACAGTGTAAAAGAGAAACAGATTTTTATCTCTATTGCACCGGGTAAAACATTACAGTGGCTTGGGGAACATCTGGGAGAAAAAACAAAAGTTATCCGCACTATGCCAAATACTCCGGCAATGGTTGGTGAGGGAATGACAGCGCTTTGTGTAAATGAGCTGGTCACAGAAAAAGAAACTGAACTTGCCGTAAAACTTTGTGATACCTTCGGAAAGACAGAAGTGATTCCGGAACATCTGATGGATGCGGTTGTAGGTGTTTCCGGAAGCTCTCCGGCATATGTGTTTATGTTTCTTGAAGCAATGGCAGATGCAGCAGTTGCAGACGGAATGCCGAGAGCACAGGCATACAAATTTGCGGCACAGTCCGTGCTCGGAAGTGCAAAACTGATGCTTGAGACAGGCAAACATCCGGGTGAACTCAAAGATATGGTCTGCTCTCCGGCAGGAACGACAATTCAGGCAGTGCGTGTTCTGGAAGAAAAAGGTCTGCGCAGTGCAGTGATCGAGGCTCAGACTGCATGTGTGAAAAAAGCAAAAGGAATGTAAAATAAAATTTAAATTGACAGGCAGACACTCATCAATGCACAGAAGCATCCGGATGATACTGATAGGATCGCTGGGCGTGTTTTTTTATAATTATTTTTTGCTTCTTGGGACAGCACGTCTCAAAGCACAGACAGCATTTGTGATAAATGAACTCTGGCCAGCGCTGATCATTCTTTTTTCCTGCTGGATCCTGAAAGAAAAGATGAATCCGGGAAAAGCAGCTGCTGTTATTTTTTCTTTTCTTGGAATTCTGGTTGTTACAACAGACGGAAATCTGGCGGAATTTTCGCTGGGAGATTCCAGAGGTGTTTTTTATGCGCTGATGGCGGCAGTGTGTTATGGCATGTACTGTACTTTAAATAAAAAAGAAATTTATGATAAGAATCTCAGTGTTATGATTTCCTATGCTGCAGGAACAATAACCGCATTTATACTTGTTCTCATACAGGGAAAGCTGACCATACCAACAGGAAGTCAGGCAGCGGGAATGCTCTGGAATGGAATTATATGTAATGCACTTCCATATCTTACCTGGGCGTTGGCCCTTGATCTGGGAAATACAGCGGTGATTGCCAATCTGGCATATCTGACTCCGTTTGTGTCACTGCTTCTGACACATTTTGTTCTGGGAGAAAAGATTACTGTGTTTTCTGTTCTGGGTTTGGTACTGATCGTGACAGGCATTATTATACAGATGATAGTAAATAAAAAAATGGAGGCATCAGAGATATGATATATACGGTGACGTTTAATCCTTCTCTGGATTATATAGTAGGCGTTGATGAATTTAAAACAGGAAAAGTAAACAGAACAGCAGAGGAACTTATTTTGCCCGGAGGAAAGGGAATCAATGTGTCAATCGTACTTCAAAACCTGGGAATGGAAAGTATCCCACTTGGTTTTGCCGGCGGGTTTACAGGAGAAGAGATTCGCAGACTGATGAAAGAGCGGAAGATAGAAGAGCAGTTTGTGCAGGTAAAGAAAGGAATCTCAAGAATCAATGTAAAATTGCGTTCTCTGCAGGTGGGAGAGAATGGTGAAAAAACTGTATCAGAGGAATCTGAAATAAATGGTATGGGACCGGAAATCAGTGGAGAAGAACTGGAAATTTTTTATCAGCAGCTAGATGCTCTGCAAAAAGGGGACATCCTTGTTCTTGCCGGAAGCATTCCGACGGTTCTTCCATCTACGATCTACCGTGATATTATGAAACGTTTGCAGAAGCGAGAAGTTATGATCGTTGTGGATGCAACCAAAAATCTGCTGGTAAATGTACTGGAGTATCATCCGTTTCTGATCAAGCCAAATAATTATGAGCTTGGAGAAATTTTTGGTGTTACGTTGAGCACAAAAGAAGACGTTATTCTTTATGCAAAAAAACTGCAGGAAATGGGCGCTGCAAATGTACTGGTCTCTATGGCGGGAGATGGGGCAGTTCTTGTGGCGGAAGATGGATCCACTTACAAAAGTGAAGCACCGGAAGGTAAGGTAAAGAATTCTGTTGGTGCAGGAGATTCCATGGTAGCCGGATTTTTATATGGATATTTGAAGTCTGGTATATATGAAGATGCTTTTTATTATGGAGTCTGTACTGGAAGTGCAAGTGCTTTTTCAGAGAATCTTGCAACACGAGAAGAAGTGGATACACTGTTGAGGAATATAAAAAACAGAGCATAAATTAATTCAAAGATTAGTTACGGTTCAGACATTGTGACGATATTCATAAGGAAGAACTTTTGTCTGGTTAAAGCTTGGGCAGTCACGCACCCATTCCAGAGATTCTTTGATGATCGCTGTCTGCATTGGAATGTTGTTTGGTCAACCATTATTTCTACAAATGTAGAATTAATGGTTGACTTTCTTTTTCTACAGATGTAGAATACAAATAACTTCTACAGATGTAGAAAATAAAAATCAGGGAGAATCCATTATGAAGACAAGAACAACAAAATTTATGACACTTATGACGGTAGCAACATTCGGAATTTTTTCAGCCGGAACGGTTATGGCAGCCGGAGATAATGACTTTTATACGCAGCCGCCGGCGGGTTCTGCCTGGGAGAAGGCAGATACAGAAGGCACTTATGCCAGCTATACAAATGGCAGTGATTATGTAAATATTTATAAATATTCACTGGATGATGTCAAAACCGGGATAGCCAAATGTAACGATACATATGAGGCCTGCTACCAGACAATTTATTCAGAGGGAAACAGTCTGTATATGGCAGTAGGATATGTAAAAGATGCAGATGATATCGGTGACGTCAGAAAATTTGTAGAGTATATTTCTTATCCGGGAAATCCGTCTCTTACGAGAGAGGCTGACGAAAATTCTGATAAATCAGAGCCCGGTACTTCTGGCCAGAAGTCTGGGGGAGAGACAAATTCCTCTGATTCTGATACAGAAAAAAACGCTTCTGTCAGTTCATCAGACAGCAGTGATGATTCAGATATCCGTACTACTTCACCGATGACATTAGTTGACAGTGATGGAAATACAATTGAGATCAATTATATTCTTCACAAGGATTATTCCTGTGAATATCGTGGAGATGACGGAATGGAATATACGGATAACGGGGATGAAACTTATACAGATGAAAATGGAAATACGTATACAGCTCTGAATGATGACACACATCATCTGGGACATACGCTGGAACAGCATGATCTTCAGGATGCGGACGGCAATACAGTGACAGTTACGGAAACTACAAATGGTGATTATTATTTCCGTGACGACAATGGCACCGGATTTACAGACAACGGAGACGGAACATGGAGCGATGAAAATGGCAGCAGCTATACCGAAATGAATTGATAGGTAACTGTTCACAGGTAATATTCCGCGAGGTGTTTTGCCATGAATATGGCAAAATCCCGAGACATACGGGGCAAAATCCTATCACCGAAGGTGATCTGGAATGGATTTTGACCAAGTTGCTGTGAACGGAGTGAACAGTAACATTGATAGCGACGAGCTTCTGTAAAATGTGCAGAAGCTCTTGCCATTTTTGGACCCCGTGGTAAAATAAAATTATTCCTACATTTGTAGGAAATATATCAGATGTGAATCAGGAGGGTGGAAAAGAGTGAAAAAAACATATCAGAGATTACCTGAATCAGAATTGGATATCATGCTTGTTCTTTGGAACGGAACTCCTCCGATGACCAGGTCGGAAATTGAAAAAGTAATCAATACAAAGAAAAAACTTGCATCGACAACAATCCTTTCACTGCTGACAAGACTGGAGAGTAAAAATTTTGTGGAAGTGACGAAACAGGGAAAATTAAACCTGTATACTCCATTGGTTTCGCAGTCAGATTATCAGGCACATGAGAGTCAGAGTGTTCTTGAGAAACTCTATGGAAATTCATTAAAAAAATTTGTCACCTCACTTTATCAGGGGAAAAAAATCAGCTCTGAAGAAATTCATGAACTCAGCGATTTTCTTAAGGAGCTGGAAGACGGGGAGGAATAGCAAATTATGGAGATTTTTGTTCTGCATATTCTGAAATTGAATATTATTGCAGCAGTTATAATTTTACTGGTCAAACTGCTTGCGATGCTGTTTAAAGGTCAGGTATCAGCGAGATGGAAGTATATTATCTGGCTGCTGATTGCACTGAGTCTCTGTGTTCCGGTGCGCCTTCCGGCGAATCTGACATTGGTGGATTTTAAGGTACAGAGAAGTATTCAACAGAATGAACAAAATTCGAAGACAACGGATTACGCAGCAAGACCGGGAGAGAGACAGCAGAAAATGGAAATAATGTCTTCTGTGAATAATAATACGAAAAGTCAGTCTGAAGTTCCGGAACAAAAAGAGTTTATCGTGCATACGGCTGGAAAATGGCTGAAAACTATTGCTGTAATTTTTGCGTCGGTCTGGCTGAGTGTGGCAGTGCTTAAACTGGCAGGAGAACTGCTGGCATATTACCTTTCCATGAAAAATCTCAGGAGAATGAGCCTTCCAGTCAATGATCCGGTGAGTATTCAGATGTATAGAGATGTATGCCGGAAAAAGAGTGTGCGCAGAGCACCGGAGCTCAGACAGAATGCGGGTCTTACTACACCACTTCTGGCAGGACTCTTCCATACAAAGTTGTATCTTCCGGCAACAGGCTATTCCGCAGAGGAGCGAAAACTGGTATTTTACCATGAACTTACACATTATTGTCATCGGGATCTCTGGTATAAGATGCTTCTTCGAATCTGTGCAACAATATACTGGTTTAATCCGTTTCTTCTTATTATGCTGAAAGAAGCAGATAAGGATATCGAGAATCTGTGTGATACGGCAGTGATTAACCGTGTAAACAAAAAAGACCACAGGCTTTACAGACAGCTGCTTCTTCGTACAGTGGCGATGAATAATCAGATCCCATATGTAACAGCAAGTCTCAATGACAGCGGAATGGTGTTTAAGGACAGAATTTTGTATATGGTGAACATACGGAAGCTTCGTAGAGGAATCCTGCCGGGAATTCTTGTGACGGTGCTTCTTGCGGGCAGTAACCTCGTATTTAATGTTTCGGCCGGGACAGATACAGCCCCAACGCGAACAGAGAGAACAGGGCAGGAAAAAAATACAGATCCGGAAGAAAAGAATGCACCGGATTATGCACCATTTTCTGAAATGATAGATATGCAGAAAATAGCAGGGACACAGAGTGAAACGGGAGTGTCAGAGGATACAAATACAGAAGCTTCTGTAAATTCGGGAGAAAACATCAGTGCGGAAACAAATTCTGATTCTACTGTGGAAAGCAACGAGCAGGAAAGTGAAACGACAGATAATGGAAGTGGTTCTGACAGCGATGGGTCAGGATCCTATTATGAGAGTCTTCCGGCAGGAGTGCCATACACCAGTGGCTTCAGTACTCCTTCCGGTGTGGCATCGATTGTAGCATCAGGTGAAGGTGATGAGGAATCCAGAGTCCTTTACGACAACGGAGATGGAACTTATTCTGACTATAACGGATTTCAATACAGCTATCAGGGAGACGGAAACTGGGCAGATGCCAATGGAAATTCTTATCGTACCTGGAATGACGAAGACTACAATTTGGGAACGAAGCTGGGACAGCATGAACTCCAGGGCAGCGGCGGAAGTGTCGATGTAAAAGAGACCACAAACGGAGATTATTATTATTGTGATGCAAATGGTGTTGGCTATACCGATAACGGCGATGGCACCTGGACCGATGAGAATGGGAATAGTTATACGGAGTAAAGTCTGCTATGCATGATAAAAAGATAGTATTTTACTTTTGAGGTGGAAACGGGTATCATATGGGTAACAACTTTTTCACCCAAGAAGGAGGATTATCATGAGCAAAGTAGTAGATATTACTGGAGTTTCTTCAAAGGAAGCCAGATTGAAAAGAATTATAGCTTCTCTGGAAGAAATAAAAGATACTCTTGTGGATGTGATTGATGCATATGAAGCAGAAGATGAGAGCAGTGACAAACTGGATCTTCTGACAGAGGCACTGGATGCACTGGAGGATGCGAATGACGCACTGAATGATGCATCCGATGAAGCCTGACACGGAGAGAAAAATATGGCATCAGAAAGAGCAGACGAGCTTTACAGAGCATTGATTGAAAGAAGATATCCGAAGGAACTATGTTCAGAAATTGCCTACAAGTATCTGAATACGGATTACACAGCAACGCGCATGCTGGGGTATCTGTACAGGATGACAGAGCCACCCGCAGTTGAGGTAGTGGTGGATGAAATGATTGCAATTTTGAGTGACAGGGAGCAGCTTATAAAGGAAAAAGAATCAGAACATGCCCAGGCTGTGATCAGTGAGATATACAGGGAAGGGCTGTAGATATATAATCGGATCCCTTTTACACACAATAAAAAGAGTGCAGATCCTGACAATTCAGTGCAGGATTTACACTCTTTTGTGTTATGGAAGAGTTTGGTAAATGGATGATATACCCTTGCAGTATATTAACGTTTACGCAGACGAAGTACATACAGGATCACACCTGCGACGATCATAATTGGAATTAAGACACTTAAGACTGTGCACAGAAGGATGATCACAACAGCTGCAATCAGTATGACAGCCAGTTTGCCGTACCATGTCGTCAGATCCAGATGGAAGCTGTGCTGTTTTACCTTTCCATGTCCGGAATCGAAATTTTCGTATCCGTTATATCCGGAAGAATGGCCGTTATATGATTCGGAATAATATTCCGTAGTCTGAGGATTTCCTGATGCGGCAGCTTCTGTGTCCAGAAGTGTACGTGCGATCAGATGAGGATCGCCGAGTTCATTTAAAATATCGTCTTCACTGCGTCCTTTACGCTGTTCTTCTTCAATATAATTGCGATAATATTGTACATGGGCGGCAACATTTCCCTCCAGCATCTGCCCGGAAAGCTGTTCATATAAAATGTCAAGAAATTCTTTTTTGTTCATAACAAATCTCCATAAAAGCAAATTCATTGCCTCTGACAGAGGCTTAATTATCAGAATGGCAACATTTTACCACATATAATGAGGAAGGAATAGAGATTGAAATATTAAATTTTCATAAAAGACGGGGTAGAAAGTCGGATAAAAAAACCAACTTAATTCATAAGAAATTGCATTTACCTGAAAAACATGCCTGTTTGAATATAAAAAAGAGTGCAGATCCTGACAATTCGGTACAGGATTTACACTCTTTTTTACTACAAAATTTCCCGGTATTGTTCCGGGGTCATGCCGGTTTTCTTTTTAAATATCCGGAAAAAATATTTCGGATTATCATATCCGACCGCTTTGGAGATCTGGTACATCTTACGGTTGGAATCTTTTAATAATTCTTTGGATTTTTCTATCCGGACTTCGTTCAGATAATCAATAAACTTCATTCCTGTCTTCTGTTTGAACAGGGTACTCAGGTAGCTCCGGTTCAGATAAAAAAGAGAAGCAATAAAATCCTGAGTCAGATTTTTTGGATAGTTGTGCTGCATGTAAGTCTGGATTTTTTCAACCACATCATCACCGGAATAAATGCTTTCAGCCTTCAGAAGCTCCGTGATATTCATAAAAAACTGGTAGTAATAATCCTTCAGTTCCTTCAAAGAAAAGATGTAATTGACCACATTCTGGATACTGTTGGAGGACTTTGGTGTTTCCTGCTTCAGGTAATAATTCAGGATATTGCGGCACTGTCCGGAAAGATAATAGCAGTAGTATTTTGCATCTGCAAGTGAGAAGTCAGAAGTTCTGGCCATCAGATCAAAAAGCTGTCCGGTCAGATCCTGTACCTCGGCAGTCATTCCTGCTTCCACACGAAAAAGAAATTCCTCTTCCTGTTCCCATATAAAGGAGCGAGGTTCTGCCACCTCCTTGTAGTAAAAGATGTTTTCGGAGTCTCTATTAAGTTTCTGACGATTCAGAGCAGCGGATGTTTCTTCAAAAGCTTCGTGCAGTTCGCTGAGATCAGAGTGAGGCTGGCTGATACCGATGATCAGAGAATTCTGGAGATGTCGTACATAGTCAGTAAGAGCAGAGGAAATCTGATCGACCAGCCGTCTGGAATGAATTATTTCTGTATTGGGCATAAAAAGAACCAGGAATCCCATTTGATCAGATGCGGCATTTGGAAGATAAAGAGCGAGGTCACCAAAACCACCATCTTCCAGCCAGTGCTGGATATCTATATTCTGTATCTGCGAAGTGGATTCAAAATACAGTGTGAGCAGCACAAGCTGATGCGTATCATTGATGAAATTCAGTCGTTTTGAAGAGATGGAACCTTCTCCGACATGATAACCAAGGATCAGGTTGGTCAGATGCTGGATATCATAGTCATAGTAGGCTGCTTCTTTTTCTTCATCACTGTCGGTGACTCTTGAAAGGGTCTGGCTGTCTTCCAGGCGTTCGATCGCGCGGGAAATGCAGTCCTGGATTGCCTCCTTGCTGAATGGTTTCAGAATATAATCGATGGCAGCAGCAGAAATTGCCTGTTTGACATAGTCGAAGTCACGGTAACCGCTGATGACGATCAGTGGCATATCTGGATAATTTTCTGCCAGATAAGGAAGCAGTTCTTTCCCACCCATGATTGGCATCTGCATATCCAGAATCACAATGTCCGGATGCACTTCCTGGATCAGTTCGATTCCGGCTTTGCCATTATCTGCTTCGCCGATACAGGTTATCCGGTCTTCCATAGGCTGAAGCTTTTTAATGGTGCCTTTACGGATGAGAGATTCATCGTCTATAACAATATAAGTATACATAGCTATCCTCCTGTCATTTCAGAATAGGAAGTCGGATCCGTACATTGGTCCATTCACTCTGGCTGCTGGTGACAGTCAGGCCGTAACCTTTGCCGTAATACAGTTCGATTCGACTGTGAATGTTTTTTAGTCCGATGCTTTGCTTGTTACGGTGTCCTAGTTCAGTGAAAGAAGCCTCTTCCATGAGTGAACTCTGGAGTTTTGTAAGTGTTTCAATAGCCATTCCCTGTCCGTTATCATATACATCTATCATCAGACAGTTGTTTTCAGCATAAGCTCGGATGTTGATGGTATCACCAGTGGTGCAGTAATTCAGTCCGTGATATAATGCATTCTCAACCAGTGGTTGGAGTATCAGTTTCAAAACCTTGTTATTCAGATATTCCGCTGGAATATCCAGTTCCAGATGGAAACGATTGTCAAAACGAATTCTCTGGATAGTAACATAGTCATTTACGTGGTCGAGTTCATCCTGAACCGTCACAAGCTCACTTTGTGTTTTTAATGTATAGCGGAACATATTTCCAAGTGCAAGCGACATGGTGGCAATGCTTTCGTTATCCTCCAGTTCAGCAATACTGTTGATTGCTTCCAGTGTGTTGAACAGGAAATGGGAGTTGATCCTTGCTTCCAGCGATTTCATCTGTGCATCCAGAAGAACAAGCTTGTCCTGATAATCCTGTTTGACCGCTGCATTCAGCGATTCCACCATGGCATTATATTCGTTATACAGCGTACCGATCTCATCTGTCCGATTCAGATAACGGGTGGACTGGATCAGCGTATGTCCGGACTGAGAGGACATCTTATGACTTAAGTGTTCCACTGGATGTACCATATAACGGGAGATAATATAAGCAAAAATAATATAACCGGTGATACATACCGCACAGATGATTATGATCAGAACAGCTGTGACATTGAATTCTTTTGCCAGGTTTGTATAATCCATGACCATGGTAAGACGTAGTGGTGAGAGATTGAGGTCTGTACGTTGTACATTGCCGCCATCGTTTACAAAACCAGAGGGCAGTTCATTATAATTAGTATATAAAACATCATTGGTATTGGTATTGTCAATAGTAAGTAAAGTGACCTCCGGCATGGTGTTGACGGCGCTCAGATCCAGCATTTGGGAATTACAGTCCAGCATCAGGACTCCGACGACCTCATGAGTGTAGATGTCTTTCAGACACTGCGAAAAAAAGATTGTCTGTTTTCCACCTGTAAAGCAGTCGTGAACTGCGTTGCCGCTTACATAAAGTGCACCATCAAGATCAAGTGTATCCTGATACCAGTCTGCATTCTGAAAATCATAACTGGACTGGATCGTTCCGTTTTCATCATTTGTACAGTCAAAAATATAACCGGATGGAGTGAAAATATAGATGCCGTAGATATCCTGATCAGAATACAGAAGATTCTGACAGGTACGTTTGAAAGATTGCGACATCTTAAAATATTCGTAAGTGTCCGGTGGTGAGTCAGAATCTTTGAATTCTTTCAGATCACTGATAATGCTGGTACCGTCGTTGTAATAGAAATTAAACGTACCGGCAGTCTGGCGTATGGTATCTAAAGTATCATTTGCAGCATTCCGGGCATTTTCAAACAGATGGGATGAGATCACATCCATGCGTTCATAAGTAGTCTGTGTGTAACGCTGGTAACAGAAAACAGTAAATAAAAGCAGCGGTACGGTGGCCAGAATACTGAATGTGAGAAAGATTTTTGTGCGTAGTTTCATTTTTTTACCTCGAAAACAAAATCTAAAAAAAGTACACCATTAAACCCAACAAAAGTGTACCATGACTGTGCTAGAATGTAAACATCAAATGAAAGACACGTGAATAGTGTGAAAACATGAAAGGGAGGATTTTAATTATGAAATTCAAAAAAATGGCAGCAGTTGCTCTTGCAGGCGTTACAGCATGCGCTACCGTACCGGCAGCAGTTCCGGTATTTGCAGCAGAGGGCTATGATCATGAAGCAATTGAGAATGCAGGAGACATCACACTTACTATGATGGTTTCCGGTGTTGCATCTGACAATGATTTTGAGACAGAACAGTTACCAAAACTGGTAAAGGAAAAATGGCCGAATGTAACACTTGAGGTAACAAAGCTTCCGGATGATAACTACTATACCTCTCTGAAAACAAAACTTGCTTCCGGTGAATGTCCGGATATTATTCTGACACAGCCAATGTATGCCGGACAGAACTCCTGCTACGCACTGGCAGAAGCTGGATATCTTGCTTCCTTAAATGACCTTGATAATGTGCAGGGAAGAGAAGATGCTCTTTCTTCTGTTACTTATGACGGAGACATTGTGACAGATACATCAAGCGTTGCTATTCTTGGTACATACTATAATAAAGAATTGTTTGCACAGGCTGGCATTGAGAGCGAACCTCAGACATGGGATGAATTCCTGGAAGACTGCAAGAAGCTGAAAGATGCCGGAATTCAGCCAATCGTAATGGGCGACAAAGATCAGTATGTTCTTCAGTTTGGCCTGTATCAGCTGGCAGCAGACGAGATCTACTCCAAGAATCCTGATTTTGATACACAGTTAAGAGACGGAGATGCAAGCTTCACTGATGAAGGCACATGGGACAAGGTTCTTGAAATGTACAAGACTCTGTATGATGAAGGCTACATTGATGCTTCCAAATCTCTTGGATATGGCGCTTCTCAGGCAATCCAGGATTTCATTGACGGAAAAGCAGCTATGACTTTTGATGGATCTTTCAACGCAACAGCTCTTCTGGCAGAAGGTGCAGGCGGGGACTTTGAGAGAGGATACTTCCCGATTCCTGGAACAGATGGTGTTTACACAGCAACATGCCTTGGTGCAGGATACAGTATCTACAGCAAATCTGAGCATGTAGATGAATGTAAAGAACTTCTTGACTACTGGCTGGATGGTGAATCAGAGTTATGGGATGCGTATACTTCAACAGGAAAAGTTATTGTTACATATGGTAATGGTGCAGATGCTACACCGAACTATGACCTGTTCAAACCATTCATTGACCTTCTGAATGATGGTAAAGGCTTCTACTGGAGCAATCAGGCATGGCCGGCAGGAACAGAGACAGAAATGGAATCTCTGTTCAGTGAAATGGTTGGCGGCCAGGGAACTGAGATTGAAGATATCACTGAAGGAATGCAGGATAAATTCGAGGATCTTCTGGACGAATAACAGGGTTTAACCATAATAGAAAAAGATGAATTATCACTGCCCTGGAACTTAAGACAAGCTTCAGGGCAGTTCCATCTTAAATGGAGGGAAAAGGAATGGCACAAACTAAAATGAAGAAAAAAGGTGCAAACACATCTCTGGTATTTACCAACAAGATGTACTTCTTCCTGATACCGGCACTTGCATTTTTCCTGATCTTCTGGATCTATCCGGTACTGCAGCTTTTTTATTACAGTGTAACAAACTTCAACGGTGTCAATTATGATTTTGATTTCGTTGGAATGAAAAACTATATTAAGGTATTAAATAATGGTACGCTGACCAACTCTATGAAAAACACGCTGGTTTATGCAGTGATCACAGTCCTGCTCAGTAATGTGGTTGGTCTTGCTGTTGCAATGATTCTCAATACAAAGATTCGTCTTAAGGGTCTGTTCCGTACCTGTGCATATTTTCCGGCACTGTTCAGTGCTATCGTAATCGGTTTTATCTGGTCTTATGTTTATATGCCAGGTTCTGGTATGATCGCAAGCCTTCTGTCCATGTTCGGACTGGATGGTGGTGCATTTAACCCGTTGGGAAACTATAAGACTGCACTTTATGCGATTGCGATCGTGGAAGCATGGAAAGCCTTTGGTACAACAATGATCATTTATCTGGCAGGTCTGCAGACGGTTGATGAAAGTCTTCTGGAAGCAGGACGTATCGATGGATGTACAGAATGGCAGCTGTTCCGTAAGATCAAACTGCCGCTGATTTCATCAACCGTTACGATCAATATTATTCTTTCTGTAATTTCCGGTCTGAAGGCATTTGACTATTCTTTCATTATGACGAACGGTGGTCCTGGTAAATCAACCAAGACACTGATGTTCCAGGTATATGAGACAGCCTTTACAGATATGAAGATGGGACGTGCAAGTGCATTCTCAGTACTCGCATTTGCATTCATTATCGTAATCACAGTATGTATGCTTCTTTATATGAATAAGAGGGAGGTGGAATTATAATGGCATTTGGAAAGAAAAAAGAATCTCGCGAGGTTGAAGGATATATGAAACTGACACCAAAGAGTGCACTTATCTATCTTGCGATTATTGTTTTCTGTATCATCGTAATTTCACCACTGGTTATTGTATTTTCCAGTTCCCTTCGTTCACCGGGGAATCAGGCATCCCCACTGATGCTTTTCTCAGAATTCACTCTGGCAAGTTACAAACAGGCATTCAGCAACATGAGTTATCCGATGGAACTGATCAACAGTATCCTGACAACCGGCGGTTCTGTTCTTTGTGTAGTAATTTTTGCTACCATGGCAGCATACCCGATCGGACGTATTAAAACCAAAACAGCAAAATTTCTGTATTACTTTTTTATTTCAGGTCTGATCATCCCATCTCAGATGGTTATCGTTCCGATTGCTCAGACTCTGAACAGACTGGGTATTCCGAATACCCGTTTTACACCGATGATCATGTTTATTACCTGTTCTCTTCCATTCTCCGTATTCCTGTTTTCAGGATTTATGAAAGGTGTTCCGGTTGAGATTGAAGAATCTGCATACATCGATGGTGCCAGCCTTCCGAAGCGTTTTGCTTCCGTAGTATTTCCGCTTCTTCAGCCGGCAATTGTATCCTGTGTTATCACACAGGGACTCTGGATCTGGAATGACTATTTCTATCCGATGGTATTTATTTCAAAGAAAGCACAGTATTCTCTTCCGGTAGGTATGCTTCAGTTCCTTGGTGACAAGGAAAACCCTGCCCAGTGGAATATACTGTTTGCAGCATGTGTACTCTGTGCACTGCCTCTGATCATTGTATTCCTTGCACTGCAGAAACAGTTTGTCAACGGAATCGCAGCAGGAGCAGTTAAAGGCTGATGCCTGATACAGAATTATATATGGGTCGGTATTTTATGCCGGCCCATTGATTTTATAACGCAAAAAACAATCTGCAGATAAAATGTAAAAGTAAATGAGAAAGGAAGTATTTCAGATGGATGAAAAAAAAGAAAAGAAGAGTATGAAGAATAATCTGGAGTACTTCTGGATGTATTATAAACTGCCGTTTATAGCAGGGATGATAGTCGTCATTCTGGCAATGTATTTTCTGATTACAACACTGACCACAAAAGATACAGCATTATCTGTAATGCTGATCGACTGTCACACGGAAATGAGCGGTGAAGAGATGGCAGAGGAGTATATGGATACAGCGGGGATCAATAAGAAAAAATATCAGGTACAGATACAGAACAACCTGATGTTTCAGGGTACAGATTCAGGCAGTTATTCTATGACAAGCCTTTCTAAATTTATGGCAGATATCGGAAGCGAACTTCTGGATGTATGCGGTATGCTGAAGGATGATTTTATAAAGTATGATGGCTCACAGACCTGGACAGATCTGCGCAAATATCTGACAGACAAGCAGATGGAAGAACTGAAAGACAGACTTCTGACAGCGGATGACGGAAGAGTGATCGGCATTCTGGCAGATGATCTTCCTGTCCTGCAGGCAGAGGAATGCTATACGAATAAAGAAACAGAAGCGGCAATCGGTATTATTTATAATGCACCGCACAAAGACGAAGCAGTAAAATATCTCCTGTATCTTGCAGGAGTCAAATAACAGGAGGTATAAAGTAATGGGAATTTTTTCACCGGATGGTGCGCTGGCAAGGCTTTTGAACACGCTTGGAAATCTGATCGTACTGAATATTCTGACGATCATCTGTTGTGTCCCGGTTTTTACAGCCGGAGCGGCAATGACGGCATTGTATACGATGGTCATGCGGATGGCACGTAAGGAAGACGGAAAAATTATTTCAGAATATTTCAAAGCATTCAAGGCTAATTTTAAACAGGCAACCATTCTCTGGCTGATCTTTGGCGGACTGATCGCATTCATGACATTTGATATCTGGCTCCTTCGTTCCATTACAGGAACTTTTGGAATGGCGTACCGCGTAATACTTTTTGTGATCGTACTGATTTTTGCGATGCTACTGATCCATATTTTTGCAGTGCAGGCGCGTTTTGATAATACAATGAAAAATACAGCAAAGAATGCTCTGCTGTTCTGTGTGGGCAAGCTTCCACAGGCAGTTCTGATGCTGTTTCTGACACTGATTCCGGCGGTACTTCTGACCATATCTTATCGTTTCATTTCGGTGGATTTTCTGATCGGATTATCCGGACCGGCGTATCTGGCAGCGATTTATTTTGCAGATCTTTTTAAAAATTATGAAGATGTAGAGGAGGAAACAGTGAAATGAGAACCATTAAGACAAGACATTTTACTGGAACAACAGACAATACAGTAACCAAAAGAGAACTGGATAATCGTAAGGTTGCCAGAAGAGCGGCGGCAGAAGGCATGGTTCTTCTGAAAAATGAAGGAATTCTTCCTTTGAAAGAAGGAACAAAGATCGCACTCTATGGAGTTGGCGCATCTAGGACAATCAAGGGTGGAACAGGCTCCGGTGATGTCAACGAGCGCGAGACAGTCAGCATTTATCAGGGAATGAAAAATGCCGGATTTGAGATTACGACAGAAGACTGGATCAAGGATTTCGATGAAAAATACCAGGCTGCCAGATATGCATGGCGTGATGAGATAGAGAACGAAGCAGCAAAACTGGAAGATCAGGTATCAGGATTTTTTAATGTTTACTCTACCACACCATTCAGAATGCCGGCAGGTGCGCCTGTTACTCAGACAGATGCAGACGTTGCCATTTATATTCTCAGTCGTATTGCAGGAGAGGGTGCAGACCGTTTTGACGAAGCAGGAGATTATTATCTGACAGAAGAGGAGAAGAAACAGCTCGCTGATATCTGCAGCATGTATGAGCATGTGATTGTTGCAGTAAATACCGGAGGACTGGCAGATCTTTCCTTTATGGATGAATATGTGAATATCGAAGCACTTCTTCAGATCGTACAGCCTGGTATGGAAGCCGGAAATGCTTTTGCTGACATCATCAGCGGCAGGGTGACTCCGTCCGGTAAAATGACTGACAGCTGGGCAGTCAAATATGAAGATTATCCGAACAGTAAAACCTTTTCTCATAATAATGGAAATGTGGATAAAGAATATTACACAGAAGGTCTGTATGTAGGTTATCGCTATTTTGACAGCTTTGATGTTCCGGTAAGATATGGATTTGGTTATGGACTTTCCTATACAACATTTGAAACGAAAGTACTTTCAACAGTACTCAAGGACAATAAGATTGTTGTAGAGACAGAGACAATCAACACAGGAGATACATACAGCGGAAAAGAAGTTGTGCAGTTGTATGCTACCTGTCCGGCAGGAAAACTGGAAAAAGAATACCGCCGCCTTGTGGCTTTTGACAAGACAGGTCTTCTTGCACCGGGACAGAGCGAAAAAATGACTCTTGAGATTGCTTTAGATAAACTTACCTCCTACAGTGAAGCAGAAGCTGCATGGGTTCTGGAAAAAGGTTCTTATGTAATCTGGACAGGAAACAGTCTGGAAAGCTCCTCACCATGCGCAGTTCTTGCACTGGATGCAGATGTGGTTCTTACTAAAACTCAGAATATCTGCCCACTGAAAGAAGAGCTGGAAGAGATGAAACAGTCTTCTGAGAAGATGACACAGAAACTTGCTGCACTTCTGAAATTTACAGAAGAAAAAGCGCTTCCGGTTATGGAATTAAAAGCAGCAGATGTGGAAACACGAGTGGTTGAATATCATTCCAACGCAGAATGTGTACCGGCAGAAGCGCGTGAATTTGTGGATACCTTAAGAACAGAGAAACTGGTGGCTCTGGCAAGTGGAGATCCGGGCAAGGGACAGGGAAGTAACCTTGGTTCAGCAGGAATTTCTGTGCCGGGTTCAGCAGGTGAGACAAATGACTGTGCACTGGAAGACGGAATTCCGGGAATTGTTCTGTCTGACGGACCAGCAGGCCTTCGTCTGATGAAACATTATAATGTGTATGAAGGCAAGATTGTTAACAAACCATTTAAGTTCAGCCTGGAAGGAGGACTTTTCTGTGAAGGTGAACCGGCTGATCCGGGAGAAACCAGGTATCAGTACTGTACTGCGATTCCGGTAGGAACTCTTCTTGCACAAACCTGGGATACTGCACTTATCGAAGAAATTGGTGAGATGATCGGTGGTGAGATGGAAGAATTTTCTACAACATTATGGCTGGCTCCGGGTATGAATATCCATCGTAATCCACTCTGCGGACGTAACTTTGAATATTATTCTGAAGATCCGCTTGTTGCAGGAAAAATTGCGGCAGCCATGACAAATGGTGTACAGAAGGTGCCAGGATGTGGAACAACCATAAAGCATTTTGCATGTAATAACCAGGAAGATAACCGTATGGGATCTGACAGTATCGTAAGTGAAAGAACACTTCGCGAAATTTATCTGAAAGGATTTGAAATTGCAATCACAGAATCCCAGCCGATGTCTATTATGACCAGCTATAATCTGATTAATGGTGTTCATGCGGCAAACAATGAAGATACCTGTACAAAGGCTGCAAGATGCGAATGGGGATTCCAGGGCATGATCATGACAGACTGGACAACGACAGAACAGGGTGAAGACTGTACAGCATCCGGATGCATGAGAGCAGGAAATGATCTGGTAATGCCGGGAGCATTCAGTGACAGAGATAATCTGAACCAGGAGCTTGCAGATGGTACTCTTTCTATGGATGACCTTAAAGCATGCATCAGCCGCCTGGTAAATATTGTATGGCAGTCCAATCAGTTTGAGAATGCAGTTCCGTATAAAAAAGTAAAATAAAATCGAGGCAGACTATGAGCGAGAAGAAATTTGAAGTATATGATCTGAAGGTTAATCAGATTACGGAAGCACTTGGCATGGATGTAGAAAAACCGGTATTTTCCTGGAAATTAAGAGCTGAAAAACAGAATACTATGCAGAAACAGGCACAGATTCTGGTTGAAAAAACAGCCGGCAGTGCAGGGGTCTGGGACAGCGGTGTAATGGATACTGATGAATCCGCAGGAATTGCTTACGCAGGTGAAGCACTGGAAGCAGAGACAAGATATTACGTAACAGTAAAAGTATGGGATCAGGACGGGGAAGAGGCAGAGACCTCTTCCTGGTTCGAAACCGGACTTATGAATGGTAGTATTTCTGCATGGGACGGTGCAAAGTGGATTGGTGCTCCGGAATTCAATGTGGCATCTGAAAAGCTTGGTGTGTTTGTACTGGAAAGTACATTCCGCATCAAAGAAGGCACAAAAGCAGGTGTCGTTTTTGGAGCAAATGATGCGCGTCTTATGGATATCAGCAAGAACGAACTGCAGGTTGAGGGAGAGAACGATATTCGTTTTGTTCTGAATATTGCAAAATCACCGGCGGTGATCGAAGTTTACAGAAGAGGATACTGTAAAGAAGATGTGGCAGATACTCCGCTGTATGAACTTGGAACAAAAGATCTGAAGACAGACAGAGAACTGATTACAGAAGAAAATAAGCATGATTTTCATAAACTGACTATCGAAGTAGAGGGAAATGGAGTCTATACGTATCTGGATGACTGCGTAGTGGATGAGGTATATGTCGATGGACCTTTTGGCGGACAGATGAGAACACCGAGGCAGCTGAATCCGCTTGGGTTATTTGACGTTACAACATTTCCGCGTCTCTGCGAGATGGGATATTATGTAGGTGCTGACAGTGAGGCAGAATATCAGGGAATTCGTGTACGGAATCTTCGAAAACCATGCGCAGAGATTCTTGCGGTTGATACCGAAAACGGAAAGAATCTTAAAGGAGAATGTCTGGAGATTTCCAACCCAAGTTGTTTTTCTCTGCCAATGCTTCGTACCAACTTTACAGTGAATGGCAAAGTGGCAAGTGCGAGACTGTATGCAACTGCACGTGGAATCTATGAATGCAGCATGAATGGAAAACGCGTGACAGAGGAATATTTTGCACCGGGCGCAAGTCAGTATGACAGCCATCTGATGTATCAGACTTACGATGTGACAGATCTGGTGCAGGAAGGTGAGAATGGTCTGGGCTGTATTCTTGCATCCGGATGGTGGAGTGATTCATTCAGTTTCCGTCTGTACAATTATAACTACTGGGGCGACAGGCCATCCTTCCTTGGGAGACTGGTGATCACCTATGAAGACGGACATAAGGAAACAATTGTTACCGATGACAATACCTGGCAGTATTTTGGTGAGGGACCATATCGATACGCAGGATTTTTCAATGGTGAAACATATGATGCCCGACTGGAAGAAAACTATTTTAATTTTTCAAAATCGGATTTCAAGGCAGACGGTCTGAAGAAACCTGAAGTCATTACACCGGTTGTAATGGAAGAACAGGAAGGTATTTTTCCTGGCGCAGCATGCTGGCCGGCTATGAATGAGAAGGAGCCGGAGCTTGTCGGTAGCTATCAGGCACCGGTTCATGAGGTAGAAACTTTTACTGCAAAATCCATGACTGAACCGTTACCAGGCACTTACATTTATGATCTGGAACAGGAGATTGCGGGCGTGCCGGTTCTGAAATTCAAAGGAAAAGCCGGACAGAAGATCACAATCCGCTACGGAGAAGTACTCTATCCGGATCTGCCGGAATATAAAGGTCTGGTTGGTCAGATGCTGCAGGCGAACCTGCGTGAGGCTTCCAATGAAGATACTTATTACTGTAAAGGCGAAGGTATAGAAATTTACAAACCGCGCTTCACATTCCATGGATTCCGTTACATTGAGATCAGTGGAGTTGATGAAGCACCGGCTCTGGAGGATGTGCAGGCAGTTCTTCTTTCCAGCGTGGATCAGATCACCGGTAAGTTCCATTGTGATAATGAACTGATCAACCGGTTTACACAGAATGTTAAATTCAGTCAGTACTGTAATTTTATCAGCATTCCGACCGACTGTCCGCAGAGAAATGAGCGTATGGGCTGGATGGGAGATACACATATTTTCTGTCGTACTGCAACCTATCAGAGCAACGTAAAGAATTTCTATCTGAGAAATCTGCAGGCAATGAAAGATATGCAGACAGAGGACGGAAGACTGCCGAGTATTGCTCCGGCAGGCGGTGGATTCGGCGGACAGACTTATGAGAGTGCCATGATCCTGATTGTATGGGAACTCTATCAGCAGTATGGTGATGCAGCTCTGATTGAGGAATACTACGATTCTATGGATCATTGGATGGACAGCATGAAAGCATTTGGACTTCCAGGAACACCGTCACTTCATATAAATGAATGGCTTGGTGACTGGCTGGCACCAGTTCCGGCAGATGATTATCTGATCTTTAATGCATTCCACTACAGAAATGCAGCTCTTATGGAGAAGTTTGCAGTCCTGACCGGAAATGTAGAGGGTCAGAAGAAATATCACCAGATTGCAGAGGAAACAAAGAGATATTGGAATGATACCTTTACAGATAAAGAGACCGGTATCACAAAGAATGCCGATGGAAGTACCTGTGATGTGCAGGGAAGCTATTCTATCGGACTGAACTGTGATGTATTTGCAGATGCAGTGAAAGAAAAGGCTTTTGCACATCTGGAACGTACCACAAGAGAAGGTAATTATACAATCCAGTCCGGTTTTTTTGGAACAGGACCGATCAATCCGATGTTAAGTAAGGGTGGATATCCGGAAGCTGCGCAGAAAACAATCACCCAGACTGCTTTCCCAAGCTGGCTTTATCCGGTTACACAGGGAGCAACGACAATCTGGGAAAGATGGAATAGCTTTACACGCGAGAACGGATTTGGTGGTAACAATTCCATGAACAGCTTTAATCATTATTCGTTGGGAAGTGTATTAAGCTGGCTGTATGAGAATACACTTGGAATCCAGAGAGATGAAGAGCAACCGGGTTACAAACATTTTACTCTGAAACCGGAGATGGGAACTTTTGAATTTGCTGAAGGTGGAATTGATACTCCTTATGGCAGAATTGAAAGTGCATGGAAAAAGACAGAAGAGGGATATTTTTATACCTGTCGAATACCGGAAAATACAACAGCGACTCTTGTTTCTACTAATATGACAAAAGTGCTTGGAAGTGGAAAATATTCATTTTTATTGTGAAAAATTTTATTTTTGTGTAGGAACGGAGGATTTCTGCAATATCCACAGAGTAGTCTATTTTGTAATCAGTTATCTTCTGATATGTTTTGGAATCGCACTTTCCAACCGCTGTGGTCTGCCAATTATTCCGACAGATCTTTTCCCGAGAGAACTGGCAGATATCACAAAGATAATATATTCCAAGATCAAGATTGGATTTGATGTCACCTGTCTGGCAATAACAGCACTGATGACCTGTATCATCCTTAGACATTTGGACGGATTCGGAATCGGTACGATTCTTGCTGCATTTACGATGGGAAAAGTGATTGGAATGATCGGAGACCAGATGGATCGTCATGTAAGATTTGAGTCATTTATGACAAAGAGAGCGGCATAAAAGGAATAATAAAAAGAATAATAAAAAGAGTGTAAATCTTGTGGTGTCAGGATTTACACTCTTTTTTAGTGTTCTTATATCAATTGCGCAGTTTGGAAATAATAAAGCATACGATACCGAAAATGACCATGACCGGGATCAGAATACTCAGCACCGTACACAAAAGCACAATCACGATTGCAGCGATCAGGATAACGGCAAGCTTGCCATACCAGGTACTAAGATTGATGTGAAAACTACGGCTCTTTACTTTTTTACTGCCGGAGCTGCCGTTGTCATATTCATAAGAATTGTCTGTGTATGGTTCAGAATAGCTTCCTGTAGTCTGTGGATTACCGGAAGCGGTTGAATCAGTATCTAAAAGAGTACGTGCGATCAGCCTTGGATCGCCGAGTTCATTTAAAATATCGTCTTCACTGTGTCCTTTACGCTGTTCTTCTTCAATATAATTGCGGTAATATTGCACATGTGCGGCAACATTTCCCTCCGGCATCTGCCCGGAAAGCTGATTATATAAAATATCAAGAAATTCCTTTTTGTTCATAACAAATCTCCATAAAAGCAAATTCATTGCCTCTGACAGAAGCTTACTTATCATAATGGCAACATTTTACCACACATAATGAGGAAGGAATAGAGATTGAAATATTAAATTTTCATAAAGGGATGTAAAGTGTTTCTGAAATAAAATGTTGGTATTTTATTTTATGCACAGAAACAAAAACTTGTCTAAAAAAAATGAAACTGGTATAGTATACATTAGAACTTTTGCACAAATACGCGACAGAACAAATGGGGTGGAGAGATGTTAAAGATTTTTCTGGCAGAAGATGAGGTTGTAGTCCGTGAGACGATCAAACGAATGATCCCGTGGGAGGAACTTGGCTTTGAGCTGGTAGGAGAAGCGGCAGATGGTGAGATGGCATTGCCGTTGTTGATCAGACAGCAGCCGGACCTTTTGATCACGGATATCAAGATGCCATTTATGGATGGTCTAACGCTGGCACGTCTGGCCAAAAAGGAAATACCGGGGCTGAAGGTTGTGATCTTAAGTGGATATGATGACTTTAATTATGCAAAACAGGCGATAGGAATTGGGGTGGAGGATTATCTCCTGAAACCGATCACAAAGAATGCTTTGATTGAACGGCTTTCAGAAATCCGCAGCCGCTATGAACATGAAAAAACACAGAAAGAATATTACGAAAAATTCCAGAGAGAGATGCAGGCTTATGAGAAGAACAGCAGCCGCGATTTTTTTGAGGCATTGGTCGGCGGTTCCATGGACATGATGGAAGTCTATAAAAGAGCAGAAAAGCTTGGTCTGGATATTGTTGCAGAGGCTTACAATGTTCTGATCTTTACGATGAACTGTGATGAGGATTTTTCCAGACAGAGAGATGAATATTCTTCGTGGGAAGCAGAGTCACTGGAACTTCTGGAAAACTTTTTTGCCGGTCATTCATCGGCCATGCTGTTTCGAAGTAATATTTTCTCCTATGGTGTACTTCTTAAGGGACAGAGAGAAACTATTGAAGAAAATACAAGAGCGTGTGTGGATGAGATTCGTAAGATTCTGAGCAGGCAGGATGGAAGAAGGGAATGGTTCCTTGCAGTTGGTCAGTCTGTGGAGCGTCTGAGTCAGATACAAAAGAGCTATCATACGGCATCAAGAGCCTTTTCGCAGAGATATCTGTATGATGAAAATATTCTTTACTATGACGAGATGGAAACTATGGAGCATCCTGGTGGACAGGCGGAGACTGAAGATAATGCCTATCTGCAGAAAGTGGATGTGAATGCCCTGAATCCGGCAATCCTTCAGAAATTTTTGAGCAATGGTCTTCAGGAAGAGACAGAAAACTTTGTAAAAGACTATTTTTATGCAATCGGTCAGGAGCCGATGGAATCACTGGTATTTCGAAATTATGTTATTCTGAATGTTCGGTTTTCTGTTATTTCATTCATTAAAGGGCTGGGATGTGATACGAATGAAATGGAATCTGCAGATACAGAAGAAGTACTTGCAGAGAGTGGAAAGAATATGGAAAGTGCAATTGCTTATGCGAAAAAAATGATCTCACAGGCAATCGAGATCCGTGACCAGAATTCCGGAAACAAAAACCGCAGTATTTTAAAAACCGCGGTGGACTTTATTGACAGCCATTATATGGATGAAGAGATTTCACTAAATACGGTTGCCAATGTTGCAAATGTCAGCTCTAATCATTTCAGCGCTCTGTTCAGCCAGAATATGGGACAGACATTTATTGAATATCTGACTTCCTTACGCATGAATAAGGCGAAAGAACTTCTGCGTTGCACGGGTATGCGTTCCAGTGAGATCGCAGGAGAAATCGGATATAAAGATGCACATTATTTCAGCTATCTTTTTAAGAAAACACAGGGTATGACTCCGAGTGATTACCGTAAGGCACGGGAGGAAAAAGCATGAGAGGAGTACCTCAGAAAAGAAAAAAGCAGATGGGACTTGAGAAACGTATGAACAGACTTCTGTTCAGTACGATGATTCCAATGGCGTGTCTGCTGGTTATTTTGCTTCTGATCTTCTGGCAGTATGCTGGACAGTATAACAAGCTGTCAGAGAATCTGGCGGTCAGCAGTAAATTCAACTTGAGCTTCAAGGATGAACTGGATCTGGAAATGTATTATCTGGCAATCGGATCAAAAGAAGCCAGTGAACTGGATGACGTTGTGGGACAGGTAGAGGATGCACAGGAGATTATGGAAAAACTGCGCAAAAATACATACCATGCCAGTGGCGTCAAATGTCTGAACAGTCTGGATGCGTATCTGGATAATCTGAAAAAGAGAATGCTCCAGCTGATGGAGATCAAGGAATATGATAAACGAATGGAATTTATGGACAGTAACATTCGTATTATCACAGGCCTGATCATGCAGGAGATGCAGAATTATATTTATAATGAATCCATGTATCTTGTGAAGGTCGAGACGAATCTTACCCACAGAGTTAAGATCCTGATATCGGGAATGGCGGTATTATTACTTGCAACGCTGGGAATTCTGATGCGAAGATCGTTCCGTCTAACTGGTGGGATCATCCAACCGGTAACCGAGATGCGAGATAAGGTGAAGAAAGTAGGAAAGGGAAATTTCGATGTTCTTCCGGTGTCTGCGGAGATTATAGAGATTGAGGAACTGGACCAGGGAATCAACAAGATGGCACACAGGATCAGTGGACTTCTGGAAAATGTCCGGCAGGAAAAGGAGATGCAGCATCTGACAGAACTGCAGCTGATCCAGGCACAGGTCAATCCGCATTTTTTATATAATACCCTGGATACGATCGTATGGCTGATCGAAGGTGGTATGACGGATGATGCAGTGGAGATGATTTCCAGTCTTTCTATTTTCTTCCGTACATCGCTTTCTAAAGGAAATGACATCATTCCTCTTTCAGAAGAGAAACGACACACTTTGAGCTATCTGGAGATTCAGCAGTTCCGCTATCGCGATATTCTGGAGTTTGAGTTATCCATACCAAAAGAACTTGATGGAATACAGGTACCGAAGCTTTCCATTCAGCCGCTGGCAGAGAATGCGCTTTATCATGGTATCAAAAACCGTCGTGGAAAAGGTAAGATCACGATAACCGGCAGGGAAGAAGCGGATGCGATCGTTCTTACAGTCAGTGATAATGGACAGGGAATGACACCGGAGCGTCTTCATGAGGTACAGGAGGCAATACGTACAGGAGAGAGAGCCGGATTCGGGCTTGCGGCAGTTGCGGAACGTATTGCTTTGTACTACGGACCGGGCTACGGAATGACGATTTCTTCTAAAGAAGGAGAAGGTACAACGGTGAAATTACGGCTTGGGAAAAATATTCAACCGAAATCGTAAAAAATCCAACTTGTTAAAAATGAGACAGAAAGATAGATAAAAGACTAAACTTTTTTCCGAAAATAATCCATGGAGTTTTCGTAACAAATTGCTATAATAAAACCATCTTAAAAAACACGAAACAAATGTAAAGGGAGGATTACAAAATGAAGAAAAAAATGGTGACCGCACTCTTAGCAGTATCTATGTTGGCAGGACTTTCCGCAGTGAATGTTATGGCAGCGGACGACGACACAATTACAGTTGGTTTCTCACAGGTAGGTGCAGAATCTGACTGGCGTACTGCAAACACAGAATCCATGAAATCTACTTTCTCAGAGGATAACGGATATGAACTGATCTTTGACGATGCTCAGCAGAAACAGGAAAATCAGCTGACAGCAATCCGTAACTTCATCCAGCAGGAAGTTGACTATATCGTACTCGCACCTGTAACTGAGACAGGTTGGGATACAGTACTTCAGGAAGCAAAAGATGCAGGAATCCCGGTTATCATCGTTGACCGTATGGTAGATGTATCTGACGACAGCCTCTACACTGCATGGGTAGGATCCAACTTCAAGCTTGAAGGTCAGAAAGCTATGGCATGGCTGGATGCATATCTCGAAGCAAAAGGCCGTGGCGATGAAGAAATCAACCTTGTTGATATTCAGGGAACCATCGGAGCATCTGCTCAGATCGGACGTACAGAAGGATTTGATGAAGCTGTAGAAGCTCATGACAACTGGACAACACTTGCTCAGCAGTCCGGTGAATTTACACAGGCTAAAGGACAGGAAGTTATGGAATCTATCCTGAAACAGAGCGGTGATGATATCGACGTTGTATACTGCGAGAATGATAACGAAGCATTCGGTGCAATCGATGCGATCAAAGCAGCAGGATATGAAGTTGGCGGCGAAGAAGGCCAGATTCTTGTAATGTCCTTCGATACAACAAACGCAGGTCTTACACAGACACTTTCCGGCGAAATTACATGTGATACAGAGTGTAACCCACTTCACGGACCACGTGTAGAAGAGATCATCCAGAAACTGGAAGCCGGCGAAGATGTTGATAAACAGGCATTTGTTGATGAAGTTGCATTTGCATCTGATGATACAGTAACTAAAGTAACAATCGATGGAACAGATTATGACATCACACCGATCACTCAGGAAATCATCGACGGACGTGCATACTAATCTTTGAGACATAAAACTGCAAACTGAAAGAGATTTATAAGTAATGAGCCCGGGGCGTGGAACAGGATCCAGATGGTATGGATTTTATGGGCCACGCCCCTTTTGCGCTCAAAAAAGGGAAAATAAAGGAAAAAATGGAATAAAACAGGGAATGGAGGAAAGAAAATGGAACAAAACGTTGTTTTGGAAATGCGTGATATAAGTAAAAATTTCACCGGTGTCCGTGCCCTTTCCCATGTGGATTTTACACTTCGCAAAGGTGAGATCCATGCACTGATGGGAGAAAACGGAGCCGGAAAATCAACACTGATCAAAGTTCTGACCGGTGTACATGAATTCGAAAGCGGTTCCATTCATATGAATGGTGAAAATAAAGACATTATCAATCATTCTCCGCAGGAGGCACAGGTAAATGGAATCAGCACGGTTTACCAGGAAGTAAACCTCTGTCCGAACCTGACTGTTGCGGAAAACCTGTTTATTGGCCGTGAGCCGCGAAACAAGGTTGGAATGATTAACTGGAAAGAAATGAATGCACGTTCTGCAAAGCTTCTGGAAAGCCTGAACATTAATGTTCCGCCGACACAGATGCTGGATGAATGTTCTGTAGCGATCCAGCAGATGATCGCGATCGCACGTGCTGTGGATATGAAATGTAAGGTTCTGATCCTGGATGAGCCGACTTCCTCTCTGGATGATGAAGAAGTTGAGAAACTGTTTGTTCTGATGCGCAGACTTCGTGAGGAAGGTGTTGGAATCATCTTCGTAACACATTTCCTGGAGCAGGTATATGCAGTGTGTGACCGGATCACGGTTCTTCGAAATGGTGAGCTGGTTGGAGAATATGAGACCAAAGATCTTCCAAGAGTTATGCTGGTTGCCAAGATGATGGGGAAAGATTTTGATGATCTTGCAGACATCAAAGGCGATCGTAAAGATAAAAAAGTATTCTCCGAAACTCCGGTCATTGAGGCTGAGGGTATTGGACATAAGGGAACGATCCGGCCATTTGATCTTAAGATCAATAAAGGAGAGGTTATCGGTCTTACCGGTCTCCTGGGATCCGGACGTTCTGAACTGGTACGTTCCATTTACGGAGCTGACAAAGCTGACAGTGGTACATTGAAGGTAAATGGAAAAGAAGTAAAGATCAACAGTCCACTGGATGCCATGAAGCTTGGTATGGCATATCTTCCGGAAGATCGTAAGGCAGAAGGTATCATTGCTGATCTTTCCGTAAGAGAAAACATTATCATTGCAATGCAGGCAAAGAAAGGCATGTTCCATCCGATGAGCCGTAAAGAGATGGAAGAGGCGGCAGATAAATATATTGATATGCTGCAGATCAAGACTGCAAGCCGTGAAACTCCGATTAAGAGTCTTTCCGGTGGTAACCAGCAGAAGGTTATCCTTGGTCGCTGGCTTCTGACAAATCCGGAATATCTGATTTTGGATGAGCCGACCAGAGGTATCGATATTGGTACCAAGACGGAGATCCAGAAGATCGTTCTTGATCTTGCAGATCAGGGAATGGCAGTAACCTTTATTTCTTCAGAGGTTGAAGAGATGCTTCGTACCTGCTCCAGAATGGCAGTCCTTCGTGACGGAGAAAAGGTAGGAGAACTGGAAGAGAGCGAGCTTTCACAGAGCAATATTATGAAAGCGATTGCAGGAGGTGACGATAAGAATGAATAAAAGTAAATTAAAAAAGATCACGAGTGCACGACTCTTTCTTCCTATCGTGTGTCTGATCGCGGTCCTTCTGATCAATGTGATCAAGACTCCGGACTTCTTTAATATTACGATTCGAAATGGTGTTCTTTATGGATATGTTATTGATGTTATCAACCGTGCATCTGAATTGGTAATCCTTGCAGTTGGTATGACACTTGTTACAGCAGCATCCGGTGGACAGGATATCAGTGTTGGTGCAGTTATGGCGGTTGCAGCAGCTGTATGCTGTCAGATCTTATCTGGTGGTGCATCTTCCGTAACTGAATATCAGAGTTCTCTGATTCTTGCTGTAATTGCAGCACTTCTTGCAGCCGCACTCTGTGGTGCATTTAACGGATTTCTGGTTGCAAAGCTGAATATCCAGCCGATGGTAGCAACGTTGATCCTTTATACTGCAGGACGAGGTATCGCACAGCTTGTTACAAATGGACAGATCACTTACATCCGTGTTCCATCTTTCCAGATGGCAGGTGGATATATCGGTAAATCTCCGGTTCCGACGCCTGTTCTTTTCGCAATCGTAACCGTAGTTATTGTAGCTTTGATTTTGAAAAAGACAGCTCTTGGACTTTATATTGAGAGTGTTGGTATCAATGGTAAAGCAGCACGACTGGTAGGTCTGAACTCTACCATGATCAAGTTCCTGACTTACGTGATCTGCGGTGTTCTTGCAGGAATCGCCGGACTGGTAGCATCCAGCCGTATCTATTCCGCAGATGCGAACAACATTGGTCTGAACCTTGAGATGGATGCCATCCTGGCAGTTGCACTTGGCGGTAACTTCCTTGGCGGTGGTAAATTCAGCCTGATCGGTTCTGTAATCGGAGCTTATACAATCCAGGCACTGACAACAACTCTGTATGCAATGAATGTAAAAGCCGATCAGCTTCCTGTTTATAAGGCGATCGTTGTTATCATCATTGTAACCTTACAGAGTGATGTATTTAAGAAATTCGTTGCAAATCACAGAAGCAAAAAAGTTTCCGTTGCAGCAGAGGGAGGTCAGAAATAATGAAACAGAAAAAGAAAATGACAAGTACCGGATTTCTGCTGTTGATCACGATCGTTCTGTTCTTCGTTATGTATGCAGCAGGTATGGTGATCTTTGCAGATAAAGGTTTTGCCAAACCGCAGATGTTTCTGAATCTTTTTGTATCAAATGCAGGTCTTCTCGTTATTTCCTGTGGCCTGACGATCGTTATGATCACCGGTGGTATTGATATCTCCGTTGGTTCTGTAACAGCACTTGTCTGCATGGTAATGGCAGACCTTATGGAAAACAAAGGCGTGAGTGCATATGTGGCAGTTCTTGCAGCACTTCTGATCGGCCTTGCTTTTGGTATCGTACAGGGATTCCTGGTAACTTACATGGGAATCCAGCCATTTATCGTAACACTTGCCGGCATGTTCTTCGGACGTGGTATGACAGCAATCATCAGTACAGACATGATCTCCATCAAAAACGAAGTATTCCTGAAATGGGCAAACTACCGTTTCTACATGCCATTTGGTTCTACAAACAAAAAAGGTAAATTTATCCCGGCATACATTCCGCCGACAGTAGTGATCGCAATTATCGTAGTTCTCATTATTGCAGTGCTTCTGAAATATTTCAAATTCGGCCGTAAACTGTATGCGATCGGTGGAAACAGACAGAGTGCCCTGATGATGGGTCTTGATGTCAAAAAGACAATGTTCCGTGCCTATGTACTGGATGGCTTTCTTGCAGGACTTGGCGGATTCCTTTTCTGCCTCAACAGTTGCGCCGGTTTCGTAGAGCAGGCAAAAGGTCTTGAGATGGATGCAATTTCTTCAGCCGTTATCGGTGGAACACTTCTTTCCGGTGGTGTTGGTACCCCGATCGGTTCCTTGTTTGGTGTGCTGATCAAAGGAACGATTTCCAGTCTGATCACAGCACAGGGTACTTTATCAAGCTGGTGGGTACGAATCGTACTTTCCGCACTGCTTTGTTTCTTCATCGTGATCCAGTCTGTACTGGCATCTGCAAAGAAGAAAAAATGATCAAAGAAAAATATATGGAGGTTTTTTGTTATGGTTACAGGTAGAAATTATAAGTTCTGGTTTTGCACAGGCTCACAGGATCTTTATGGAGATGAATGCTTAAGAAAAGTTGCAGAACACTCAAGAATTATTGTTGAGGAACTGAACAAATCAGGCGTTCTTCCTTTTGAACTGGTGTGGAAACCAACATTGATCACAAATGAGCTGATCCGTAAGACTTTTAATGAGGCTAATGCAGACGATGAATGTGCAGGTGTGATCACTTGGATGCATACATTTTCTCCTGCAAAATCCTGGATCCTTGGACTGAAGGAATACAGAAAACCATTGTGCCATCTGCATACACAGTTTAACCAGGAAATACCATATGACACAATTGATATGGATTTCATGAATGAAAACCAGTCTGCTCATGGTGGAAGAGAGTATGGTCATATCGTTACCCGCATGGGAATCGAGAGAAAAGTTATCGTCGGACACTGGGCTGATAAGGAGGTTCAGGAGAGACTGGCATCTTGGATGCGTACCGCAGTCGGCATCATGGAAAGTAGCCATATCCGTGTCTGCCGTGTTGCGGATAACATGAGAAATGTAGCTGTTACCGAGGGCGATAAAGTAGAGGCACAGATCAAATTCGGATGGGAAGTGGATGCTTATCCGGTCAATGAAGTATGCGATTATGTGAAGGATGTTTCAAAAGGAGATATTGATGTTTTAGTCGAAGAATATTATAATAAATATGACATTCTTTTTGAGGGCAGAGACCCGGAAGAATTCAAACGTCATGTAGCAGTACAGGCAGCAAT
>OLWX01000173.1_pt1 | contig 41535 bp, 28 predicted proteins | sample 1673541 | NCBI WGS metagenome assembly OLWX01 (sample SAMEA103958114, study PRJEB25191) | human gut metagenome | reverse complement strand
GACGAAAGCAATTTCCACATTCGCACCACCTGTTACATTGTACGGGCCGGTAGTATAATCATATATGCCGATACATGTTCCCTTTAACGGCGGAAGCACCGTCTCTCCTTACTTAAGATTTCAGGAAAGAAACTCCGGAGTGATCTTCCATCGAAATTACTTTCACCAGGCTTCCACCTTCTCCCGGCTCTCTGCAGATTTGGTTCCGATTTACTGTCTCCATCAAAGTTTTTACTTATATCTATTTGTGCTGTTTTATTATAAGGTTATATTTTTCCATATGTCAAGGTCTTTTTATGAGAATCACGGGGTTTTATAAGGATTTTGCATGGATTTAACCCTTGTATGCAGAAAATGATTACAGTATAATTGTAAAGAATGATATACTGTAAGAAAATATGTGCAGAAAGGTAATTACATGAATATAAAAAAGAAACAATTTTTCCGGCAGATTCTGACCGGTGTCCTCTGTTCTGCGGTTATCGTCACGCAGGCTGTGCCCGTCTTTGCTACCGATGAATACGGTGCTCCTCTGGTGACGGCAACTCCTACACCAGATCCGCACACTCCATATTATAAGCAGCCGGCAGACACAGATTCCATCAAGGACTGGACAAAAGGCCCTCAGATTGAAGGAGAATCTGCAATCCTTGTCGATATGTTTACCGGAGCTGTCCTTTATTCAAAAAATGCGGACAAGGCCCAGTATCCTGCCAGCATCACAAAGATCATGACCGCGCTTCTTGGATGTGAAAACCTGGATCCAAGCCAGAAATTTACCATGTCACAGTCCGCGGCTTATGGAATCTCTGATTCTAACAGTTCCAGTATTTATGCAGACACCGGAGAAGAATTCACCATTGAACAGGCATTAATGGCTATCATGCTTCAGTCCGCCAATGAAATGACACTGGCAGTTGCGGAACTTACCACCGGATCCACCAAGAAATTCGTAGAACAGATGAACCTTAAGGCACGCCAGCTTGGCTGCACCAACACTCATTTTAACAACCCGAACGGACTTCCGGATGAAATCCATTATACGACAGCTTCCGATATGGCCAAAATCGCGCGTGCCGCATGGTTTAACCCAACCTTCCGCAAATTTGCATCCACGCAGTATTATGAAATTCCTCCGACTAACAAGTTTGCAGAGACACGTTATCTTCTGAACCATCATAAGATGATGAAGAATCAGGCATATGCATATAACGGTGTCTTAGGAGGAAAGACCGGTTACACCGAAGCTGCCGGAAATACGCTTGTTACCTATGCAAAGAATGACAATACTTATCTGGTTTCGGTCGTCTTGCAGTCTGTGAACGGTGCTTACTCCGATACAAAGGCTCTTCTGGATTATGGTTTTAATAATTTTTCCAGAACTGCGGTAAAAGATCTTCCATCAAAAATAACAAGACATCTTCTTCCGGCTGAAAAATATATTTTAAAAGATTATAAAGACGATATGCTCTTTGAAACAAGACGCACCGCCAGCGTATCTCTCCCATCCGGAGTTGATAGCAATGCTCTGGAAAAAACTTACTCTATAACAAAAAATCCGGCAGGTCTCCCACTTCTGACCGTTACGTATACGTATAACGATCATGTAGTCGGCTCTGCCAGATATTATCAGACACGGCTTCTTTCAGACCAGCTTCTCTGACTGACGTTTCGCCTGTCTCTTCTTGCGGAGGGAATCCCTTTTTTCACGGATTTCTTCTGCATCTTTTTCTTCTATCCTCTTTAACTTCTTGATTGCATAATATGCATCCTCGTCCGTATGGCGGATTCGCACCTTTCCTTTGATATATCCATGCTTCTGACAAAGTGATACACTCTCATATGCACGAGAATTATTCATAAACCAGCGGATCCTACGCTTGGCCGGCATATGACATACCGGACAGCGGGTACTTGCAACCTCCCGGTCTTTCATTACCTTTTCTTTGTCTGCAAACTCACGTGACACATACTGATCATACGTGGGATATGAAATAAAAATCTCTTCTTTTTTATTCTTTGGATTCTGATAAACATCAATAGATGAATTCACACAGACTGCTGCAGGTTCCAGTGTTCTAAAAATATCCCCGGTATACCGGGCATCCGTTAATGCCCTGTGAAAATCCTGCGCCTTCGGGATTCCCATCTGGTCAATGGCAAATTCCAGGCTCCTTCGTCCGCCGGCCTCTTCATGACAGATTCCGTATATTTTCTGCACATCATAATATGTGACCGGTCCTGGAAGCAGCGAAAGCATTCCATAATACTTCATATTTCGCTGTAGTTCCATAACATCCTGATTTCCCCAGGTACAGAAAACATATTCCTCTCCGCACCACTTCAGAAATTCTCTGACCGCCTGCTGGAAAGGTACTCCATCAGCAAGATCCTTATAATCCACATGGATCACTTCATGTATGCTGTCATGAATCCAGTTATATACCTGTGGCTTCACAAGTCTCTGAAAAACATCCACAACTTCCCTCTGCTCATTCATTTTCACAGCACCGATCTCAATGATCTCAAAAGGCAGACGACTGTTGGAATATTTTTTTCCACCGGGACTCTGATTCCACTCCAGGTCAAAAACAATATAATTCATACAGTATTTCCTTCTTTTTATTTAAACAGTTACTTTGGATTTACTCTGTTGTCTAGTATAACAGACAGACTCTTTTCTTTCAACACAAGCAGAAAAAGACCGGTACAATTCTCTGCACCGGTCTTTCCTGCTTATAATATTATATTTTTACGGAAACAAATTTTCCCGCAAGAAACCTCTTTTAATGACAGTTAATTAAGGAATCCAAAGAACTGTTCGTAAGCAGTTCCATCCGCCTGCTGATTCTCAAAATCCTGCAGAAGGCTGTCCGTACTCTGGTCTTCCTGATCCTGTGAATCGTCCTGAGAATCCTCAGCCTGCGCATCATCTTTAGATGATGTATCCTTTGAATCGCTGGAATCTGCATCCGGATTCTCACCGAGTGTTACTGTAATTTTCTTCTCTTTATAAGAATCACCATCTGCAACTTCCAGAGTTACCTCTACTTCTTCACCTGGTTCATAGTACTCAAGACGGCTTACCAGTTCATCAATACTGCGAACTCTCTTACCATCAAATTCTGTGATGATAGATTTCTCTTTGATTCCGGCTTTGTCTGCTGCTCCGCCATCTGTTACTTCAGATACAAGAACACCTTCCGGAACTCCATAATACTGGGAAGCTTCATCACTTACAGACCTACCTGTGATACCAAGTACACCATGGTTATCTACTTTATCTCTAGGTGTTTCATTCATCAGCTGCTCCAGAGTATCTGTTACATCTGAAATTGCAATCGCATAACCCATACCTTCAACTTCTGTGGAAGCAAGTTTTGCAGAGTTGATACCAACCACTTCTCCATCCATATTCAGAAGAGCACCGCCACTGTTACCAGGGTTAATTGCTGCATCTGTCTGAATCAGATTTGTTGCATCAGAATCTTCATCCTGCTCAATGCCCTGATCGTTCATTTTACGGTTCTTTGCACTGACAATACCGGTTGTTACGGACTGTCCGTAACCAAGTGCATTACCAATTGCAACAACCTGTTCACCGACTTTCAGATCATCAGAACTTCCAATCGTAGCTACCTCGATCTGATCCATCGTGTCATCAGAAATATCAGAGAGCGGTACGGAAACAACTGCAAGGTCTTTATCTTCATCATAGCCATTAACGGTTGCTGCATAGGTTTCCCCATCAATGCAGGTAACAGATACGGTATCTGCACCACTTACTACATGATAGTTGGTAGCGATCAGAAGATTGTCATCATTCTTTCCGACAATGATACCGGAACCGCTTCCTTCAACTTCCTGCTGTGTTGTATATCCCTGGCTTCCGCCAAATCCATAATATCCAAGATAGTTCTGTACATCCTGAACAGATTTTGTTGTAATAGATACAACAGATTTCATTCCTTCTGCTGCGATATCAGAGACATCCAGACTTCCTTTTGTCTTTGATTCAGAGTCATCTTTGCTTTTCTCTTTGTCATCTGATTTCTTATCAGAACTCTTCTTCTTTGATTTTGTCTGAAGAAGTGTTGTATTTTCTTTATTGGATGCAGCTTCTACTGTGCTACTGTTCCATCCGGTCAGTGTATTGATTCCTTCAAAGGAGCCTGCTGCAAGTCCGCCGGCAAGTACTGCACAAAGAGCAATACCTGCTGCTTTCTTTACTTTTTTTCTCATTCTTTCTTTTGGATCGTTGTCGTTGTTCATATTGTTATTCATATCATTGTTCATCATTACGTTGTTATTTTTATCGCTCATCAAAATCCCCTCCTTAGGATCATTACTGTTCACTTCATAAATCATTTCCCGTGAATAGCTATCTCTGTTTCTGTTTTCCTTTTATGCTTAAGAGTATAGGGATGATTTGTGTTTACTTTGTGGGAAAAATGTGATGAAATTGTTAATTCTGGAAACTTCATCTTCCGCCAAAAGCAACATTATCCAAAAAGAGCCACATCCGCTTTTACAGATGTGACTCTATATAATCAGAACACTCTTCTATTATGCATATAAGACTGCCTTTATGCAACCCCTTTTTCTTCCAGCCAGTCGAGAAGAACCAGTTTGCCCTGTTTCTTTCTTCTTGCCATATGGTTGAACTGAAGGATTGTTAATATTGAGAAAATGATCGTCAGTCCGATCAGAACGATTACAGCCTGACGGATGCTCTCTCCTCCGCATATCGTGCTACGGAATGCATTTACTGTATAAGTAAACGGCAGATAATAGTGAATCTTCGCCACAAAGGACGGTGAGATCTCAACCGGATAAGTTCCGGCAGATCCTGCAAGCTGAACAACCATGAAGATCAGCATCAGGAAACTTCCTACCTTACCAAATGTAATGTTGAAGAAGTACATAATAGATGTAAAGCATGCACCAGTCAGTGCTGCAAACAGGATTGTCTTCGTCATTTCTACCGGAGTAAATCCATCAAATACATGAAGCAGAAGAATCAGAAGTACGCCCTGAAGGATTGCTACCGGATAAAGTACAGAAGCTTTACTTGCCCACCATGCAAATCCGGATTTCAGTTTTCCTTTATGCTCTGTAAGCGGATACATCAGGCAGAATGCCAGGCATCCTACCCAGAGACCTACAGACATCATATAAGGTGCCATCGCGTGACCGTTGTTTTTTACTGTTGTGATCTTTGTTTCTTCATCTGTGATCGGTGTTGCAAACATGCTGATCGTATCATCAGATGCATTTGTTTCTTTTACTTCTTTTGCACCGTCATTCAGACTGGTTGCAAGTGTATCAGAACCATCTTCCAGTTTTGTGATACCATCGCCCAGTTCTTTGGAACCGTCATAAAGCTTGGAGGAACCATCCTGAATCTGTCCGGCTCCGTCTGCAAGCTGGTCAGCACCACTGTTAAGCTTACTGTTATTGGAAACCAGTTTCTGTGTTCCTGCATGAAGTGTCTGTGTACCGGATGCAAGCTGTTCGGCTCCATCTGCGAGTGTCTTTGCTCCATCTGCAAGCTGCTGTGTTCCACTTGTCAATGCTTTGTTATTGCCGGCAAGAGTAGCTACACCATCTGTATATGTTTTCAGTCCATTGCTGAGAGTTGTCACACCAGATGCAAGTGTCTTTCCACCGACACTCAGCTGGCTGATACCGGATGTCACACTGCTTCCGGCTGCTTTCAGACTTGCAGCTCCTGTTGTCAGAGTTTCATCATTTGCTGTCAGAGTTTCAAAACCTGTGTTCAGTGCTTTTACACCGGCAGCTGCCTTCGGGAAATCTTTTGTTCCTTCTTCCAGTGTATCCAATGCAGAAGAAACGCTTCCTGTGCCTGCATTCACTTTCTGTGCTCCGGCATAAAGCTGATTTACTGCTGCAGTTACCGTATTGATCGGATCAGAAGGTACTTCCGGAATAGAAGAAACTCCTGCTTCCATCTGTTTTGCTCCGGCACTCATCTGAGAAGCACCATTACTCATATCAGAAGATTTTGCTTTTAATGTATCTGCTCCGCTGCTCAGTCCTGCTGCTGCCTGATTTAACTGTGACGCTGTATCATTTAATGATGCCTGTGCAGATGCCAGCTGGTCAGAAACTGCACTGACAACCGCCTGTGCCTGACCTGTATAACTGTCTGCACTGATTCCATCAACGCCTGCGACTCCTGCATCTGCCTGAGTAAGAGAGCCGATCACCGCACTGAGACTTTCTGCGGAAATCATTCCATTCTCATCAGCCTGACCCTGCAGTGTACTTAATGCTGCTGCAGCATTTGCAATCGTCGCATTCGCGGCTGCTGTCTGATTATTAGCTGCCTGTACCTGTGCGTTCGCTGCACTGATCTGGTTATTGGCATCCTGTGCACACTGCTGGACGATGCCTGTCATGCTGTTAGCTGCTGCAGCAACCGGCTGCGTTGCACTCTGCATACCGGATGCTGCCTGGGAGATACCTGCACTGGCTGCGCTGATTGTCTCGGCTGCCGTATTCATCCCGGATGCTGCCTGATTCATACCATCTGCCGCACTTGTCATTCCGTTGCTCGCATTTTCCATACCGGCCTTCGCTGTATTCAGACCTGCTGCAAGCTGTTTAATGCTGTCCGCAGTGGTGCTGTCTGACAATGTTTTTAACTGAGAAGCAAGCTGTCCCAGTCCACTTTCCAGCTGCTGTGTTCCACTTGTAAGAGAACTGTTTCCGTCAGAAACTGCTGCATTCAACTGTGAGATTCCTGTAGAAACCTGATCCAGATTTTCCAGTGCAGATAACTGTTTCGCACCTGCTGCAAGCTGTTCTGCTCCCGCAACATACTGTGTCACACCATCTGCAAGTGTATTTGCTCCGCTGACGTACTGTGTAGTACCGCTCTTTAATGTATCAAGTCCTGTCTCCAGACTCTGCGCTCCGGATGCCAGACTGCTGACTCCGGATGTGATCTGTGCGGAATTGGCATTCAGTGTTGCAACTCCGTCAGTATAGCTCTTTACTCCATCATTTAAGGTATTCACACCATTTGTCAGTGTCGGCACTTTGTCAGTCAGTGTACCAACACCTTCATCAAGCTGTGCTGCACCACTGTCAACCTGCGATACACCATCTGTATATTCTTTCAAACCTTCTGTCAGAGTCTCAGCACCGCTTTTGAAAGTCAGCGTGCTGTCTGCAAGTTTTTTCAGATTGGTTGTAATGGTTTTATTTCCATCAGAGGCTGTTGTCAGACCATCTTTGATTTGTGTTGAGCCGTCCGCAGCTTCCTGCATGCCGTCTCCAACTGTACCAATCTGATCAAATACTGTCTGTGTGTAGGTTTCTGTTACTTTAGAAGCAACCGCCTCACGAATCTTTGACAGCGCTGTTTCGCTCATTTTGGAAGCAATGTAGTTTGTTCCAGGGTTTGTTTCATATTTCAGTTCCATTTTCTTCGGATTGTCATCCATCAGTGTAGAAGCATCAGAAGAAAAATCTTCCGGAATCGTGATTACCATATAATAGGTTCCATTTTTCAGTCCCTGTTCTGCCTCATCGCTGTCTACAAAATGGAAATCCAGTGAATCGTTGTCTTTCAGTTCATCCACCATATCTGAACCGACGCTTAACGTCTTTCCATTATATTCTACTGATTCGTCATTGTTGACTACTGCTACCGGGAGTTTATCAAGATTTCCATATGGGTCCCACATGGATTTCAGGAACAGTCCCGCATAGATCACCGGAATAACAATGATCGCCATCACGACAATGATCAGAATCTTATTATTCCATAAGCTTTTCCACTCATTTTTGATCATAATTGTGCCCCTTTCTTTCTAGTAAAAGTCTTTAGCTCTATTAATCAACATCATGTTGCTTTTCTTTGCAATCCGTATTATACTAAACACAGGAAACAGTTACAACCGACAAACATTTTGTTTTTTGTATATTAATGAACATTTTTACAAATTATGTCTATTAGGTGTCAAAAATTGACATTTTACATAAAACCTGTTTGTTTTTGGTAAAAAGATTGGGGGATTTTTACATGACAGAAAAAATGGACCGACGTGTCCGCAAAACGAAAGCACAGCTCCGGGAAGGACTTGCCCGGCTCATGCAAAAGAAAAGTATCAAGGAAATTTCCGTAAAAGAACTGGTAGATGAGGTCGATATCAATCGTTCTACCTTTTATCTGCACTATACAGACATTTATCAGATGCTGCACAAAATTGAAGAAGAAGCAATGCAGAATATTACGGAAGTTATGCAGAACCACCCGATTGACCCAGGTAACCCGGATTCCGTACTGCCATTTATTGTCCAGTTCTTTTCCATCATGGATAAAGACCGTGATTTGTGCCTGGCGCTTCTTGGACCACACGGTGATATGGCATTTGTAGAACAGATTGAAAACCTTCTGGCAGAAACTTTTCTGAAACAACTTCCGGACAGATTTCCAAAGAATGATCCGGATATCAAATATCCATATGCCTTTATTCTTAACGGATGTGTTGGACTGATCCGTACCTGGCTGTCTTCGCCACAGAGTGAGTCTCCTGAACAGGTGGCGCGACTGACTTATCATCTGATTGAAAATACCATACAGGGTTATCTGAATATGAAAAAATAATTATAACAGAAAAGAACCCTGCGGATTCTTACAGAAATTTTAAACTCATCTCTGTCCGAAGCTGCAAGGTTCTTTTTATGTAATCTTAATTATGCCATGCCAGACGTTTTACATCTGCATGTACATCACCTGTCATCCAGTCTACATCATTGGTGATCCAGTCCATGATTCCCAGCTGACGCATTTCCCATTCAACGGTCTGCTCTCTGGATTCAACAGTCTCTTCTACTTCCATTGTAGTATCGATCTCATCGTATCCAAAAATATAGCCACCGGCACACCAGATGCTGAAATTACTGTCCGGACCCGGATCTACAGTGTCACCTCTCTGTGCGATCAGTCCGTCATGGCGTCTCTTGTATTCCTCTTCACATCCTGCTTTCAGTTTTGTCATAAACATTCTGTGACGGATCAATTCTTTATTTTCTCTTACAATACCAAAGTTATGATACATCAGTCTCATATCTTCACCCGGTGTGGAAATCCAGTCAAATGTGTCATCGATCTTCGCAGTGATTGCCTCTTTTACGCTCACTTCTTCAGCGCTTAATTTTGCTCCATCTTCATTTTCATAATAACCAAAGATCAGGTCTTCTGCATTCCAGATACTGAAATTTTTTACTTTATTTCGATCAAGAAATGTGGTCAAATCCGGCCAGATTTCTCCAAGTTTTTTACGATAGTCGTTCATTTTGCCTGATTTTACTTTCATTGCAAATGCATGTCTTTCCATTATAAAAGGCCTCCTGTCATATGTGTTTGCACCAGGCTTTCCACCTGGATTTATAAAATCAAATTTTCTGATACTGATTTTACCACATCCGCATTCGTAATACAATTTGATTTACGGTAAAATATTACCTGTGAAATCTTTTTGAAAATTCTTTTATTCATGAAACAGAATCTGTGAAAAATACCGCACCATTCCGTCATCTGTCCAGCAGAGCATCCCGGCTGCATCTGCCATTTTCTGCGCATCTACACAATATGCAGACATACAGGAATTATGCTTGTACGGTCCGGCACTCATGATCAGGATATCTGTTTTGCCCTCTGCTTTCATCTTCTCTGCAAGTTCTTCAGTCATTTTGTTCTGCAGTAACTTGTCCTTCTTGTACTGTGCAGAATCATGCATGTCTTCCTGCATGGTCTGCAGCACCAGCGTCTTTTCATACTGTAGTGCACGTTGTTTCATCTCTTCTGCTGTTCCGCTCTCCGGAGGACAGGCCGGATTTACATTATAGCAGCCACACAGGTTTTCTTCACAGAATGTCCGATATTCCGGCACAAAAACAAGCTCTTTTGTATCCATCACGGCAGCTCCCGAAAATCCCAGGAAAATTGCTTCTTTCACCAGATCCATATTAAAATCTCCCTTCTGTTGTTATTCATAATCTTCTATTATACACATCAAATAATTTCCTTCTATTATAATGCCACAAAGTGAATTTTGTTGCAATCTTTCAAAGACATGTTATGATTAGCATAAAATACAATTTTACCAGAAAGGACTGCCCATGTACCGTATTTTCATCATAGAAGATGATGAGATCATCGCCAACCTTCTGAAAAAGAATCTCTGTTCCTGGGGATATGATGTCTCCTGCGCAGAAGATTTTTCCAATATCATACAGGAATTTGCTCACAGAGATCCGCAGCTTGTCCTGCTGGATCTGAAACTGCCTTTTTATAACGGTTTTCACTGGTGTGAGGAGATTCGTCGGATTTCCCAGGTACCGATCATCTTTATTTCCTCTGCATCTGACAATATGAATATGGTCATGGCAATGAGCCGTGGTGCAGATGATTTTATTGCAAAACCATTTGATCTGGATGTGCTGACTGCCAAGATTCAGGCAATCCTGCGCCGTACCTATTCCTTCGGAACTCCGGGAAATGTCCTTGAACATAAGGGTGCTGTCCTGAATCCTTCCCGCTGTACCCTGACCTGGAACGGTCATGATATTGACCTTACGAAAAACGAACTCCGCATTCTGGAGATACTTCTGGAACATGCCGGAAAAGCAGTCTCCAGAGATGCCATTATGACAAAGCTCTGGGAAAGTGACAGCTTTGTTGACGACAATACCCTGACCGTAAATATCACCCGTCTGCGCAAAAAACTGGAAGGGGAAGGGCTGAAAGACTTTATCATCACCAAAAAAGGACTTGGATACATGGTATAATGTGCAACTTAAAAGCACTCACCCTATGAAGGATTACTTTATGAAATTATTTCTGGATTATCTGAACAAAATAAAACTACAAATCTTACTGATGCTTTTTCCGACGATACTTACAGGAATGATCTTCCTTCTGTACCAACTTCCAATGGAACCCATTCTGTACATTGCGGTCCTCTGGATTCTGACCGGGCTTGGTACGTGTGCTTTCGGCTTTCATAACTACCAGAAGAACATTCATAATCTTCAGATTATCTCTGCAGCACCGGATATTAATCTGTCCCGTATGGATGCTCCTTCCAACGAAGCCGATGCTCTTCAGCAGGAGATCATGCACAGCCTGAACCGAATGCGAATAGATGCTGAAACTGCTAACCAGAAGACACTGGAAGAAATGACTGATTATTACACGATGTGGGCTCACCAGATCAAGACACCAATTTTTGCTCTGCGTCTGCTCCTTCAGGAAAATCCGACAGTGAATAAAGAAGCTCTCACTGAACTTTTTAAGATTGAACAGTATGTAGAAATGGTTCTGGGTTATCTGCGCACAGAAGATATGTCCTCGGATCTGAAACTTTCACGCTGTGCCCTTGATTCGATCATCCGTGAACAGATACATAAATATGCCGGAATCTTTATTTCAAAAAAACTGTCTCTGACTTATGAAGGAATTTCAGAAAATGTCCTGACCGATGAAAAATGGCTTGGTTTTGTAATTGGACAAATTTTGTCAAACGCACTCAAATACACCCGTACCGGCGGGATTCGTATTTCTTTGAAAGATGTCCCTGGTAACTCACAAAATACAGAGGATATTTCAAACATGATAAGCCCATCTCCCGTTACACTTATAATCGAAGATACCGGCATCGGTATCCGCAAGGAAGATCTTCCACGTATCTTCGAAAAAGGCTACACCGGAGTCAACGGGCGTGAAAACAACCGTGCAACCGGTATCGGTCTGTATCTCAGCAAGAAAATCATGAAACGTCTCGGTCATCGCATCTATGTAACTTCCGAAGAAGGCAAAGGAACAAAAGTATTCCTGGAATTTTCCCAGAATGTCCTGACCATGTATTAATTAGAATATCCTAGGAGTTTATGCCTCCATTCGAAACGACCTTACAGAAATGTAAGGTTTTTTCGTATATTGTAACCTGCTTCGATGGCAGAAGCCGGGAAAGATTTCTATACTTACCTTATCAATAAAAAAGAAAGGAGCCCCGGTTATGGCTTTACTAGAAGTAACTAATATCAAAAAAATATACAGCACCCGTTTCGGAGGAAACAAAGTGCAGGCACTCTCCAATGTCTCTTTTTCTATAGAAAAAGGGGAATTTGTTGCAATCATGGGAGAATCCGGTTCCGGAAAGACTACCCTCCTCAACATACTGGCATCTCTCGACCGCCCGACTTCCGGAGAAGTTCTCCTCGAAGGAAAAAATATCGTACATCTTACAGAAAAAGAAATCTCGGCTTTCCGAAGAAAAAACCTTGGCTTTGTTTTTCAGGATTTTAATCTGCTGGATACCTTCTCTTTAAGAGATAATATTTATCTTCCACTCGTCCTTGCCGGCGAAGATTACCGAGAAATGGAACAGAAGATCCGCCCGATTGCACAGGCACTGTGTATCACAGAACTTCTGGATAAATATCCTTATGAAGTTTCCGGTGGACAGAAACAGCGTGCAGCGGTTGCCAGAGCTCTGATCACAGACCCGAAGCTGATTCTTGCTGATGAGCCCACAGGAGCCCTCGATTCAAAAGCAGCATCTGCACTGCTTTCCATGTTTGGCGAGATCAATGACGAAGGACAGACGATTCTGATGGTCACACACAGTGCACAGGCTGCCAGCCATGCCGCAGAAGTACGAATGATTCTCTCTACAGGAGAAGTTGTTGTTGTGATCTTCTGTGTGATCTTTCTGATCTACAGTAACAGTTTCCTGATGAAAAGAAGGCAGAAAGAAATCGGCCTTTACAATATTCTTGGACTGGAAAGAAATCATATCGGCATTGTACTGTTACTGGAAACGATTTTTACAACGATCCTTTCCCTCACTGGTGGAATCGCAATCGGAATCCTTGCCAGTAAACTGTCACTTCTCCTTCTTCTGAGACTGCTGCATATTCCGGCAGTACTTGGATTTTATATTTCCACAAAGGGGATTATTACTTGTCTTCTGATGTTCGGTGCCATTTTCCTGTTGATCCTTCTTCTGAATCTCAGAAGGATTCATTTAAGCCGTCCGGTAGAATTACTTCGTGGCAACAACACGGGAGAAAGAGAGCCGAAAGCAAAATGGCTTATGGCACTGCTTGGTTTTATCTGTCTTGGTATCGGTTATTACCTTGCCATCACAACAGAATCACCAATTAAAGCAATCTCAATCTTCCTGCTTGCCGTAATCCTTGTTATGACAGGAACCTATCTGCTTTTTACTGCAGGCAGTATTGTAATTCTGAAGTTTCTTCGCCGCAGAAAAAGCTTTTACTACAAGACTGGAAATTTTATCAGTATTTCCGGTATGCTTTACCGTATGAAGCAGAACGCTGTCGGGCTGGCCAGTATCTGTATCTTAAGTACCGGAGTTTTGCTCATGATTTCCATGACTGTCTCTATCTATTTTGGTATGAATGATATCATGGTAAACCGTTACCCATACGATACCGATATTTCCATTACCGGTGTCAGTGAAAAGGAATGTCAGACTGCTATCGAAACATTCGAAAAAGCAATTTCTGATAACAAGGTTCCTGTAGACAAAAAAGCCGAAGAAATTTATCTCACAATCATCAGTCGTATAGATCACGGGCAGATTCAGATTGCAAAGCCAAATACTTTAAGCAAATCTGGTTCTGTACTGACACTTTCACTTGTGCGTCAGTCTGAATATGAAAAACTCACTGGTACAAATCCGGCATTACAGGATGGAGAGATTCTTGCATGGGCTTCAAAGATGACTGAAAAATCAGATTCTCTCACAGTCAATGATTCTGTTTTCTCTGTGAAAAAATGGCTGGAGAATTCTCCTCTGACCTGCGGTCGCGATATCGTCTATAGAAATGCAGTATTTGTTGTCACTGATTCTGATTTTGAAAAGTTTGATAAAATGCGAACAGAAATGTATAAGAATACCTCAGCTACCCCAGCCGGACAGGATCTGTCCGTTCATCTTGGTCTGGATATCACCGGCTCCGATGAAACAAAAATTGCCTATGGTACACCGGTACTGGATGCAATAAAAGCTCTGCAAGATAATGGACAGCTGTCGGATAACTCCTGGATCACTTCCGGAATCCGTGCACAGGAATATGATTCCTACTACGCAGATAACGGTTCCCTTCTGTTCATCGGAATTTTTCTCGGATCACTTTTCCTTCTCGGTACAGCGATGATCATCTACTACAAACAGATCTCGGAAGGATACGAAGACCAGAATCGTTTTGAGATCATGCAGAAAGTAGGACTGAGCCATCGCGAAGTCAAAAGCTCAATCCGACGTCAGATCCTGATGGTATTTTTCCTTCCGCTTCTCATGGCAATGCTTCATATTTCCATGGCATTTCCACTGATCCGCCGGATGCTCCTGCTGTTCGGCATGACAAATACCAGATTGTTCATCGGCTGTACCGCCGGTACGGTGCTGATCTTTGCACTGGTATATGGCCTGATCTATCTTATGACCGCAAAATCGTATTATCATATCGTAGAACGGAGATAACAACATATAAAGTAAGCCCCTCACTTGCAGAATCTCATCTGTAAATGAAGGGCTTATATCATTTCATAATTAATCTAATTTCAAGATCAGATATTCAGAAGGTCGCTGAATACTTTCAATGCTCCGTCTGTCTCGTGTGCAAGAACACGTTTTGCAAGGACTTTACCAAGCTGAACGCCTTCCTGGTCAAAGCTGTTTACATTCCACAGGAATCCCTGGAACATAACTTTATTTTCGAAGTGTGCAAGGAGTGCGCCAAGGCTTGCCGGATTTACCTGCTCGCCGATGATGATGCTGGACGGACGTCCGCCTTCGAAGTTCTTATTGCGATTGTCATCTGCTTTACCGCATGCAAATGCAACGATCTGAGCTGCTACGTTTGCACAGAGTTTCTGCTGGCTTGTGCTGTCCTGGATCACTACATCTGTACCCATCTGGTTGTTCTTAAATCCGATAAACTGAAGCGGTACGATGTCTGTTCCCTGATGCAGGAGCTGATAGAAGGAATGCTGTCCATTTGTTCCTGGCTCTCCGAAGATAACCGGTCCTGTCACATAATCTACAGGCTCACCGAAACGGTTTACAGATTTTCCGTTGGATTCCATATCAAGCTGCTGTAAATGTGCCGGGAAACGGCTCAGTGCCTGTGAATATGGAAGAACAGCTGTGCTTGGATATCCGAGGATATTTCTTTCATATACACCGATCAGTGCATCCAGCATAGCCGGGTTCTGCATAACATCTTCGTTTTTAGCAAGTTTATCTTCTTCTGCTGCACCTTCAAGGAATTCTGCAAATACTTCCGGTCCGAATGCCAGAGATAACACAGCACCACCAACTGCAGATGTAGAAGAATAACGTCCGCCGATATAGTCATCCATGAAGAATGCTGCGAGGTAGTCATCGCTCTTTGCAAGAGGAGATGTCTCACTTGTAACTGCAATCATATGTTTGGAAGCATCCAGACCTGCATTCTTCAGAGCATCTTTAACAAAAGATTCGTTTGTCAGTGTTTCAAGGGTTGTACCTGATTTGGAAACCAGTACAAAAATGGAATGTGCAACATCGATAGAATTCAGAACTGCTGCCGCATCATCCGGATCTACGTTGCTGATGAATTTTGCTTCCATTTTGAATTTGTCGTTTTTCTTTGCCCAGTTTTCAAGTGCAAGATACATTGCACGAGGACCAAGGTCACTTCCGCCGATACCGATCTGAACAACAGTTGTGAATTTTTCTCCTGCTGCGTTTGTAATCTCACCTGCATGTACTTTATTGGCAAAGTCAGCGATCTTCTGCTGCTGTTCTACATAGAAAGCACGTTTGTCAACACCGTCAGCTGTGACAGTATCACCAAGCTGTCCACGTGTCAGCTGATGAAGAACAAGACGTTTCTCACCTGTATTGATCATTTCGCCATTGTAAAGAGCTGCGTATTTTTCAGTAAGCTGTGCTTCTTTTGCCAGTTTTTTAAGACCTTCCAGCACTTCATCATCTACCTGCTTTGCAGCATAGTTATATGCAAGACCAGCAGCCATCGGTACACTGTAGTTCTTTACACGTTCTGCACCATTTTCTCCGGTCATGGCTTCTACAAGGTTTACTTTTTTTACATTGGAAAGCTCTTTAAATGATGCAAGAGTATCCAGGTTGTTCCAGGTAATCATAATAAGATTCCTCCTTAAAATTAAATGTTCCCGCTGTTTCAGGATTCGTTTCAATCCCTTTGATTATAATATCAAACGAATGTAAATTCAAGTCTGCAAAGAAGGATATCTTACTCTACTCCAACACAATATCCATCTCATGCCAGGCTTCGCCGCCCCACACAGAATCGCCGATTCCATGGTCTTTAAAGCCAAATTTCTTATACATCTCAACCTTATCCGGGAGGCAGGTCAGGATCAGCTTCTTTCTTCCCTTAACCTGTTCTCTTTCCTTATATTGTTCCATCAGTTCTCTTGCCAGTCCCTGGTGTTGGTGCTCCGGCAGCACATCCAGTCCAAGGAGCATAATATTTGTACCATCCGGATCATGCTGGTCAGCATCCGTAAAAAAGTCATCCGTCAGATGTTCCCGATTCGTTGCCAGACCATTCAGAAAAGCTGCCATCTTTCCGGTTTTGCGGTCTACTGCCACCAGAAAAAGATCCGGTGCATTTTCGATTCGTGGTGCCATGTGCTCATATGTACAAGCCTCATTTGGAGGAAAACAGATTGCCTCAATTTTCACTGCCTGTTCAATCTCATCCCGCCTGATATCGCGGAATTCATATTTCTCGTGTAATGCTTTGTTGTATTGTCCCATAAATGTTTCTCCTGTTTATAGCATTACTTAATACCTGCCTATTAATCACCTGCTATATTTTATTCCAGTTTTTTCTTTTTGGGGTAAATGCACTTTTCTGTTTTACATGCATAAAAGGACTTATATTTTTCGCGTATATAATCTGCATTCTATATTTTTCTGTTCTGAAGTCTACATTTTATCCCAGAACATCATCTGCATTTCGTCTTTTCGCAATTTGCAGTCTACTTTGCACCCCAGAATGGCATCTGCATTTCGGCTTTTCGCAATTTGAAGTCTACTTTGCGCCCCAGAATGGCATCTGCATTTCGGCTTTTTTCATCTTGCGGTCTATTTCGTGCCCAATATGGCTACCCCAGAACAAAGTGAAAAACAGATTGCCTCAATCTTCACAACCTATTCAATCTCATACCGATCAAGTATGTATTTTTTCTTTACATATAACAAAAAAAAGTATAACATAAAGATATTACAATTTATATAAAGGTGGGCAAATTCATGGACTATACTATTAATACAAAATGCGTACAGGCAGGCTACACACCAGGAAACGGCGAACCACGTCAGATTCCGATCATTCAGTCAACCACTTACAAATATGATATCAGCGAAGACATGGGCAAGCTCTTTGACCTTGAAGCTGAAGGATATTTCTATTCAAGATTACAGAATCCTACCAACGACTATGTTGCAGCCAAGATCACAGCTCTCGAAGGCGGTACCTCTGGTATGCTGACTTCTTCCGGACAGGCAGCAAACTTCTTCGCTGTCTTCAATATCTGCGAAGCCGGCAGCCATATCGTTTCCTCCTCTTCCATCTATGGAGGAACCTACAACCTTCTTGCAGTTACAATGAAAAAAATGGGCGTAGACGTTACCTTCGTTGACCCGGACTGCACAGAAGAAGAATTAAACGCAGCTTTCAAAGAAAATACCAGAGCTGTTTTCGGTGAATCTATCGCCAATCCGGCACTTACCGTTCTTGATATCGAGAAATTTGCAAAAGCAGCGCACGCACATGGTGTGCCGCTCATCGTAGATAACACCTTCCCAACACCGGTCAACTTACGTCCGATCGAATGGGGCGCAGATATCGTTACACATTCCACAACCAAATATATGGATGGACACGGAGCAGCGCTCGGCGGTGCGATCATCGATGGCGGCAAATTTGACTGGATGGCACATGCAGACAAATTCCCGGGACTCTGCACACCGGATGATTCTTATCACGGAGTTACCTATGCTGAAAAATTTGGAAAAGAAGGCGCTTTCATCACCAAATGTACTTCTCAGCTGATGAGAGACCTCGGCTGCGCTCAGTCTCCACAAAGTGCATTTATTCTGAACCTTGGACTGGAATCACTTCATGTACGTATGCCAAGACATGTTGAAAACGGCCAGGCAGTTGCAGAATTCCTTGAGAAACACGACAAAGTAGAATTCGTAAACTATCCGACACTTCCATCCAACAAATACTATGAAACTGCAAAGAAATATCTGCCAAACGGTGGATGCGGTGTTGTTTCCTTTGAATTAAAGGGTGGACGTGCTGCTGCCGAAAAATTCATGAAAAATCTGAAACTTGCAGCAATTGAAACACATGTAGCAGATGCAAGAACCTGCTGCCTCAACCCGGCAACCTCCACACACCGCCAGATGAATGACGAGCAGCTCGCTGCTGCCGGAATTCCAGCCGGACTGATCCGTATCTCCTGCGGCCTTGAAGATAAAAACGACCTGATCGCAGATATCGCTCAGGCACTGGACGCAATTTAATCGAATTAAGTATATCTCAAAAAAGGAAGAACTCGACTCCGCAATGTCATTTAGTTAAGGCATTGCTCGACTCCGTTCTTCCTTTTTTGTGCTTTATTTTGTGGATTTTTCATATAAAAAAGCCCCTGCAATGCCTTTCGACACCATAGGAGCTTTCTCTGTAATTTTTCTTTATTCTGTAGTTTGCCCTTTTACCAGACAGACATCCTCTAAAACAATATCTTCAGATAATTTTGCACCGTTTATTTTCTTTAACAATACATCTACCAATGTATCTGCAAGTTCTTTTATTGGCTGTGAAATATAAGTCATTGATGGATAACTCATCTTTGCAATCAAAGTTCCATCATATCCCACCGTTTTAAATTCGTCAGGAATATGCATTCCCCTCTCACCTGCACATTTTAACGCATTCATAATAATCAGATCTTCTGAAAACATTGCATCCATTTCTGGATATTTATCAAAAAGTTCATTCATCTGCTGATAATAATCTTCCGTTTTTTGTTTTGTATCCCAGGTATAATCAATGCATTTTACACCATTTTTCTTCAATGTTTCTGAAAAAGCTCTATGACGGTTAATAGATGGAGATTTATCTGTCACAACGGCTGTTACATTTAAAACACATTTGCAGTCATTCTTTAGAATTTCTCCTGCTGCCAGCAGGCCACCTTTATTATGATCGGAATAGATGGTCGGAATATCTTCTGCCACCCGGTAATCCAACGCTACAATAGGCAAATCCAGATTCTGATATTCTGTCTCTGCCAGCATATGTGTTCCAAGAATAATACCGTCAACCATATTTTCTCTCATCATTTTTATATAATCTCTTTCTTTATCTTCCGTATCTCCCGTATTACAAAGAAAAAGTTTATAATGATGTTTATAAAGCTTCCTTTCAATATATTTCGTTATTTCCGCCCAAAAAGGATGCGAGCTGTCCGGCACGATCAGGCTGATATAATAAGACTTCTGTTTAAAAAGATTTCGTGCAATCTGATTCGGAACATAGTCCAGTTGATCAATTGCTCTATATACACTTTCATATGTATCCTGTGATATATATCCTTTATTATTTAATACTCTCGAAACGGTTGTCACCGAGACTCCGGCCAGTTTAGCCACATCTTTAATATTTGCCATTTAATCCTCCGCGTTTTTACAGGTTAACTCATCTTTTTATTATTATAACTATTTACTCGTATGTTTCGCAAGCCAAACTCTGTTTTTTTGCATGCAAAAAGCTCCCATTCAGGAGCTTTCTGCTACGTTACTCTTATTCAGTTTCATGAGCATATATATCCACTTTATGCTCTCCTGTCATTTCTTTGCCAAAGAAACCTTCCAGCGGATTTCCATCCAGTTTTACTGTATAGCTGTCACCATGCCCATGTATCTCAAATACAAATTTTGCATTCTGATATGGAACAGAATCAAGTACTGCTCCCTCAAATTCATCCAGAATACATGGATGTACCTGAATTCCCTGCTCACTGTAACGTATTCCAAAAACTCCATTGACAATAAACCCAATAAACCCTGCTGCATGCCATGGCAGGTGCGGCCATCTCCATGCTCTTCCTGTATCAACATCCATTACTTCATGGAACGATTTATTCAGAAGCACATTCCTTACCTGTGCATAAATAAGCTTTTTCAGAAATTCTTTATTTCCACTTTCACCAGCCGCTTCCGATAATCCAAGCGTCCATGATACCCAGCAAGCTCTCCAGAAATGATTTTTTTCTTTACGGAAAGGATACCAGTTAATTCCAAACTCAGAAAATGCCTCCGGATTACTTTCGATTGTCTTCAAAAACAAATTTCTCTGTCTTTCAGTTGCAATGCCAAACCGTGGCCACAAAACCATTTCTGCACCAGTCGTTTCCCACCAGCCTTTTTCATATGCTTCGCTTCCTATCGGTCCACTTGTAAAGCATTCTTTTTCTTCATTCCAGTATTTTTCCTTTATGGATGTAAACATTTCTTCTGCACGATTTTCCCAGAACTTAATTCTCTCCAGATAGCATCCTGTAACCTTACATATCTTGGCAACATCCTGATACATCAAAGCAAATGTAATTTCTGTCCCAAGACAATATCCTCCATTTTCCGGCTCTTCAAAGGCATCCTGTGCAAGACACATTGTCGCATGAATCAGCTGCATTTCTTCATCATAGCGTGCATCTGCCTCTTCTGCATATTTTATAATTCCCGGCAACATTTCATACAAAAGCTGAATATCTCCTGTTGTTATATAATGATCCCATGCAGCAATCGCCGGCATTGCTGCACAGTCAACGCCATTATTAAATCCATGTTCAGAAATATAGGACAAAGATTCTCTGGCTTCGTCCGGTGCAAGTAGATTCTGACATCGAAATGCTGCATGACAGGTGTCTCTTACCCAGCTTCCGAAACCTTCTCCTTCTCTTTGAAAAACAGCTGCATTCATCAGACCTTCCTGGCCTGGCAGGGCATATTTTTTATTCCTGTTCTGACACATAATATCTGTTGCAAGAGAAAATGCGGCATTTATAACATTATGCTTTGTGTGCAGACTCGGATAAACAGACTCCTCCGGTGCATCCCAACGCTCGGTTCTATTCTGGATTCTTGTCATGTCTCCCCACGGAGTATCTCTCCAGCAAAATTCTTCTACAGCCCTCACCGGTGATAACACGGTCTTTCCATCCCTCACTGCCCATGCTGCCGGTTCTCCATAAATACGATCTTCTACACAGTTCTCATATACTGTATAGGATTCAGATTTAAACAACGGTTGTCCTTTTTCTTCCTGTTTAATCAACAATCTGTTTTCTTCTTCGTATCGCGTAGATCTCAGTCCCCATATATTCAGACAAATGACAGAGGCTGTTTTTCCATTTGTATGGATTTCAAAATACGGTTCTGCATTATATTGAAGATAAAAGGATGGATTGTTAATGTTTTCCACCTGCTCACTTCGAATCTTATAATCCTCTTTTTTAGGACCATCGTCCTGAACTATGAGCATTGCATTCTTCCTGTCTGCGTATAATTCCTGAATTGCCATATCTCTGTAAAAATGCAGGTACAACCTTCCCTTTTCTGTTGGAACTTTCATTTTATATCCCCGGCAGTTCAGCGTCTGATCCAATGCCTTCCAGATCCATTTTACTCCACACAACTCAAACTCAATTTCCGTTTCCTGCCCGACAAACATTTCCAGTTCTACTTCACAGGCTTTTGTCTGAATATCGGATACAATATTTTCGGGTGCCAGGAGTCGGACTTCCGGCCATACATCCGGTCCCTGACGAAATCTCATAAGAAATTCAAACTTCTTATCAATATGCTCATTATGCCACTGTCTGACCCACACACGCAGATTATCCACCTGTGCAGCCGGCTTTAACTGTTCTCCTGAAAAAACGGATGGAATACTGATTGCATTGGATGCAGCAACACCTTCACATGTTTTTTTCGCAGTCTGACCTAAAATCCATATTTTTCCATCTTCTTCAAATTCTATTTGTTGTTCAATATCACCAATCCATTTATCCGCTTTCCGACAGATACTTTCGATCCCCGGAAGCTCACTTTCCTCACGTTTCCAGTGTAGGAGATCCTTGCTTACAAGACACATAGCTGTTTGATTTTCTTCAATTCCTGTCATCGAACACGGATCAATCACACAGTCCAGAATCCACTTTTCTCCTGCTTTTTTTACACCTTTCAGTTCCTGGATACATCCGGTTGGCGGCATATACTGAATGACAGACTTAGACAATTCTCTTCTTCTCTGTTTTTCCGGATTATCAGAAAGTTCTATTGCATTGATCCATCTGTTCGCCGGGCCTTCTGCCTGAATATCGTCCCCGGAAAATTCTTTCAACGGATATGCCATCCAATAGTCCACTCTTGTCTCAGATACTTTCATCTGAATAGTTTCTTTTTTTCCAGTACTGTCTGAAATAGTTATAATACATGGATCTGCATTCTCTTCATAAGGAATGCGCAACCAGTTTTCTTCGTGCTTTTTCAGAAAATGCTTTTTCATTTCTGTCTCTGTTCCTTTCTGTTAGCAATCTTCTTTATTCCACTACGTCAATCTTTTTACTTCTGTAAACTTCTTTCAGCAGCTCCAGCTGTTTTTCATCAGGTGCTTCAAACATCTGCTGATTCACTCCGACATGTTTTGCTTTTTCAACTCCAAAATCATGATACGGCAAAAATTCCACACTCTTGATGTTTCTTCCAAGAGCTGCAAAAAAATCTGCTGTTGCAACAGCATTTTCTATCTCATCATTGATTCCTTTTATAATTGGAAGCCTGATCATGATCGGTCTGTAATTCACCAGTTTTTTCAGATTCTCTTTGATCAGGGTATTTTCTGTTCCTGTATATTCTTTATGTTTTTCATTGTCAAACATCTTAAAATCTACAAGAAACAGATCTGCACATTCTGTCATTCTGTGTATCACTTTCCAAGGAAAAGCAAGTGCTGTTTCAAAAGCAACTGAAATATGCTCTTTCTGAAGTCTGTTGCACAAATCATATAGAATCTCTGCCTGCATCATTGGTTCTCCACCGGAAAAAGTAACACCACCTTCTGAAATTTCATAGAGTCTTCTGTCTCTGAGCAAAAGTTCCGATAATTCTTCAACAGAATAATAACTTCCTACGATTTCCAATGCTTCTGTGCAGCAAATTTCCACACACTTTCCACACACAGTACAAAGAGTTCTTTCATAAATATGCTGCCCGTTTTGTATCTGTTGTGCTCCTGAGGGACAGATTTCAATACACTGACCACAGCCAATACATTTATTTTCCGTATAACTCAGTATACTTTTCTTTTTCCATGTCTCCGGGTTGTGACACCATTTGCATCGCAAATTACATCCCTGTAAAAATACAGTTGTCCGTATTCCCGGTCCGTCATGCAGAGAAAAGTTCTGTATCTGACTTACCAGTAATTTTTGCTTCATTTTACCGCTTACCTCTGTGTACGCTGAATTACCTCATTCTGCATTTCCGCAGTCAATGTATGGAAATATGCACTGTATCCACACACTCTTACTACAATATTTTTATGTGTTTCCGGATTTTTCTGTGCCTCTAAAAGTGCATTCCTGCTGATAACATTAAAATCCATAATGCTTCCGCCATTTTCACAGAAGGCCCGCATCACACTTGCAAACAATGACGGCTGCGGAGTTTTATACATCAGTGGAATGTCCATATAAATAACTGCCCCACCCGGATATTTCGTGTAATCCATTGTTTTTATTGCATCAAGTAATGCTGCAATATTGATGTTTTCTGTACTTTCACTTGGGTTAACGCCTCGTGAGAGAGCACTTTCACTTTTTCGTCCATCGGCCGTTGCAATCGTTACATTTTTAAACCAGTTATAAGAATAAAAAGCAAATAATGACGGCTCAAATTTTCCGCCTCTGTAATTTGCCTGTCCTCCAAGACATTCAGCCAGATCATCCATAACCTTTTTTCCAAATTCTGTAGCATCTTTATCCTTGCAGAATTTTGGGACTTTATGAAGCAAATATTGTCGAAGGATCTCATCATCTCTGAAGTCTTCTTTCATCGCTTTAAGCAGGTGACCAAATGTCGTAATCTTATCTTCATATACTGCCTTCTTTATCGCATATAACGAATCAATTACTGTCCCTGCACCCGCAGCAGCAAAATTATCTGTATTATAGACAGCACCGCCTTCTGAGACATCTTTTGCCGTCTCAGTACATGATGGCATAGTTGCAGAAAAGAACAACGACGGATTTATTATTTTCCACCATGAACCATATTCGTTATATTTTTTCACAAAGAAATTCAGTTCATTTCTATAATTTTCAATTACAATATGATAGAATTCTTCAAAATCGCTCGCATTCGCAGCTGGAATAAATTTAAATCCATCCCTTTTAAATACGTCATTCCAGTACTCTGGATATAAGGATCCATTTAACATCTGCACAAGATTAAGATAGGTATATGCTCTGCTGTTGACTTCATTAGAAAGACAGATTTCCTGGCAGCCACCTGCAACATAAAGCCGGCAATCTTCCAAACTCTTTCCCTGCTTCTGATTTGCAGGAATTATAACATCATCATTAAAGATGGACAGCACATTTAGCCCCATTCCTGCCAGCTCGCCTACCTGCAGCAGAAATTCATCTGGATGTTTTGCCGATATTCTCACCTGTAGTTTCGGATTTGCAAAATGATATTTTTTATAACTGTTTATGATCATCCTGCTTATGTCATTATAAACAATATTGCCATTTTTATCACATCCGCCTATAATAATATCTGCATTTGTGCCCCCTGGCAGGTCTGCTTCAAGATCCCATCTTGCATCTGTCATTGATACAAAACAGTCAACCAGTTCCTGCGCCTCATCCGGCGTTATTCGATTATTTTTCAAATCTCTTTCATAATAACTAATCAGGATTCTGTCCAAATGGCCAATCACAGCAAATCCAAGACCATCTAACGCATTGCACATCTCACGCGTAAACCAGATTGCACACATTGCTTCATAAAATGTTTCTGCCGGTTCAGATGGAATTCGGCGTGCCGTAACAGCAATCATTTTAAGTGCCTTTACATGTTCCTCATCGTGTTCTGTTTTCAGCATTTCCTCCGCTTTTTCTGCAAATCTTTCAGAAATTTTTTGCAGACTTCGGCATACATCGACCATACATTTTAAAAAATCCTGCTGATGATCTGTAAGATTTTTCTCTTCCAGACGCATCATTGCATGTCTGATTATTCCTGATAGACCATATTTCAACACAGTTTCACAATTTGCATAGTGATGCGCCGCATCCATAAACTGTGGTCCGTTCATGACACCATATTTTCCGTAGTATCCACTCCATTCTCCATATTCATCTACAAAATCTGGGTATTGCTTCATTAGCCAACATCCAATGCCTGGCTGTGGCGGGAACGATGCCGTAACACTGTTCTGTTCTCTTCCTGTATCAATTTCTGCATAAAACGGACTGGATGGAAAAAGAATCACTTCAGCATCCCTGGCTGCAATTCTGTAGATCCATGTTTTTTTCTGAAAAGAGCTTGCCTTTGGATTTTCTTTCTGGAGGCGGTCCAGTTCTTCTTCCATTCTGGAAACATCGGTTGGATAATTAGAATATACCTCTTTGGTCTCTTTAAAATATTCTTCTTTATTGAATCGATAACCTGCCATCATGCGTTCCTCCTGAGTTGCCTTAAAAATTTAAAACTACCTTCAATGCAGTTCTATCTTTTACTGCCTGAAATCCTTTTTCATAATCATCTATTGAAAATCTATGTGTCACAAATAAATCGATGTCTATTTTCCCATCCATAATCGCATCACAAACCGGCTTATGTACTTCTGCTTCTACCTCAGGCACCGGCCACTGCACATACTGAATATTGAAATTCCTGAGTTCCGGTAATGGTACATTCAGATTTTCTCCGCTTTTTAAGCCATATACAGCAATTGTCCCTGTCTCTTTAATATAGTCCAGACACTGCGTGATTGTCTGATTTGATCCAATCGTATCTATACAGATATCGGACTTTCTGTCAAACAGATCAGAAGCTTTTTTCTTTTCTTCTTCGTCTTTGTTAAGAAATGTACCTGCTGCTCCCAGTTTTTCTGCTGTTTCCAGCTTGTCTCTGTGATTTCCCAGGACATAAATCTCCTGAATTCCCATCAGTTTTGCACAGCTTAGAAAAGCAAGCGCAACCGGTCCGTCTCCGAGTATGACCATCTTCTTTTTATCTTCAACGCCGATTCTTTTTAATGCACTGTATGTTTCCTTTAAAGTTATCAGCATAGAAGCAGCTTCTGCCTGCATTCCTTCCGGGCACACCTGCTGTGTAATTCCAAGATTAATATCTTTTACATCGGCCTGGTCTGCCATGGCTGCTTTATAATCTTTTACAATTCCATATTCAGCAAATCCGCCCCAAGCGCTGGAAAATTTCTCATTATCCGGTTGTCCTGCCCTGACTACAAGATCTCCCACTTTAAAAGAAGTAACTTTTTTGCCGATTTTAACAACTCTTCCTGCATCTTCGTGTCCTAAAACCGCCGGATATCTCGTTACTTCTCTGACTTTTCCTCCAATAACTCCCAGATCCGTTCCGTTACAGATCATACAGCATTCATTTTTTACCAGTGCTTCATACTCTCCGATCTCCGGAATCGGAAGCTTTTCTTCCAGGTACAGTTTATTGTCTTCTGTTACCACTAAACCTTTCATAACTGATCTCCTTTTTACTATTTAATGCCGGTTGCAGCTACAGACTGCATAAAATATTTCTGGAATGCAAAAAACAGAATCAGAACAGGAATCATTCCAATCACGATAACACCCATGATCAGATTCCATGTCGGCTGTTTGATTACAGATGCGCCACAGATTGAACTTATTCCCAATGTTACTGTCCATTTGCTTTCACTTCTGACGGATAACAACATCCAGATCAGATTATTCCACGCAGAAATAAATGTATAGATTCCTAATGTTGCCATACTTGATTTCGTATTTGGCAGTAAGATCTTCCAGAATATCTGGAAATGATTTGCTCCATCAATTTTTGCTGCTTCATCCAGTTGCTTCGGTATTCCCATATAAAACTGGCGCATAAGAAATGTTCCAAACGGAATGGACCATGCTACCTGCGGAAGTATCATTCCCATATATGTATCCAGCATGTTGAGATTTCTACATAAATTATAAGAAGGAATCAATCTTACTGTAATCGGAATCATCATCGTTGACAGATAAAGAATAAAAACAATATTTCTGCCTTTGAACTCAAGTCTCGTAAATACATATGCAGCTAAACTACAAAGAAAAATAGTAAGTGCAGTCACTGCTATCGCAACAATAAATGAATTGAAAAAGCACTTAGGAAAATCCAGCAGCTGCCATGCTTTTGTAAAATTCTCCCACTGTACCGCTTTCGGTAAGATCCTTCCTACACTTGTCGCAAGATCTGTATCTGATTTTAATGCAGTAGATAATATATAAACAAATGGAAACAGCATAATCACTACAAATGCAGCTATAATTACCCAGATTAAACTGTCTCCCAGAATTTTCTTTCTTAATTTTCTGGACATAGTCTCTTCTCCCTTCTCAGTCTTTGTCACTTGTCAGCTTCAACTGTACAACCGAAATAATAATCGAAAGAATAAAGATAAATACTGCCATTGTACAGGAATATCCCATTTTCAAAGATGAAAAAGCAGTCTTATATAATGTCAGACCAGTTAAATATGTACTTGTTCCAGGTCCACCATTTGTCATCGTATAAACAAGATCAAATTCCTGGAAAGTACCGATTACGCACATGAGAATAATATATGTAAGAACTGGTTTCAGCTGAGGCAATGTAATATAAACAAATTTGTGCCATGCATTTGCGCCGTCCAAATCTGCCGCTTCAAAAAATTCCTGCGAAATTTCCAGACGTCCAGCAACAACCATAACCATGTAATATCCTGCCCATCTCCAGATTGTTACGATTGCCATAGAACCCAGTGCAATCTTTCCATCTGTCAGCCAACCAACTTTTTCAAGGCCCAATGCACTCAAGAAATTATTGATAACACCATAATTCGTTCCCATCAGATATCTCCATGCAACACCAGTTGCAACCAGAGAAAGTGCACATGGTAAAAAGAAACTGCCTCTGATAAATTTCGAAATAACTTTACTTTTATTATTTGCAAACAACACAAGTTCGCACATGATGATGGAAAATATGACGATCGGTGGAACATTCATCAGGATATATTTGATCGTGTTCCCCAGACTTGTCCACCAAAGTTTATCTTTTAGCAGATTCTGATAATTTTCCAATCCTGTAAATATCTTACCTTTTAATGGATTCCAGTCATAAAATGACATACGGATGGAATCTATCATTGGCCAGAATACAAACAATCCCAACAAAATCAGGGACGGTAGCAGAAACAAAACAGCGATCTGCCAGTCTCCTCTTTTACGTTTTACTACTGTTTTTGTGTTACTCACATGAATCCCTCCTGTTAAATTCAAAGGATGATACAGAATATTTTCCATATCATCCTTTTGTTTTCAGTTACTGAGCAAGTAAACTATTTAACTGATCTACCATGCCATCCAGTGTACTCTTGATATCTGCATCATTATGCCAGATTTCATCAAAACACTGTCCAATGATTGTCTGCTGATCTGCAAATGTTTCTGTAAGATCAATATATCCTGCATACTCCAGTCCTGTATTAAATAATTTCATATCATGACTTTCGTCAAACATAGATACGGAAAGATCTGCTTGAGACTGTCTTACTGCAATCTGTGGAGATGTATTATCTTCAAGATATAATGCAAGACCTTCTTCGCTGGTCAAATATTTAATGAATTTTTCTGCCGCTTCCGGATTTTCGCAACTACTTGAAATACCAATACCATTCAGGAAAAGTACTTCTGCCTGTGTACCATCATTCGCACGCGGTGCATTCATCGCTTTCCAGTTTACATCGTCCTGAAGATATGTGGAATTCCAGAGAGCCACACGGCACATAGCAATCTGACCCGCATTAAATTTTGTGATCAGTGCATCATAACCGTCTCCCAATTTTTCTATTGCAGGCACATAACCTTCATCTACAAGACTCTTGACATATTCGAAAGCCGTAACGGCTTCATCTGAATTCCATCCACAGGTTCCATCATCATTCAGGTAGCTTCCACCAGCCTCTGTAATCCATGGATACATAGTATCAATTGCAGAAGACATATCATTAATAATTGTCGGATATTCAATTCCAAGTTCATCTTTGTGTTCCATCAATGTTTTACATGCCTCTGTAAATTCATCCCATGTAAATCCATCTTCCGGAACTTCAATTCCGCACTTGTCAAACATATCAACATTATAAACCCAGCCGTAATTTCCTCCATCAAGTGGGAGTGAATACCAGTCACCATCATATGTACAATATCTTTCTGCGGCATCCCAGAAGTCATCAAATTTGTATTCTGTATCTGCTTTCAGCGCATCTACATCGAATTTCTGTAATGCCCCGGCATTTGCAAGAATCTGCGTAGTCCCTGTATTACAGTTGATAAGATCCGGAAGGTCACCTGCTGTAGCTTCTGTCAGAATTTTAGTTGCATAATCGGATACTTCTTCAAAATTGATTTCAATATCCGGATTTTCCTTTTCAAAAGCTTCGATAACTTTCTGATATTTGTCATAGCTATCATAGCTCTGCCAGTTTAATGTAATTTTATCTCCGGAATCTCCCTTGGCAGCCATTACATCCACCCCACTGCCAACGCTGACAACTGGCACCATACATGCTGTTAATACAAGTGCAATTACCTTTTTCTTCATTTTGTTCTCCCTTCGTATTATAACTTTTCTCCATATGTTAACCGGTTTCACATTGTTTATTTTTCTTTATATTACCATTCATTTTTTACTTTGTAAATATACTTTTTTCATTTCATGCATTATGTATGGTTTTATCAAATTATTTTTGTATATTATTCACAATTTCGTGGTTTCCTAAATAAAAAAAGCCCCTACAATGCCTTTCGACACCATAGGAGCTTTCTCTGTAATTTTTCTTTATTCTATTCCGCCTTCAGATAGATCTGGAATGCATCATAATTTTGCTCTGGTAATGGAAGCAGGATTCCGGCATGCATCAACGCCGCGCCGGAGAAGTTTCCAGCGTCTTCTCCATCTATCTGCATCTGATAAACCTTCTTCGGATCCAGACCTTTCCACTTCACAATCTCAGATGCCGCATTTGCATACATATCTGTATAAACGACAGACATGCAGGCCTCGCTGCCATCCTGTGCCGCATATTCCCATACAGTATAGTCTCTGTTTTCAAATGGTGAAGTCAGTCTGTAATAATCTCCGAACTGGAACAGTTTTCCATGTTCTTTGAAGAAGGCAATCTGTTCTCTCGCCATCTTCTTTTCTTCATCAGTCATCTTGCTGAGATCCAGTTCATATCCGAAGGTTCCCTGCATTGCACAGATTCCTCTTGTCTTGAATGGTGTCACGCGATGATTCTGATGATTCGGGCAAACCGATACATGTGCAGAAACAGAAGACATCGGATAGCCGAACGATGTGCCATACTGAATTCTCAGTCTCTCGATCGCATCTGTATTATCACTGCACCAGATCTGCGGGCAGTAATACAACATACCTGCATCAAAACGTCCACCACCGCCACTGCATCCTTCCAACAGAAGTTCCGGGAATCTCTGAGTCACAGCTTCCAGTACTTTATAAAGACCCAGCACATAACGATGTCTCAGTTCCCCCTGACGATCACGCGGAAGGAGCGCACTGTAAGCAGCCATAAGTGAACGGTTCATATCCCATTTAATATACTGGATATCTGCTTTCTCTACAATATCACAGATCCGCTCTGTCAGATAATCTGTCACATCTTCTCTGGACATATCCAATACCAGCTGGGAACGACTTCTGATCGGCTGTCTTCCCGGTATGACCAGTGCCCAGTCCGGATGTGCCCGATACAGATCACTGTCCTCAGAGATCATCTCCGGCTCAAACCAAAGCCCGAAAGAAAGTCCCATATCATGTACTTCTTTCACCAGCTCAGAAAGGGTTCCGCACAGCTTTTTCTCATTTACAAACCAGTCGCCAAGACCGGAGAAATCATCATCCCTTTTTCCAAACCATCCATCATCCAGTACCAACATATCCAGATTCAGTTCTGCCGCTTCTTTTGCAATTGCAATCAGATTGTCTTTGTTAAAATCAAAATAAGTTGCTTCCCAGTTATTTACCAGAATCGGGCGCACTCTGTCTTTCCAGCAGCTGCGGATCAGATTCGACACGATTGCCTGATGCAGAGTCTGGGACAGCTTTGAAAATCCATCTGCACTGTATGTCAGACATACCTCAGGTGTGCTGAAGCTTTCACCCTTTTTTAGTTTCCAGGAAAAATCATAGTCATCAATTCCAATGACCAGTCTTGTCTGATTAAACTGATCTACTTCTGCCTGTGCATGAAAACCGCCACTGTACAGAAAAGATGCACTGTAGCACTCACCAGTACTCTCTGTAGTGTCTTTATCCGCAAGAATCACAAAAGGATTATGCTGGTGGCTGGAAGTTCCACGGGTACTGCGAAGCTCCGTGATGCCGTGTGGCAGACTGTTTCTTTCCATCTGACGCTCACCGGCATGTTTTCCATAAAAATGAATCAGATCATATTTTCCCATTCCAAGATCCAGACACGCACTCATAATTCTGGAAATCTGGATATCACCCTCTGTACGGTTTTCGACTACTGCTGCTCTTGTAATGATATCCAGCTCTTCAAAGACTCCATAAAGAAGATGTACATAGACTTCTTCAACAGCATCTTTCAGAACGATCTCCAGTGTCTCTCCTTCTGATTTCTCAGAAGAAAAGAATGCCGGAAGCCCCGGAATGTTATATTTTCCATCTCTTACCTGATAGCTGTCAAAGAAAAATATCCCGTCCTGTACACCGCTTCCAAGGTCTGCTTTCAGACAGTCTACACGATAATCTCCGTCGCCATATACCGGAAACTCCTGCGGAAGAAAATCCAGAGAATATACACGCTCTCTGTCAGTCCCCGGGATATTTCCGCTGAATCCACGGTCTGCCATACGAATCAGATAGGAACAGTCCGTATCATCCGTACGGTTTCCGTAATAAGTGTGAATAAGCATATTCTGCTCGTCCACTTTCATCTGATAAGTACTGTTTTTTGTATGAAGAGTAAAAATTTGATTCTTTATATTGATAGCCATTGTCGTTTTCCCTTTCTGTCTTTTTCAAGAATTATTTTACTGCTCCGTTTACAACACCATTGATAATCTGCTTCTGGCAAATGATATAGAAGATCAGAATTGGTAAAAGTGCCAGGAGATAAGATGCAAATGCCAGGTTATAATTCGTTCCGAACTGTGTCTGGAAATTCAACTGTGCCAGCGGCAGTGTGTTCTGATCTGTACCGGACATGATGACCAGTGGAGTCATAACGTCATTCCAGGTACTCATTGCTGTGAGAACTGCTACTGTTGCATGCATCGGTTTCATATTTGGAAAAATAATCTTCCAGTAAGTCTGCCATACTCCGGCTCCATCCACACAGGCAGCCTCTTCCAGTGCCATCGGGATATTATTCAGATATCCGGAATAAAGCAGTATATTCATCGGCATAAAAAACACAACATACAATACAATAACACCAAAGCGGTTTGCGATTCCCAGCTGTGCAGTTTCTTTTACCAGCGGCATCATAAGAACCGCAAACGGTACAAACATACCACTTACAATGTAATAGTAAGAAATCTTAAATATCTTACGCTGCTTCATCTTTCTTCCGATCAGATAACCGGCAAGTGAATGTATTAATATACATAATACCACAGTTACCCCGGTAATAAGAAGACTGTTTCCAAGAGAATGCCAGAAATCAGTTACACGCATTGCCTCTGCAAAGTTTTCAAAACTCCATTTCTGTGGGAATGCCAGTGCACCAGCTACATCATTTGTCATTTCCGATGGCTTCTTAAATGCAATGATCACTGTCATATACAGTGGAAATAAAACCGTCAGGCAGCCAAGTACCAGTAAAATATTAATAATCCTGTTTGTAGTCTTACCACGAACAGCGCCTTCTTTTTTCTTTGTTCTGCTCATTATAACTGCTCCTCCTTACTTCCCAGGAATTTCATCTGAAACAGTGATATCGCAACGATCACAATAAAGAATACAAATGCATTCGCACTCTGGAAACCAAACTGTCCACCACTCATACCATTGTTGTAGATCAGATAGGAAATGGACTCTGTACTCTGTGACGGGCCGCCTTTTGTCAAAGACATGATCTGGTCAAATACCATCAGTGCATTTTTCATACAAAGAACAAGGTTGATTGTTACAAATGGCATGATCAGCGGAAGTGTAATGCTTTTAAATTTCTTCCATCCGGATGCTCCATCCAGCATACATGCCTCATAAACTTCTTCCGGAACAGTCTGCAGACCGGAAATATAAATGATCGTATTCATCGCTATTCCCTGCCATGCTCCGACGATCACAATTGCGATCCATGCCCATTTTGTACTTCCAAGGAGACTTGTTTTCAGGAAATCAATTCCTGTTACTTCTCCGATCGTTGGCAGAATATATGTAAAAATGAAACTGAAGATATAACCGATAACCAGACCTCCCAGAATATTTGGTACAAAATAGATTCCTCTGAGCGCATTTTTTCCACGGATCTTGCTGTTCAGTCCCAGTGCCAGAATCAGGCTGAGAAGATTGACCACAATTGTCATAACCAACGCATATTTAAATGTAAACAGATATGAGTGACCCACACGGGAATCCTGGAAAATTTCTGCAAAGTTCCGCAGTCCTACAAAATCATAACTTCCATATCCGCGGAAGTTTGTAAGTCCGTAATAAAAACCTTTGATCAGCGGTAATGTATTAAAGCAGAAGAAAAGAACCAGAATCGGTGCCAGCAGGCCAAGAAATATCTTTTCATTTTTGCTCCACGCACCATGTTTTTTATTCATGATCATTACCCTCCTCATATGCTTTTACTTTTGCCACGACATCTCTGTTGTAGCGAATCCATTCTTTGTCAAATCGTTTCATAAATGTATCTGTCGCATCAGCACTGTCATCCATCAGATATGTCTGGATCATTGCATCTACTGACATTTCGCTCGGGTAATGATGGTCCTGATAATCCGCTACAATACCGTTTTCGATATAATCACGCATTTCTTCCAGCTCCGGAGTAATCTCAAAATCACCTTTTTTACATGGAACAGCGCTCTGTGCATTCAGATATTTTTTGACATTTTCATCTTCGAGCATATAACTGAGCACTTCATAAGCTGCCTCTTTATTTTTACAATCTTTCATCACGCAGAACATCAGATCATTTCCGGAATTCAGCACATTTTTATCTGCATCTTCATTTGCCGGAAATACAAAAGAACCAATATTCATATCCGGATTTACAGATTTGATCTGAGAGATCGCATAGCTTCCAATTGTAAACATCGCAGATGCTCCTCTTGCGAATGCAGTGCAGGCATCGTTATATCCCTGAGACACCGGATCTTTCTGTCCATATGTAAGAAGCGCTTTTTCCTTTTCTGCCACTTCTCTGTAATTTTCTGCAAAAGTTGTTTTTCCACTGTTTACCTGATAAGTCAGATCAGAATCGCACAGACTTACTGCAATTGCATTCCACGGTGCCAGTGTAGTCCATGTATCCTTAAAACCAAAATATAATGGCTGGATTCCTTCTGACTGGATCTGATCACAAAGATTCGTAAATTCTGTCCATGTGGTCGGAACCTCCCAGCCATGTTCTTCAAACATATCCCGGTTAAAAAGAATTCCAGCTGCATTTGCCATATACGGAACGGCATAAACACCATCTTTCGGCACATATTCCAGATCTTTGTTCATCTCAAGATATTTCTCTTTAATATCGTTCAGTCCTTCAAAATCAGAAATATCCATCAGCATGTCTGCATCCAGAAAATTGGAATAATTAATATCCCCGCCAATTCCGATGATATCCGGATTATCCTCGCGGATAAATCTTGTTTTCAGGATTGTCATTGCATCGTTCGGTGAATCAATCTTTAAATAAATATCATCATGTGTCGCATTGAACTCATCCTGAAACTGTTCAAAAATATCTACCGCCTCCGGTTTATACTGTACCATTTCAATTACAGTTTTGCCCTCTGTTTCGTCCTTTCCGGAGCATCCTGTCATAACTATTCCCATTGCCAGAACGCCTGCAAGGAAAACAGCACCTACTTTATGCTTTCCCATTTGTTTCTCCCTTCTTTACAGATATTCACTGCCATCTGGCAGTTCAGATTCAGACCGGTCATCTCTGTTTGATTCGATTCTAGCACCAAAAGAAAAGCTTCGTACATAGATGGATAACATCAAAATATACCATAATGCGTTATTTCCAGAATAATGTTGATGTTACTACGCATTATGGTATATAATAGTACTAAATAGCGATATTTCGTTAAAATTGTACGATTTCTGTATCTCGTTTTTATGCATATTTTACTATATTTTGTAGGAGGGAATGATAAAAACCATGTCAGATTCTATTTTTCATATATTTTCCGATGAACGTTTTCTTGACCTGACCGTGTATCAGTACGGCTACGAGAAATGTGAACCGCTGCATTCTTATGGTCCATTTGTACGTAATCATTATCTTTTTCACTATATTATTTCCGGCAAAGGAATGCTGAGTGTTACAGAAAAAGATGACAATGCTGTTTACCATATGGAAGCACATTCCGGCTTTCTCATTGAACCGGGGCGTATCAATCTTTACAGTGCTGACCAGAAATTCCCATGGGAATACGTCTGGGTAGAGTTCGATGGACTGCGTGCAAAAGAGCTGATGGAAGAAGCCGGACTGTCCAACGATCATCCGGTCTTTCATCCCATTTCCGATACAGCAGCAGATAAGCTTCGCGATGAAATGCTGCGTCTGACACAATACCCGGACAATTCCCGCCCACTTGGAATCATTGGTCAGTTATATCTTATTATGGATGCCCTTATCCAGGGTTCTTCCAATAAAAAAAGGCTTCAGGGCGGAAAGCTTTCTAGATTTTACGCACAGGAAGCACTTTCTTTTATTGAACAAAATTATGCATTACCTATTACAGTCGAAGATATGGCTAATCGATGCAATCTTGATCGAAGCTATTTTGGTAAAGTTTTCAAAGATATGATCGGACAGTCTCCACAGGACTTCCTGATCCGCTATCGAATGAGTAAAGCAACCTCTCTGCTTACCAGCACCAGCCTGTCCATTGGTGACATCAGCGTTCAGGTTGGATATCCAAACCAGCTTCATTTTTCCAGAGCATTCCGTAACATTTACGGGATGTCACCAAGACAATATCGCCAACAGAACAAATTATTGTCCTGAATCACAGGCAGGTTACGTTTCTGTTTACTTTTCTTCATGATATTGCATTTTCTGCGAAAAGAATAGCTTTTACACCAGTCTGATGGTAAAATAAAAACCGAAAAATAAAACTGGAGGAACCCTATGAAAAAGAAAAAATTTTTTCCTCTCTCTATGGGAATCGCTTTTCTGTTCACAGGTCTGTTCTGCTGTTTTTCTGTATCAGCAGATGCTGTTGAAGGCTCACCAGGACAGACTGTTTCCGGAGAATATGCCGTTGTTATAAATACAGACACCTCTTCATCTCAAAATACCGGAACTCTGGTTTTTGACGATGGTACAGATACTGTCTCTTCTTATCTCAGCACTGGCAGCAGCGCAGCCAATCTGCCTGCCTCCCAGATTCTCAAAAAAGCTTCTGACACCAGTGATTATAATGTTCTTTCTTCATCTTCCCTTTCCACAGCAGCTGCACAGTCTGCTGCCACAAGTTACTACATCGGGCAGGAAAAATATATCTATCGTTCAAATAGTACAGGCAAAACTTATGTATGCATCGGCATTGGTGAACACTGCTATATCTGGATGGATAAAGATATGAAAGCCAGTTATGATGCAGCTGGTAAGACTTCCTCAATCGCAAAGGATATGGCAGGTGTATATGACGGACAACCTTATCGAATCCTGAATACTCTGGCCGGTGGTAACATCCCATATGAAGATAATTCCGGTAAAATTTCAATTCTTCTCGAAACTTTATCTTCCGCAAGCGGCATGTACATGTACGACACAGGCATCACAGCAATCCATATCAACACTCCTACTGCATCTGCCTATGTTTCCGGCGAAATGTCCAAAAGAAACGGTCTGCTTGTACACGAAGGACAGCATGCACTGCTCTGGCTGAAAACCAGATTTTCCAATACCGGCAGATATATGTGGCTCAATGAGGGACTGGCTGTGACTGCCATGGACTATCTCTGGGGTGGCATTGATTCCAGCGGATGGTTAAACGGCATTGCCGGAAGTACCGCTATTCGAAGCGGCTCTTCACTGATCTATCAGACCTACCGTGATGATACGGCGCAGGATTACGGCATGCCTTATCTTTTTATGCGTTATGTGATCGACCGTATGGCCGGAAGCTATAAACCAATGGATGTCCTGCCAAAATTTTACCAGATAGATGCCTCCACCCTTACCTGTGAAGAATACCTGACGCAGGTAACCGGCATTCCATTTAAGACATTAATGGCTGATTTCTATACTGCAATCGCTGCCGGCGATCTCTACGGCAATTACAGTTTCTCTGGTGACCGTATTGCCGCCGGAAAGGCTGCAACATTTCCTGTTTTTTCCGGAAACAGTAACCAGAACTATACGCTGCCTGCAGCTTCTGCAGTCATTATAAAACTGAAAAATGGGAAATTCACGGTTCCTGCCAACGGAAGCTCCAGCATTATTTACCGTATCGTCGGAAATCGCGCCACTTCTGCAGCTCCATCTGAAGGTAGTGGTACTGCCTCTGATCCATATAAGATCACTTCTCTCGATGACCTGAACCTTATCTCGGATCATCCGGGTGCTTATTACAGTCTGACCAAAGATATTCAGACAAATGGAAATATTAATTTCTCTGTAAATTATTTCAGTGGACACTTAGATGGTAATTCACACACTATTTACGGATTGAAAAAACCGCTTATCGCCCAAAATGACGGAACCATTGAAAATCTGCGAATTGTAGCTGATTTTGACGATGACAGCCAGAATGTACAGGGTGTCATTGCACAATATAATCAGGGAAAGATTCAGGAATGTTCTGTTTCCGGCACGGTCACCGGACATATGGGTGGCGATGGATCCATGGTCTTTCCTGAATTTGGCGGCATTGCCGGTCAGAACGAACTTGCCGGAATCATCAGTGGGTGTACGGCCCGCCTGAATATAAATCTGTCTATGCCAGCTATGAAAGGCTGGGTCGGCGGTATTGCCGGATTAAATATTGGTACAATAGAAAAGTGTGTCAGCAATGGAATCATCTCTGTCACCCAGGAAAACGGCACTTCTTATCCTCTTTATGTCGGTGGTATTGCCGGTGAAACCCAAAAATTCAGTGGTATGGGTGGTGTGATCAAAGAATGTCTGCATGCCGGTCAGATTAAAGTTTCCGGTGGTTCCTCTTTTGTTGGACAAATTTGCGGTCTTGCAGCTGCAAATGTAATAAATTCTTCAACCGGATTAAATGGTCACATCCTGAACTGTTATGGAAAAACGGGATCTGGAAATCTGGTCGGTTCTACTGCTGCAGTACCTTCAACCGGTGGTCTGCTGACAGATGCACAGATGAAGGATTCTTCCTCTTACCAGGGATGGTCTTTTGGAGCTGACTGGAAAATGTCTGATGATGGAATCCCGGCTCGAACCGATTCCTCAGACATTACTTCACTTTCTGTAAAATATACTCCGTCCTCCTGTTATATTGGTGAAACACCATGGAGCTTCGGAACGCTTGTTATAAACAACAAAACGAAAGTTTCCATTACGCGGGATATGGTCAGCGGTTTTGATAATACATCGGCACATACCTGCCAGATTACTGTAACATACAAAGGCCGACAGACCAGTTATTTACTTCCTGTCGTTGCTCCAAAAACAAGTGATATTACAAGTCTCCAGATATCAGCAAAACCATCCAGACTTTCCTATACAGAGGGAGATCTGTTCAATCCATCCGGTGTCAGCTTCTTTGCTACCATAGGCGGTCGCTATGCCTATATTTACAGCGGATATACTTATGATAAAACGCGTGCGCTGACTTCTTCTGATACAGAAGTTACTTTTGACTATTTTGGTGCAAAAGTAACACAGAAGATTTCTGTTGCAGCAAATACACCAACAAAACTGAATATTCTTTCTTCGCCATCAAAGACTCAGTACACCATCGGAGATAAGCTGGATCTTTCGGGAATAAAGCTTCAGATTGTTTACAGCAATGGAACCCTTTCTCCAATAATTACTACTGATACTCTGGATACCTATGGAATTCATATAGCACTTGGCGCTGCTTCAAATGTTACTGCGATTGACAAAGAGCATATTATGACTGCTTCGGACAGCGGAAGCTCTCTTCTGTTTTATGCTACAGATATATTACCAGGACAGTATGGAACTGTAACTGCAGTTTCCTCGACTCTCAGTGTACTGGCTCCTCTGCAGATTACAGATACAGAGCTTCATCTGTGCACTGGAACCAAGAACACTCAATATGCTTATTCCGGCAACGTAACCGGCGGCAGTGGCGAGTACAAGACAACCGTTGTCAGCGAGAATCTTCCGTCCGGACTGAGCCGAAATAATATACCTGACAGTTCCAGTTACTCTTATTTCTATTACTCAGGAACAGTTACTGCTCCTGTCGGCACTTACGAGTCACTGTACACCGTTCAGGATACTCAGACAAAAGCGACCTTATCGGTAAAAATTGTATTACATGTACTTGCTTCCAGTGAAGCAAAATTTTACAGTTTCGTACTGCGTGCCTCGGATAACCCGGAACTTAAACAGGATGTCATCGGAGAGATTGGAACGGACACGATCATTCTCCGGCTGCCAAAAGGCACAAATGTAACTGCCCTGAAACCATCTATTGATTTTGGCTACAGTTACGGTACTTCCCTTCCGTCTGCCTTTTGGAGTGGAAACCCACATGATTTTACCAATCCGGTCATTTATACATTAACTGCACCGGACGGAGTTACAAAGAAATCCTACACCGCGCAAGTAGAATTCTATGATTCTGCTCAAGGAGTCACAACTCCGACTCCAAAGCCGACCAATACTCCGACTCCAAAGCCCACCAGTACTCCGACTCCGAAGCCTACCAGCACCCCGACTCCGAAGCCTACCAGTACCCCGACTCCGAAGCCTACCAGCACCCCGACTCCGAAGCCTACCAGTACCCCAACTCCGAAGCCTACCAGTACCCCGACTCCGAAGCCTACCAGTACTCCAGTGCCAACAAATACTCCGGTTCCGACTAACACTCCGACTCCAAGACCAACAAATACTCCGGTTCCGAAGCCACAGCCTACCAGTACTCCAGCTCCAAGACCTTACCCAGTTGGAATGCCTGTCAAACATACAGCAAGTAATGGCATATATAAGGTAACCGGCACTCAAACTCTGGAGTATACAAAACCCGTAAATAAAAAATCGAGTGTTATTAATATTCCGGACCGCATTACACTCAATGGTCTGGATTACACTGTAACCTCTGTTGGAAGCAAAGCTTTCAAAAACAACAAATATCTGAAGAAGGTATCCATTGGAAATAACGTTGTTCAGATCAAAAATTATGCTTTCTATAAATGCCCTAAACTGTCTTCTGTAAAAGTTGGAAGATCCGTTCGGTTAATTGGAAAGCAATGTTTCTACGGATGTAAGAAATTAAGAACACTGAACATTCAATCTCCAGGATTATCGCAGAAATACACTGGTTCAAATGCCTTTAAAGGAACACCTGCAAAAATGAAAGTCTATGTTCCAAGAAAACAGGCCAAAAATTATAAAAAATTATTCCTGAAACGAGGGATGCGCAAAACTGTCACTTTCAAAGGCATTCGATAGGTAGTAAAAAGAAGGAGCAGTCCGAAAATATATTTCAGACAGCTCCTTTTTTTCTGACTTAAGAAGGGGAATTTCTGATATAAATACAGTTCGCCCATATTCTCCCCACCAGCAGTTTTATTTACCTACTGCAACTCCTTCAATATTGATCTTCCAATCGTGCCTTCCGGCATCTGTACCCCAAAATTTTCTGCAACAGATGCACCGATCACCGCAAATGTATCCTGATTCTCAATAGCTCCTGTTTCTTTC
>OLWX01000138.1_pt1 | contig 46720 bp, 32 predicted proteins | sample 1673541 | NCBI WGS metagenome assembly OLWX01 (sample SAMEA103958114, study PRJEB25191) | human gut metagenome | reverse complement strand
AGAGATTACTGGTATCTGTGCTGGTTAAATCCACATAATATGCATCATTTACCACAACCTCCTGGACTGCTGTATCATATCCATATTGCTCCATGAATTCTGAGAAATCCGGTTCTTCATCTGCCGGCATACTCTTTGCATTTACTAATACAATCTGGGAAATATCTTCCTTTGTGGTCATATAATGATGTACCGTCATACCAATCAAAATAATCACTGCAACTACTGCCAGTATTACAAGTCTGTAATAGTCCCAGACAAATCCGATCCGCTGTTTCCAGGTCATTGTCTTTAAATCAGCTTTCTTTTCCATACTTTTCTTCATAATTTCTTATCGTGGTTGCTTTAAGATTCCGAACCTTATAAAGTTCCATCCATTTCTCATACCATTTTGAAACGGACATACTCGAATCAAAGCCTGGAATACCTGGGAGAACTTCCGCCAAATACATGTTTCTTTGCTTTTTCACCTGCTGAAGATTTGTTCCATAGATAGAAAAAGGCGGTTGCCAGATCCCTTAATTGTGATTCTGGCTTCTTACCGCCCATCTTTTCTTTGTCGGATTCCCTTACCTATTTCTTTTCCTCTTAGATTTTTTCCATAACATTACCATCCTTTTTCTAATAACAATAGATGATCATGCATGGCACTGGACTTAATTTTAACACAACCCCAAAAACCTTTCAAGACTGCCGATCTATCCATTTCTGAAATTTTTTCTTATCAATCAGGGTTCTTCGCCCAATTCGTACCATGAAGGTATTATTCTTCATAAGAGTTCTCATGGTTTTCTCTGAAAGACCTGTGCGTTCACAGGCTTCCTTGACTGATATAAGAATCTTATCGTTATCTGCTGCTTGTATTTTTTATGTATCATATATATTACAGCCAATATCTGAAGGCAGATGATATTGGCTGTTCCTCTCTTCGATAAAATTATTCTTTTGTCATCTGATTTTAATTTCTATTTTTCCTTCCACTGGGCTATATAAATCCAGAGGATCTTCATCACTTTCATAAACACGTCCTTCGCCTTCTCCGTAAGTATCCTCTATTCCAGTTTCATATTTTTTATATGTTGTGCTGTTTTTTTCTTCTTTATTTACATATAATTCTAATGTCACCGTTTTAGCATCTGGCGAAATTCCTTTGTATTTTGTATTATTTCTGCTTTCTTCAAACACAGTCTCTGTGTCTCCATAATTTGTCATTCTATAAAGCCCCTGATTTCCTTTATCGTCGGTTCCTATTAAATAATAATCTTCATATTCTTTATTATCCAAATTTCCATAAATTGTACTTGCCAAATCGTTTAAGCTCATTTTTGAAATCGTCAGATTTTGATTTGGAGATATCTTTATTTTTTTATTCACATTTACATTTATGGTATTCTTCTCCAGTTCTTCCCAATTTGATGAAAATTCAAAAATATAGTCATCCGTATCTTCTGTATCTGCAGTATCCATTTCTGTTGGATCAAATAACCATACTTTCATTTTTATATCTGCTGTATTATCTTTAATAGTTGTGTCTTCCAACCTATAATGACAAACCTGACCATCTGTTCCGTTCTCCTTTTTCTCCAGAGCATATGTTCCATCTAACTGTGCCGCTTTTCCATTTATCTCCACTTCTGTTAGTAGAATAGTCTCTTTTTCTTTTGAATCATTTATATTATCAGATATTGCCACCCATAAATTCTCCTTATCAGCAGCAATTTCATCTAACGTAATAGAAATTCCATTTTTAGTAATCGTTTTTCCAACACTATCTATATATGATTCTACATTTTCATTAATCCCCAATGCAGTTTGAATCCACAAAGTAATCTGTTCCCAGGCCGCCTTTATCTCATGCGGATGTCCCAAGCCTCCTATCAATAATGCTATTACAACTCCTGCTGCTGCAATCTTTGCTAATTTTAATTTCAAATTAACATTTCGCTTTTTCCATGGCAAGGAAGCTTCATAAACAAATTTTTCATCTATTTCTCCCATCAGATCCAAAAAATTGTTTTCTTTTTTCATATGATTTCTTTCACCTCTTCCCATAATCTGTTTCTGCTTCGAAAAAGACTGGATTTAATTTTAGTCTCAGAGCATCCATGTCTTTTTGCAATGTCTTTAATATTATCCATATACCAATATCGCCTGACAAAAATATCCCTGTCTCCTGCTTTTAAATCACTTAAAAATTTTTCTAAAATATTCAAAATTTCCTTTTTCTTTATATCCTCTTCCACATAATCCTTTATTGTATTTTCCAGTTTTTCCACTTCACCACAAATATCCATCATATGTGTATCTGCTCTTTTTGAAGCATTTTTCTTTCTGAAATTGTCCAATGCCAAATTTCTAGTTATTTTTCCAAGAAATGCAGATAATTTTGTTGGCGTTTTGGGCGGAATCTTATTCCACGTTATCAGCCACGTATCATTCACGCATTCTTCTGAATCTTCTGTGTTATATAAAATATTCCATGCAATCTTAAAGCAAAATTTTTCGTACTTTACTTCTACCTGGCGAATTGCATCTTCTGATCTTTCTAAAAATAAATTTATAATATGTATATCTTCCATATCACATTTCTCCCCTGTATATTAGTGTTTTTATACGGATAGGTTATTTGCAGTGTGCCATATTAATGTTGTCTATTATATATAACGTATTTTTTTCTGTTTGGTTGCACTTTTTTTAAAAATTTTTTTGTTACCATAATTCCATTATCACTATAACATATTATCTAAACATTCTTCTCTCCCTGGTCAACTATTAATATCGTAATCTACTTCTGCAAATAAAACTACATGCAAAAAATGAAAAAAGGAGCTGCCATTCCATGTGTATTCATGAAAGGCAGCTCCTGCTTGAATCATTTTTATTTAACAACTACTTTTACTTTTTTGCGGATCTTTCCAGATTTCACTGTGATATAGGCTGTTCCCTTTTTCTTTCCGGTGATCACACCCTTGGAATTTACCGTCACGATCTTCTTATTCGAAGAACTGTAGGTAACTTTCTCCTGGGAAGTGATCGGGCTGATGACCGGTTTCAGCGTAAGTTTTTTATTTCTTGCAACAGTCACGCTTGATTTCAGTCCGGTGATCTTTGTTGTTCTTACCGTTGTTTTCTGCACAGTAACGGAAATGACCTGTTTCTTGCCGCTGGCCAGTGTAATGGTCACTTTGGCTTTTCCGGCTTTCAAGCCTTTCATCGTTCCCTTTCTGTTTACAGAAACGATTTTCTTATTGCTGGAAGTCCAGCTTTTAACGGAATCACCCTTTGCAAGTCTAGAAACCTTTATTTTGGAAGTAGACTGTTTTACTTTCAGCTTAATGCGGGTAGCCGTTACCTTGATCGTAGGTGTCAGTTTTTTGCCGACGGTCCTCTTTTCCTTGCGGCCCTTGTTGCTGGTACGCATCTGTACAGCCGGTGAAAATACCGTGGCTGCAGAGATCGTTTTCCATGGTCCGAACACCTCCGGTACTTCTGTAGGTGTTGGTGTCGGAACGTTTTCTTTCCGCTGTATGGTAAGAAGATAGTCTGTTTTTCCGCTTCCGGCAGCTGTTACCGTGATCTTCACCTGTGCTTCGCTTGCATCTGTTTCCCAGTATACATTTACACGTTTCGTTTTTCCGTTTGCCACAACCGGCATGGATACTTTCTCAACACCTTTTACTTTCTGTACCGTTACCGTGGCATCCCCATCTGAAGGTTCCACATAAAGGCGGAGGAACTTTTCCTTATTTTCCTCTTTGTCTGCAAGATACGAAACGGTATAGCTGGTTTTGGTGCTGTCAAATACCGGTGATAATGTAAGATATTTTGAAGTATCTGTAAAAGTATTGCTGGTACTTACCACCAGGTTTGCCAGGGAGGAATTTCCAAGCCCGCTGGTAAGGTGGAAGATATAATCCCTGCTCTTTCCGTTCAGTGTTGTTTTAACCGTAACATCTGCCTGTCCGGATCTTACATCTGCCACATAAGTTCCATTGGAAGCTTTTCCGTTGACAGTCAGGGTACATCCGGCAGGTGCTTTAAATGTCAGGGTCACTTTTGTAGCATTTTCAGCAACCCTTAAGGTATGCTCTTTTTCCGAACGCTGGAATGCTTTTTCCCAGCTGACCCGGCCAGTATCTGCTTCTGCTGATACACTGTCAAGGTAAGCTCCATTTGTTTCCAGTGCCATCAGATAACAGGAGTCATTCTTATAATAAAGTGTCCCATCCCTGTCTACGCAGATCGGACTGATGCAGTACTCCTGCTGTGCGAGTACCGGACGGAAGAGTTCTTTCGGTTTTCCGGAAGTCTGGCCCGGCTCATCTGTCAGCATATAGATACCGCCAGGTTTTGCATTGTAGGTAAAATACAGATAAACACGTCCATCCGCTTTGCCATCTCCATTAAAGTCCTGGTTTTCATAAGCGGTCGAAAGAAGCGGTGCTGCCTGTGGATATCCCGGGATAGAAACTTTATATGCAAGAGAAAGACCGGAAGCAGATTCTGTCAGGACATCAAAATGGTGTCCCCCATCCGCATTGTACTGTCCGCCGTTTCCGCAGACACCTACATAGATTCTTCCTTTATAGACGACCGGTGTGGATGTTGCCGCACCGCCCAGGTTATAGCTTGCCACTGCACCGAAAGTACCATCTGCATTCATGGCAACCCGGTAGAGATAGCCGCCTTTGGTCGTAAAATAAACATATCCGTTGTTATAAACAATGGTGGATCGGATATCGCCGATCATGTCCGTGCGCTTGTCGATCAGCTGTCCGGTGTGCGTATTAACTGAATACAGGATAGAAGTATAGGCATCACCGGCCCCGTCATCAGAACCAAACACCAGATAATTTTCGGACGCATAAGCACCTGTCCAGTAAAAACCGCCCTTATGGTTATATTTCCAGGTACAGTATTTTATCTCATCACCTTTTGACGGGTCTTCATCTGTAACAGAAAGGCAGAAGTAAGAACCAGGGGTTGTATCCGAAGTCCAGGTTCCGGTATAAATATATCCATCCTTATAGGTGATCGGGGAAAGTGTCTGGCCTCCCAGGCTCTCACTGATCCAGAGGGATTTTAAAGAAGTGGCACTCAGTGCCTGGATCTGTCCGCCGCCGATCTGTGCAAAAAGCATTCCTTCCGCATAAGCAAGCGGGATCATGGCATACTGCATATTTCCGTGCATCTGTTCACTGGTCTGCACGATATCCCCGGTATTTTTATCTATTTTATAGATGAACTGTCCGGATGCCACGTAAAGATAGCCGCCCAGGATCAGTGGAGGGGTAAGTGCTGCATCCCATCCCTTTGCATCCAGATGCAGGGACCATTTCTGCACCGTTGTATCCTTGCTGGTCGGCGTGGAGGTATTGGTGATCCCGTTGTTTGTTTCACTGTTCCGGTAACTGCTCCAGTCATTATCCGTGATCTCTGGCTGCGTTGCCGTCTGCTGTTCCAGTTTTACCTGGATCTCTGTTTCCTCACCTACCGTAAACTTCTCTCTTCTGGAGATATATCCATGTCGTGACACATTCCAGGTATACTCATCCCCGTAATAAAGAGAATCATACACAGAAGCATCTTTGGAAGGTTCCACACGCTCCCCTTTAGAATCATATACACTGACCACTGCATCCGATGGATCTGTTACAAAAGTGATCGAGGACTTTGCTTTTTTATGTACGGTGATCGTATAGGTTCCTGTGGAAGTATAAGTGATATCCTGATAAGCCGGATCCTGATAAGTCCCGTCTTCTTTCATCTGGAAAGTGATCCTGGTCTCAGAACCGTCAAGAGGAATCTCAATGGCATTGCTGCCGGATACTACCTGTCCGTTTACGGTAAGGCCATACCACTTGTCATTAAAGGCTTTTGCAGAAACTTTTACAGATTCTGTATTCTCACCCACTGTCACATCATAATCCCTGGTGATACCGGCACTGTCAAATTCTGAGATCAGGTTTTTGGCCATGTCCGTGTCCGAGGGAAGGTAACAGCCGATCATGGAAAGATCCAGCCTCCGGAGCACTACGATCTTGTAAGTCTGGCTGTCTGTGGCTGTACCGGCTGTTACTGTGTAAACAGCCCTTTTTCCATTATCCTTTGTAAAAACATTTGAAAAATTATAACGTTTTCCATCGGTATATCCGGTTGCAATGATCTCACTCTCAACCGTCTTTCCATCAAGATCGCAGGCAGATAACCGGATCGTTGATCCCTCCGGCGCATCGGCCCCCAGATCTGCCGTTACATAAAATCCGGTAGAATTATAACTGGATCCGATCTCAACGGTATAGGTTTTCCCGCCATAAGTTTCATCCAAATCTTCCCTGCGGCTGATCTCCAGAGGATCCTTAACGCCATAGCCGGAATACACACTGAGATCCTTGAGATATTCTTTCGTACTGTTCTCCCCGGCAAATGGAGCATCCTCAAAGGTAAGTTCTGCAGAATCTTCATCGTCAGAGCCGTCCATGACCAGTTCCTCCTGATCCTCGCCGTTAAATTCCCCCTTTGAGAATTCCGCATCTTCTGGTTGCTCTGTTTCCGGTTCTTCTGTGATCTCCACGTCACTGTCTCCCGGCTCTTCTGTGATCTCGGTCCCTTCCTGGACATCCGGCTGTGCTTCCATCTCTGTTGCCCCGGAAGAAAAATCACTTTCCATGGATATGTCGGCTCCATAGACCGGAGCTGTCCCTGCCAGCATGCTCACCGACAGAAGGACTGCCAGCCATTTTCCTAGTCTTCCTTTCATCTGATGTTTACCTCCCTTTTGGATTTTTTACTGCTGAAGCAGTGGATTCCTGTTTTTTATTTTTCTGAAACTGCGTCTCGCTCCTGTCCATAAGAGCAGATACAAAACTCCTGCCAGTGCAAATAAGGATAGAATCCTGGTAAAGAGTTTCATATGCGTCCAGGTGTCTGTTACTTTACTTCCTACCAGTTCCGGGATACTTTTTCCTTCGTTTTTGGAGGAAGCGGATGCTGTCCCGGATGTGGTCTCCCTGTCTTTGCTTTCAGTCAGTTCTTCTGTGGATGACTCTTCTGTTTTCTCTTTTGTTTTGTCTTTTACGGCATCCGCTTTTTTGCTGCTTTTCTTTTCACCTGATGTACCGGAACCGGAGCCTTTTTTCTTCGTACCGGCATAAGCCGTCAGTTTCTTTTCCTTGTTTTCGTCTGTGCTATCCAATCCGTTCTTTCCGGATGCCGTACCTTTTCCGCCAACCGTTTTCAGATTTGTAAGGGATCCTTCCCCATTATTGCCTTTGCCCGGGACTCCGGCTTCACTTTTATTTCCACCATATCCGGGTCTCTGGGCGATCGAACCGGAATTTCCATTGCCCCCATTTCCCGCTGTCCCGTTATTCTTCTTTCTGACATCAGGGATCCGGATCACCATCGGACTGCTTACATTGCCCACAAGGTCTTTCACCACGATCACCACATCTTTTTCACCTTCTGACAGGCCTGTAATGGTCAGGGTATCGCTTCCTTTCAGTACTTCTCTTCCCTCTTTTGAGGTATCCGGGGTCTGTACTTTCGCACCGGCCTCTATAACACGGTAATAGCATTGTCCCCTTTCACTGGTCTTATATACTACTGAGGCCTGGTCCACGGATATCCTGCTGGCACTGATCTTTTTCAGTTCCGGCGGTGTCTGGTCCGTGATCCCAAGTGTCAGGTAATAATCCCTCCGGGTGCCGTCCTGTGCGGTTACCTGCACCCGGACCATAGCTTCCTTTTCCTGGTCTCCGAAATGGATCTTCCAGTAAACATGCCCCTTTCCATCGTTGCTTTCTTTGATGGTCTCATCTTTTTCCACGGTAGAATGCTTCACTCCGCTCAGCGCATAGATCTTGACCGTGGCATGTTCTTCTTCCGCTGTCAGCCAGATGTTCAGGCTCTGGCGTTCCCCGTCATAAACCGCCTTGTATCTGTCACGGTCCTTGTTTAATGCGGGATCTAGTTTTAAGATCCCTTTTCCCCAGGTATCGGAGCTGGATATATATAATTCTTTCAGATCCGCATTGCTGCTTTTAACTTCCGGAGTGATGGTCGGTTCCGGTGTAACAGAAGGCTCCGGCGTAACGGAAGGCTCTGGAGCTGCCGTCGGTTCCGGCGCAGCGGTTGGTTCCGGAGTGGCAGTTGGCTCTGGTGCAGCAGTCGGTTCCGGCACAGCGGTTGGTTCCGGTATCTGGGTCGGCTCCGGTTCTGCAGTCGGCTCCGGAACGGCGGTAGGTTCTGCCGGTACCGATGGTTCTGCCGGTGTTTCCACTTCCGCCCCCTCTGTGCTGTCTGCTGCATAAACTTCCCTGACAAAGATCGCATCTGTTTCTGGTGCAGCCCCTCCTGCCAGAAGTCCTGCAGAAAGGGTCCCGATAATAAATTTGTTAATGATCGGTCTCTTTAAATTGTTTTTTTTCATTACCAGTCCCCCCATACTTCGCCGTTATCCCCGACACCCAGATCTGCTCCGGAATACAGGGTAAAGCGAAGCCTTACTTCGTCACCGTCTGCCGGGAAATAGCCCGACATTCCAATGTTCATATATTCACCGTTTACAAAATACATCCAGCCGGAATTCATGGTAAAATCAAATTCTCCCAGCCAGTTGGCATCATGCCCGGACAGCTGGCAGTTTACTTCTGTCAGATGCGCCATCAGGTCATCCGGGATCGAAGCTCCGGAAGTGATGCCGCCGCGTCCGATAGCTTTCAGGTAAAAACCTCCTGTTGCACTTCCATCATTCCTCCAGTCAAACCCGCTGTTCTGCAGAAGCCTTAAGACCACGGAGGAAAGCTGTTCGCCCTGATAAAAGTCGATGGATGTTGCCGGCAGGATTGTCCCAAGTCCGACAGTCCCCGCCTCAATGCTGACCGTGATGGAGCCGGCAGGTTCTTCCTGGCTCTCATCCCCTTTATAGATGGTAAACGTTGGAAGCGTGGTACTCCATCCCTCATCATCCGTTGCCTTGATATCCACAGTGTTGCTGCCCTCATTCAGATCCAGGCGGTAAGCCAGGATACCCGGCGAAGGCTCCCCTTTTGAAGAAAGTCTTTCACCATTTCCATATACTTCCAGTGCCGTAGAGGATAAGCTGTTCCCGTACCAGTCTACCGCCTGTACATAAAATGTACGGTACGCGGCATTTACCGTTTCCCCGTCAGTCAGGTCTGTGGCGATCGTTGGATAATGGTCTTCCTCCGGTTCCTGTGTCGGTTCCGGCTCCGGAGATGGCGTCGGCGTTGCACTGAGCGGTACCTGCGCCCCATCCTGGTTCCGGTCATCGTCCTGGTCCGGTGTTTCTTTCCGGCTGTCATCATCCTGGTCACCATTTTTGTCATAATGGATGGTATTGTCTTTGGAGCTGTCATTATCCTCTCCTGTAGAGCCGTCTTCCGGATCGGCATCTCCTTTTTGGGTATCTTCCTTCTGGCTGTCCGGTTCCGGTGTCTGGGAAGCTTCCGGCTCTGATGTCGGCTCCGGGGTGACAGTCGCCTGTGCCTCTTCCTTTTTCTTTTCCGGTTCTTCCTCCGGTTCATCTTCCAGGATCTGTGCCTGTTCTTCAAAGGAAGATTCTTCACCCGTGGAAGCATCTTCCTGGCTTCCGGCATAAGCATATCCCTTTCCAAGATATCCCTTTAAAGAGCTTTCACTGTTCACCCCCTGTACCGGATTTTCACTTTTCTCCGGTTCATAGTTTTTCATTCCCAGAAATAATACTCCAGCAAAAAGCAGGAGACAGACAATAGCTGTCAGAAAGGAAAGCCGGTTATTCTTTTTTCTCTTTTTCATGGTCATTTCCTCCTTAATACAGCCTTTCTATATATTTCATGATCCAGTTTCCATACCAGCTTCTGGCTTTTTTCAGTTCTTTTTTCATCTTCTGCACGCACAGAGCGGTATCCTTTCGTTCTTCTTTTGATACAGCATGGGGACTGAACGCAGCCTTTTCCCCGATAACGCTTGTTTTTCGGTAACACTTCATAGCATCTTCCGAATAAAGCTCAGGGCCATGATAATAAAGAAGCCGCGCATATCCGGCCATGGCGCGAACCGCCTGGCGGTCATCTTCACTTTCAAACAGTTTTCTCCGTCTTCTGTTTGCGTGGATGCGGAGCACACAGACCGTAAAGATAAATATCAGGCAGAAGAGGTCAAATACCGCAAGCAGGAGAATCAGAAGCTTTTCGATTCCGAACAGTGCCAGTTTTAAGTTCCAGTGTGTCTGGATGTTCTCCTGTGCAGGCGGTTCGTCCTGTGCTTCCGGGATGGCGGCTGCTTTGGCTCCTTTTGCCTCCAGGCCTGCCGTGAGGTCTGCTTCCTCCATGACATTATAGTATTCCGGTGTCATTTCTACCGGAACCCATCCAAGGCCGTCCATATAGATCTCGGTCCAGGCATGTCCGTTTTTTCCCGGAATCTCTATCGTATCCCCCGGGTTTTTATCTTTGATATCTTCCGGTGTGACCAGATATCCTTCCACATAACGGGATGGGATCCCGTAATAGCGGAACATCAGTGCCGCCGCCGTGGCATAATGGACACTGTGGCCGATCCTGGTGTTTGTCAGGAAGTCCTCTGCAAAATCCCCCTGTCCGGTATACGGATCGGTTGCCGTGCTGTAAGTCAGGTTCTTTTCCAGATATGAACGGATCCTGCTGATCGCTGTATAGTAATCGGTATGCCCCTGTTCCCGGTTTCCACCGTCCCCCAGTTCTTTGCGGAACAGGGTTTCCAGTGCACCGGACAGCTTCGTATCCTGGCTGTACACAAATGCGTTGTAATAACTCTCATCATCACGGTAGGAATCCCCTTCATCCCTGGCAAGTGCCTGATAGACCCTTGCCCCCAGCACCGTAAAATCTTTTACCAGATTTCCATTTGCCTGATAGTGATAGTTTCTTGCTCCAAAGAGTCCTTTTGCTTTTAACATACTGTCAGCAAACGGTGTCTCTTTCCTGTATCCGACAGGCAGTTCTGTAATCTCATAAGGTGTATAGAGATAACGGCTGTCTGCCTTTTCATTTTTTATGTCCACTTCGGATACTTTGTCAGAAAGGGTATCATCATCTGCAAGTGCCCTTGCACGGCTTAGCTGGGTCTCCCCATAAAATCCATCCTGATGGAGCCAGTAAAAGAGCGTCCTCTGTTTATAGGCATCCTCCGTATCCAGGCTTTCCCAGGAAGAACCGTCATACACGCTTCCCACAAATCCTCTCAGGTAGAGAGAATCCGGATTTTCCATGGTAACGGAAAGTGCCGTATCGTCTGAGGCACTCCAAGCACCGCATTCTTTCAGCTTTCCATCCGGAAGGGTATTGATCTTTCCTTTTTTGTACCGCAGGCTGCTGATCCCGTCCAGGGCCTCTTTTTTAGCTTCTGTGACAAGTGTCGAGGAACCATAGTCTTCGGACGGCATAAACTGTTCCAGAAGGATCCCGGCTGCCAGCATTACCGCACATGCCAGGATGCTTCCTGTCAAAAATGCCCGGCTGCTCTCTGCCCGATGGCGTTTCCTTCCAGAACGGGAAAGGATAAGATTCAGTTCCAAAAGGATCCCCATGTAAAAAATAACTCCTGTGCCTGCATCCGGCTCCATACCAAGGATTCCCGAAAGGACAGGAAGTACCAGAGCCCAGGCAAGCACCAGTAGATAAAACTTCAATTTCAGGATAAGGAATCCGCAGACTGCCGCTGCCATTCCAAGATAAATAAGGAATACCATGCGGGCGGCATCCCCTCCCTGTATCCCGGCAGTCTCAAACCTTTTGAGGTAAATTCCTGCCCGGCTTCCCAGGATGTCTGCCATATCATTCCAGTATAATGCCATGCCGTCTAAGAGCTGTCCATGGAACAGGAAGATCCCTGCGATGGAAACCATTCCCAGTCCCAGCCGTCCATAAAGCCCATATTTTCCCATTCTTTCTGTTGCAGTACAGAACACTGCCATAAGAAGCACGCTTCCCAAAATCGGTGCCATGCGTTCCTGCTCGGTAAGAGCTCTTAAAAAGAGCAGGAGCCCTCCGCCTGCACTCAGCCAGATCAGTGCAGTTTCCAGCAGGATACCGGACAGTTGTTTTCCATATGCTGTTTCTGACTGTCTTTTGGATTCTGTGATCCGTATTTCCATAATACCTGTTCTCCTCCACTGTCTCTGCCGCCTGTGCCGCATCCTACGATCGTCACTTCTCCTTTTGCTGCCAGGAGTTCTGCTTCTTTGTCCTGCGGGTCGCCGGTTATATATACATAGTTAGCAAAATTCTGTGTCCCCGGATCTTTCAGATATTCCCGTACTGTGACCGGTGTTTTTGCATCACTTCCATAACGCAGGAAGCGGTACAGGATGTTTTCGCGGTCCTCTTCTGTACGGATCTTCTCCAGCCGAAACTTCCCAGTGCTGTGGTCATAGACTCCGGCCTGGCAGGAGATCTTCTTTTCCATAAAGCTCTGAAGGACTGCTGAAAAGACTTCTGCCACCGTTTCCGCACGCTGCGGATCCCGGTCTGCCTGAAATGCTTCTGCCAGAATCAGTACCGTATCATCCACCGGGAAGCTTTTTTCCCGGATCATAATGTCATCCAGCTTTCCGGACAACTTCCAGTGGATTTGCCGGATACTGTCACCGGAACGATATTCCCGGATGTCATAAGTTTCTCCCGGATCATCCCCCGGGCGGCTTCCGGAATAGCGGAAACTTTCCATGTCGAATCCTTCCCTTGTAAAAAGGGAAAGCTCACCTTTTTGTCTTTCCGGCATTACAACGGTATAAGCGCATGTATCAGCCTTCCTTTTTAAAGAAAAGACACGGAAAAAATCCTGGCATTTCCAGTCAGAAAAACAAAATCTGATACAGCCGCACCAATTGCTTCCAGCCTCAAACCCGATGACCTGCTTTTCCTTTCCTCCCAGGGAAAAAGAAATCGGGATCACCCCTTTTTCCCCGGTAAAAAGATTTTCCCATCTGAGCACTCCTGCCCCGCCAAATACCGGCCATGCAGACTGATTTTCCAAATACATTTTTCCATGGAAACACTCCATTCTCTCTGATGCCTTTGGGAGATGCAGTTTGATAACGGCTTTTTTTCCGGATAAAACCACACTCCCTGCAGAAAAGATCAAAATAAGAACGGTGAGCAAAAGAACCGCTGCAAAGAGCCATGTGCCTGTAATTACTGCTGCTCCTGCCATGCAGACCAGCCACAAGAGCCACAGGATCCTGTCCTTTATCATCCTTCCACCTTCGGTTCCGCCACGTCTGCCAGAATCTCAGAAAGGATCTCACGGGCAGATTTTTCCTGATACCGCGCCTTGGAATCCAGAATCATCCTGTGTGCCGCAACGTCCTTGAATACCTCCTGCACATCCTTTGGAATGACATAATCCCTTTCTTTCATGTAAGCAGCTGCTTTTGCCATCCTTACCAGTGCCAGGGTTCCACGCGGGCTTAATCCCAGCGTAATCAGCACATGTTTCCTTGTAGCTTCCGCAAGGTCTGCCACATAGTCGAGCACCTGGTCTGCTACATAGATCTCCTGTACCTCTTTCTGGAGTTCCAGCACCTCCTCCCGGGTGACTACGGTCTTTGCATTTTCCAGGGGATTTTCCTTCTGTCTGTCCCGTAACAGTTCCACCAGGCTCTGGTGATCCGGATATCCCATGCTGACACTGATCATAAAACGGTCAAGCTGTGATTCCGGAAGGAGCTGTGTACCGGAAGAGCCCACCGGGTTTTCTGTGGCAATGACTACAAACGGGGATGGCACACAATGGGTTTCCCCGTCTACCGTCACCTTTCCTTCTTCCATTACTTCCAGAAGGGCAGACTGGGTCTTACTGGAAGTACGGTTGATCTCATCTGCCAGTAAAAGGTTGCACATGACCGCTCCCTCATGATATGAGAACTGTCCGTTCTGTTTGTCATACATGGTAAATCCGGTCACATCGGAAGGGACAACATCCGGTGTAAACTGGATACGGTTGAATTCCATTCCCATAAGACGGCTCAGTGCCAGTGCGGTTGTGGTCTTACCAACACCAGGCACATCTTCCAGAAGTACATGCCCCTTTGCGAGCACTGCCATGAGGATCTTATCTGTGATATCTTTTTTTCCTTTAATGATCCGCTCCAGCTGATCCTGGAGTTCTTTTATCTTCTGCGGCATTTTCTTTCCTCCATCCTTATCTGTGGTCTGTCATATCAAAAAAGCTGTTTTCCTTATCCTGGTAGCGCTGGTAAGCCACCAGTGCACAGAATCCCTGGTCTGTTGCCATGGGGTTGCTTTCCCCGTCCAGGGTATGTTTAAAACTTCCATCCTTCTGATAAAAAGTCATCAGGGTATCATACAGGCCTTTTCCATCTTTCTGGAAACGTTCATCCTCATTGCAGTCTACGCCTACCGCACTGAGGGCGATCACGGTCTGGGAAATAGATTCTGAGCTCTTTGCACCAAATGCGGTATAACCGCCATCATCGTCCTGTATATCTGCCAGAAATTCCACACCCTTGTCAATGACTTCCTTTACATCTTCTTCATCCTGGTATGGTTCCAGGCTCTGCAGTGTCATGGCGGTCAGATCCACATCCCCGTCTTTGGCGTTATCATCCAGGGAAAATCCGCCATCTGCTTTTTCCCGTTCCAATATGTAATCCAGATATTTCTGTTCCAGTTCCCCGTCTTTATTGGCATCCGGGTCATCGGCATTTAAGGCGATCAGTGCATAAATGGCACCGTTTAATCCCTGGGAGACCACTGCATCAAAATCTTCCAGTGGCTTTTCGATATCATAGCCGCCAATATCTGTCGGATTCTTTCCTATGGATTTCAATGCCATGACTGCCCTGGAATACTCCGTATAACGGTTATCACTGAGCACGCCTTCCTGGTCTTTGACCCGTTTTTCAAGATTGGCACGATATTTTTCGAAATAGTTCTCATCCACCGTTTCTCCCGAACGGGCAAGTGCGATCACCGTCCATTCCCCACCCAGGGTATCTGATGCCGGTGATGTTACGGTTTTCTGTTCATAAGCAGCTGTTTTTTTCAGTGCATCTTCCAGTTTTGGAGTCCCGCCCCCACAGCCTGTCAAAAACCCTACTGTGGTAACTAACACCAGAAACTGGCATGTCCGTTTTTTTAATCTGTTCATAATTTCCCCCTCATTTTTTCGTTTATCTGTTTTACGCTGAGAAGCACGTCTTCTTTATTGGAACATTCTATCGTCCAGGTCCGTTCCTCCGTTCGGGGAAGGACTTCTAATACTTTTTCCCAGGGAAGCGTGCCCTTTCCTAAACCCAAATGGGAATCCCTGTCCCCTGCATTGTCATGGATATGGACATGTCCGACATATGGAGCAAGTTCCTTCGCCCATTCGAGGACAGAGATTTCTGAATAGCAGTGTGCGTGCCCAATATCCAGACACAGCTTAAAGTTTGGATGATTCACGAAGTTGTATACATCCAAAAGAAGCCGCCAGTCTTCATCCAGGACATTTTCCATGACGACCTGGGGACCTTCCCTGTCTTTCAAAAACTCCCGGAAAAACCGGCCCGTCTGCTCTGCCCAGCCTTCCCGGAAATATACCATCGGGATCATCCCGGAATGGTATACGATCTTTTCTGCCCCCAGGCGGATCCCTGCCTGGTAACACTGTTCAAACCGCTCCATGGTCACTTTCCTTATCTGGCTGTCAAAAGATGCCGGGTTTAAATCCAGGAAAGGCCCATGCAGGGTAAGCGGTGGATTCCCCATCTGCTCCAGCCTTTTTTGATATAGTTCTATTTTTCTTTCCAGCTGGTCCAGATTGTCGGAAATGGAAAACTCAATGCTCTCCACCCCGGTCCCATACTGGCAGCAGAGCTCTTTCATATCTTCATCGCAAAGCAAATGGCTGACATAGATCAAAGCATTTCCTCTTTCCCGGACTCAATAAGCCCATATTTTTTCTTAATGCGTTCCAGTTTTTCAAGAAGCGGCCTGCTCAAAAACCATAAAAAGATCACGGTTGACAGTGCATGCACCAAATCCACCGGAATCCCTGAAATGTAAAAGGCAACCAAGCTGGCCGGTGTGATGTATCCGTAAGACATTAAGATGCTTGCCGGATTCATGATCCCGCCATAGATGAGCACCACACTTAAAAATCCATAGATACAAAGATCCCTCTTCCTTGCTTTTAAGATTCCTTTCTGGTAAAGGATCCCTGCCAGGAACCCGATGATGCCAAAAGAGAACATCTGCCATGGTGTCCAGGGACCCTGTCCCATAAACATGTTGGATAACATCATGATAAGACAGCCAACGAGAAACCCCGCCTCTCCCCCAAAAGAAACACCGGTAAGGATCACAATAGCCGCCACCGGTTTGAAACTGGGGACCATAAAAAAGGCAGCCCTGCCTGCAACACCGATTGCAGCAAGGACAGAGATCACCATGATCTCACGTGCTTTTGGTTTGCGCCCTTCAAACATCATAAAAAACGGGAGCATCGCAGCCACGATCACGATCAGGCTGCATATCAGGTATTTCCTTCCATGAAAAAACCTGACCGACAGATACAAAAGCAGCGGAACCACTAACAGCATCAAGATAAGGGCAAACCAGGTCCTCCGGCTGACTTTTCCTTTCTTTTCCATCTGCCGGATGATCATCCCATCAGAAGGAAGGGTGTATTCTTCCAGATCTTCTGCCGGCCCATCTTCTGCCTTTTCATTTGGGATGTCTTCCCAGAATTCATCTATAAACTGGTCTAGTTGCTGTTCCGTAAGCATGCAATCACATCCTTTCCAGTCACAGCTTCCGGAAACAAATGTCTTGCCATCCGGTTTGCTGCAGTTGTATAGAAATTATTTCCGGCAAAAAACTCCCGGGTATTCTGGCTGGTAACGATGTTTCCCTCAAAAAACAGGCCTACCCTGTCCGCATACTCTGCAACAAATTCCACGTCATGGGAGATCATAAAGATCGTCAGGCCATGCTGTTTCAGCCGGGTTAAGATCTTTCCGATCTCTTCTTTATATTCTGCATCCATTCCCTTCGTAGGTTCATCCATCAGGAGAATCCTCGGACGAAGCAAAAGGACTTTGGCAAGTGCCAGCCTCTGCTGTTCCCCGCCACTCAGATCATAAGGATGTCTTTCCAGAAGCCCTTCCAGCCTGGTAAGGCTTACGATCCCTTCTATAGCCTTTTCTTTTTTCATATGAATCTGATATTCCGAAGACATTTTTTCTCTCCTGCCCCCGATCACAGAATACAAATCTTCCAGGACTGTTTTCTTTAAGAAAATGCTCTGTGGGTTCTGCGGCATGACTCCCAAAAGCCCACAATACAGATCCCGGTCTTTATACGAACGGATATCCCGCCCTTCCAGAAGTATCTTCCCACGGTATGGACATCGCACCCGGCTTAAAAGAGACAGCGTAGTGCTCTTTCCCGTACCGTTTCCACCTACCAGTGCATAGAACTCTCCCTTTTTTACCTCCAGGGAAAGATCCCGGACAACATCCGGAGTGTCCTTTTCATACCGGAACCAGACATCTTTTGCCTGAATGGACAATTCTTTCTTCGAACTATCTGTTTTTGTGTATCTGACTTTTTCAGTAATTTCGCTCTTTCGCTGACTATCCGAAGCAATTCCTTTTTCGTTACAGTAACGGGAGAGCCACTGTCTTCCCTCACTGACTGTCAGCGGACAGGTTGCCTGACTGTCTGTCTCACCATAGATCTGCATAGGAATCGGCATGGAAAGAAACATGCCATGTTTTTGTTCCTTTAATTTTACCCCGATTTCCCTGGGAGTTCCTTCCAGATAAACATTCCCCTTATCCATGACAAATACCCTATCCGCATAAGGGATGATATCCTGAAGCCGGTGTTCCGTAAGGAGCACCGTTGTTCCAATATCACGGTTAATCTTTTTTACGGTTTCCAGAAAATCAGAAGCAGCGATGGGGTCCAGCTGAGATGTAGGCTCATCCAGTATTAAAAGGGATGGATGCATTGCCATGATCGCAGCCAGGTTTAAGATCTGCTTCTGCCCTCCTGACAGCTCTGAGACATTTTTATAAAACCACTGATGGATACCAAAATAGCTGGCCATCTCCGCAACCCGCAGCCGGATAGTCGCATTGTCATATCCCAGGCTTTCCAGTCCAAAGGAAAGCTCATGCCAGACTTTATCCGTTACGATCTGATTATCCGGGTTCTGCATGACAAAACCGATCTCCTGGCTCTGTGTCCGGTGGTCAATCCCCGAAAGCGGCATCCCCCGGTAAAAGATTTCTCCCTCTGACTTTCCAACCGGGGCCAGCACGGTTTTTAACTGGCGCAGCAGTGTACTTTTGCCACACCCGCTCCTCCCGCAGATCACATTTAATGTTCCTTCTTCTATTTGTAGATTCGCATGTTCCAGAACCTTCCCGGAACATTCCGGATATGCAAAACTAAACTCCTTCACTTCTACAAGATTCATGATCGTTATCCTTCCTGTTCCAGTGTTTCGTAGATTTTTTTGTAAGTCATTTCCAGATCTGTTTCACAGCGTTTCCGGCTTCTGGCAAAACGGATAGTCTCCGTCACATCCAGGATCACTGGGAGGAAACAAAAACATGCGAAACAGATATATGTAAGCATTGCTTCAAATGCAGAAACAGATACCGGAGCCTGATGCCCCTGAATGGTAAAACCAGCAAGTAAAATACGGGGATCATAACTTGCATAAGAAGCCCCATTCATACAGCCAGTGGCAAATACAAGGAATAAAGCTGCCATCACTGCCAGAAGGCTTTTATCCTTCTTCGTAAATTTGTAAATGGAAAAAGCAGTCCTGCCTTTTAATCCATATCCCCTGCTCCGCATGGAATCCGAAGTTTCTATGGCATTCTCCAAAGCCCATGTGACCAGTATCGACAGCATGTTAAAGCCCGCACGGATACGGTTAAAAAGACTGCCCTCTGAAACATCCCTTCCCATAGATTTCTGACCGTTCCGGATCACTTTAAGCTGCCCCGTAAATCTGGGGACAAAGCGAAGTGCCATGGAAAGGATCAGAGAAAGGGCCGGTATCAGCCTTCCAAACAGGTAAATAAATTTGTCACTTGTCATAACTTTATTATAACAGGAAAACCACTGGATCACTACGAACATGACCGCTCCAAGGACTACTCCATAGACTAAGGCCTCCAAAGTGATCCAGTTTCCACTGCTTTCTACATAATATAGCATCGTGACCCCATAATGATTGAAAAGTGGATTCAGAAGAGCCACGATCAAAAGACTGGGAAGGGTAAAGAGAAAGCTTTGCCTAAGTGTCCTTTTTCCTCCAAGCAGAAAGACGGAATAAGACAAAGCACCCGCATAAGAAATGCAGATAAAGACGGGATGCTGATTAAACATAGTAAATAACAGTACTACAGCAAAATAAAAAAAATTCAAAAATGGATGGCATGTGGAAAAAGCATCAATGATGGATTGATCCGCAGGCTGTCTGTTTCTTTTCTCGGTCTTATTTGTTGATAACACGTTTAAATGTACTCCCTCTTTAATCCCTGCTCTTCACAGTACAAATCCACTTTGCTTCCCTTTTTGCAACGTATCGTGCAGTTTTTGTTCACGATCTTTGAGCCAATATGCTCAGGATCATGATGTATCTCCAGATATTCCAGCCGGTTGCATCCATGAAAGACTTCCTCTCCAAGATACATGATATTTTCCGGAATATATACCTCTTTCAATTTCTTACATCCGAAAAAGGCCCTCTGATCTAATTTTTTAATTTCTTTTGGTAAGACTATGGTTTCAAAGCCACAGAAGTAAAAGGCTTCCAGACCAATTTCTTCCAGTGTATCCGGCAGCGTGATCTCCTTTAATTCCTTACAGCGGTAAAAAGCTCTTCTTCCTATACTCTTTAAATGCTCCGGGAATACCACTTTACTTAACTGCGTGCAGGAATGGAAACAGCACTCCGGAATCCTGCGGCATTCTGAACTGGTTTCAAATGCTACCTTTTTAAGGGCTGTGCATCCTTTATAACTATAATCTCCTAAAATTTCCAAAGATGCCGGAAATGTTACTTCTCTGAGAGAATGATTTTCCGAAAAAGCACTCTCTTTGATTTCTTTAACGGTCTGTGGGAATACAACGGGCTTACGGAGCTGGCAGCTTGCAAAAGCTTCCTTTCCTATGATTCTGCAGCCGGATGGCAGGATTATCTCTTTTATTTTCCCGTTGCCCTTATAACAGCAATCATCAATATAAATATATTTTTCAGGAATTGCTGCTACCTGTTTGTTTCTTTGCATACTGGCAAGCTGTGCCGTAAATGTACGATGATCAAATCGTAGTATACTCCATGTTGCTTTATCATTTTGTGAGCGCATATGATCTCCTTTCCAACGTTCGGATCATACAAACTGTATATCTTTTACATGTTTGTATTCTTTGCCTGACGTGTTGGATATACTGGCTCAAAATGTTTTCATAAGGCGTTTTTCATTCGATACATTTCACACAGGGAAAAGCAGCTCCGGAATCGCACCGGATTTCCTTAAATCGGCTGCCATCAGCCGAACCACGCTCGATTTTTTTGTTATTCTAATTATAACGATACGCCTTATTTCTGTCAATGTTCGCCAATGTTTCTGGTCTTTATCTCATACCAGTTTAACTATTTTTCACAATTTCTTTACTTCTTATCTTTGTATGGGTTTCCAACATCACTTCCAAGATTGCAGGTATACTTCCATTCAATCTTATCCCCATCTTTGGGCTTATAACTGGAAGCCCCATAATTCGGGAACTCTCCATTTACACTGTACATCCAGCCAGAATTTTTTCCGCAGTCAAATTCATAAAGCTGATTGATGCCTTCCACATAATAGCTTTTATATAACGGGGTGTATTTGGAAGAGAGCTGGATGTTCTTTTCCCCACAGATTTTTTTTAAGATGTCAAATACGGTATCGCCCGTAGTAAACTTAACTTCCACTTCCGGAAGTATCCAGCCGTCTTCCGGGACAAATTCTTTTTTGGTTTCTTTTAGATCACCGATATTGTCAAGGATCGTCTGGCAGTCTATCGAAATGGTACAGGCAGCAGGTTTTCCGGAATCCCCTTTTCCGAATCCACAGCCCGTAAGGAGACAGCTCCACAAAAGCATAAAACAGCTGATTCCTATTACCCCGATCCGTTTCCAATATATTTTTTTCAGTTGCTTCATAATTATCCTCTATCGGATGAAAAGGTACCAAAAACACTATTTGCTTTTTGATACCTTTTACACCCTTACTCTGTTTACTTAACTGTAATTTTTATCTTTTTTGTCACCTTTCCAGATTTAACTGTGATGGTAACGGTTCCTTTTCTCCGGCCTTTAACCACGCCCTTCGAGCTGACTGTTGCAATCTTCTTGTTGGAAGAACGGTAGGTCACTTTCTCCTGGGAAGTGATCGGGCTGACCACTGGTTTTAAAGTAACACTCTTTCCTTTCTTGATGGTCAGTTTTTTCTTGAGGCCGCTGATCTTCGTAGTCTTTACCTTTGCAGTCTGGACTTTTACTTTCAGAGTCGCTTTCTTTCCACTCTTTAAGGTAACGGTGATCTTTGCCGTTCCTGTTTTGGTTCCGGCTTTGATCTTTCCGTTCTTATAAACGGTCACGATCTTTTTGTTGCTGGAAGCCCAGGACTTTATGGAATCTCCATATGCCATGGAAACTTTCACTTTCGTAGTGGTCTGTTTCCGCTGCAGGGTAAGGGAAGATACGTTCAGTTTTATGGCCGCCTTTAATTTGCTTCCATAATTCCGTGTCTGTTTTTTACCGCAGAGGGAACAGGTTCCTTCCTGCTTCGCCGGACGGAATACCGTAGCTCTTGCCGTAGTTTTCCAGGTGTATTTATGCGTATGTGCAATTACAGGAATCGTTTCCGTCTTTTCGTATCCGCAGACCTGGCAGGTATATCTCATCAGTCCGGTTGTCTTATAAGTAGCAGCCTTGATCTGCTTTCCTTTTCCATAGGAATGTTTCTGGTAGCCACCCTTTTTCGTATTATCCGTGATGTCACATTTTCCGTACATGGCAACACACTCATGCCAGTGGGCATCCTTATCAAAATTCCATTTGCTGTCCCATACATGGTCATGTTCCAGGGTATAATCATCGGTATAATGGAATACGATCTCATCCCCGTCTTCCAGGTACTGCTCTTTTACTCCAAGATCTGGGTGGATTCCATTTAAAGTATACATCCAGCCGGAGTTCTGTCCATTGGAAAATTCTGCAAGCTCCTGACCATCCTTCGTGATTCCCGCAATGTAGGTTTCATCCCTTAATGTACGGCAGCTCATTCCATTCTTGGCAAGCACTTCTTTTAAGAGTTCCAGGACATTGGCATTTCCGTCGATTGTGTAATCTTTTGCTGCAATCCAGGTCTCCAGATTTCCTTTTCGCAGGGTGTGTTCCTGATTCTCCTTTGCACTGCCATGAACAGAGTCTCCGAGAAGCGTAAAGCTTACCGTGATCGTACCGGCATCTTTTTTCAATACCCTGACGGTCAGTTCCACGAATGCTTCCTTATAGGAAATTTTCAGTTTCTGTTCCCCGCGTTTATCCTTGTTATATCCCTCTATGGTAAGATCTGTCAGCGAAAGTTCCTGTCTGGTTCCATCGCTGATCACAGCAACCACTTTCATTCCACTGAGATCCAGGTCCTCCCCAAGGTAAAACTCTGTCCGGTAATCACCAGTCAGCTCCAGGGAATCCACATAAACACGCAGGCCTTCTGTAGAGACCAGTTTTTCCTGGTCTGCCCCCAGTGGATCATCCGTCCGGTTATATCCGGTCTGCCATCCGCAGCCTTCCACCTTCGGGCAGCTGGTGGTTTCTTTTTCTGTATTGACATAAGTGGCTCCGCTTGCCGTCTCATGGGTCAGACAGTTGGTATCAATGTATCTTACAAAACCGATCCCTTTATCTGCCCCGCAGTCTTTTGCATAATAATTGTTGGTGATGTCATCGATCCGGTTCAGGCTGTCATAAAAACCAATGATACCTCCTACATATGCTGCGTCTGCCTTTGTTGCCTGTACCTTTCCTGTAAAGGAATTGTTCTTAAAGGTATAAGTGCAGTTGTTCCAGGTCTGTGCCACATAGAGGTCTCCACCAAGGATTCCTCCCACCTTGTCAGAACCGGTGATGCTTCCCTCTGAACTGCAGCTGTTGATAGTTATCTTGCATCCGTTCGGGGCTGTAGAATTGTCATAACCGCCACCTGCAATACCACCAGCCACTTCACTGGAAGCCTCTACGGTGCCATAAAATTTACAGCCGATCACAGAGCAGTTGCCCATGGCATTGTCCCTGGTTCCGATAATACCGCCTACATAACTGGTTCCGTAAACGATCGCATAACTTACACAGTTTTCTACTGTACCCTGCATACGTCCGGCAATGGCCCCGATCTCATTCTCATTTCTGTCATATCCGATGACAACATCTTTCTCAATCGTACAGTTCCGTACCGTTGCCTCAAAGGCTGAAGAACATCCGGCATAAGGGCTCATCGTCTTATTCGCACCCAGAAGGCCGGATTTCAGGGTACTGGAACCACTTTTCAGGGTAACATTGTCGATCTCAACTGCCATTCCGGAAAGTCCCACACCTTCAAAGTTATTGACAAGGCCATAACCGGCAATCTTCTTTCCATAGATGTTCAGGTTACGGATCCTTGTATTACGGACATAACCAAAGAGAGGCAGCCCGCCCTCCGGTACTGTTACAGTATGGTTATTTCCATCAAAAATACCGCTGAATGCATTAAGGTTCTCGCCATTTTTCAGGTCTTTCCTTCCATCCTTAGTCACACCGATAGGCTTCCATCCAGTTGGCAGGGTGATGTCTTCCGTAAGCTGGAAGTATGTATTTTCAAAGGAAAATCCCTCTGTATTTACTTTGTCCCGCAGTGCTTCTACATCTGAAGCTGTCTTAAGGAGATATGGAGAGCTTTCACTTCCGTTTCCCTCCCATGGGAGAGGAGCTTCTGTGACGGTGACACAGGCAATATCCGAACAGATCTCTTCACTCGATATCTTTACACCATCACCATTTATATATGCTAGAATATTTGTTTTTACTTTACAGTAATAGTAAGTTATTCCTGTTTCTTTTATTTCTGGACTATATGTATTTTCAGTCGCTCCAGATATTAATATTCCATCTTGCGTTGAATTTACTCTATTTTGATACCACTGATACTCTGTTTTAACGCCAAACTCGTTAGATTTTTGTACAACTATTTCCAATTTTTCTGTAATAGGGATTCCCTTGACATAGGTTGTGTCTTTAGGCTGTTGGAGTATTACAGGCTTATCTGCTACATGTGGGTATACTCTTGCTGAAAAAACGTTACTTGTCGCAGTATAAAGATGTGTATTTATTTCATAAGAAACAAGGCATCTATAGTATCTAGAATACTGTGGCTGAGTTGTATTTATTGTGTATGAATTTTCAACTGCATTCTCTATTTTATCATAATCTTTAATATCCGAACTTGCACTTGAACTTACATACCATTGATAAGAAAGTTTTCCTTCATTTTCCTGTAAAACAGAAGCTTGCACTATAAACGGCTCAGCTTTCTCGCCTTGCATAATCCCTACTCCATTTGGCTCCCTGTTATCAGTAAGTATTGGAGTATAGTCAATTTCCCCCGACTTTATGGTAAGCGTATATACTGTATCTTCTGAAACATACTTTGCATCATCTTTTTTTAATGTTATGACAGCTGTATACTCCGAATGACTATTCCAATCAGGCGTGAACCGCAAAGCCCCACCAAGTGGTCTTTGAGTAAGTTCAACACCATCCATCGCAATCAATTCCGGATTTTCCGCAATTGAGCCATAGCAGTCATTGTCACTTCCGGCAATGTCAATATATTCCGTATTTTTCGGTACAGTCACCTCGAGGTTTTGACTTTCTGTAGTATCCTGCAATCCTGTAGAAAGTTCGTGTCCCCAGGAATCACTGACTGTCAGCTCATTTAAACGTGCTTTATAATGTATCGGAACTTCAACAGATTGTAAAATATTTCCATTCTTTCTTACTTCAAAGCCAATAGAAAGAATTGCTTTTGAAGAATATTTCACACTCGTATTTTTTAATAGAGTTGAGGAATCCTGTGACAATTTCACTCTTTTTACTGTATCATCCAATGGACTGGTGTAAACTGCATATAAAGTACAACCCTCTGGAATGCTTTCCATTGTACTTACATTTACATAAAACTCGCCATGACTGAATCCTGTTGGAAAGTTAAATGCTTGTGTCCCATCAAAAGTGTTGACTGATTCCTCTTTTACCTCAGTTTCACTTTTTTTAATGCAAAGTTCAACGCCGTTGATATAATCGCCTTTATCACCCTCATCAGGAACAACTGTGACGTTTGCATATGCTGCTGAAATCGCAGTACTCTCTGTCCCATTATTATTGATTTGTTTTTCTGCTGTAATAAAGTAGGGAGTTTCTCTTGCTTCCAGCACTGGAAGTGTTACTTTTCCCTCTGCATCTGTTATAATGTTTTCCTGCTTTTTTCCATCTATATAGATAGACGCTCCCTCGCAGTTTGAATATGCACGTCCGGCATCATCTTCCTGTCTGAGTCTGAGAACGATCGGCTGTCCTTCTGTAACTGTCTGTTCTTCTTCTGTAAAAAATGCAAGTTTATCCTGGCCATTTTTCTGTTGGATAAAAAAATGCATTTCGTCACCATTTTCTACAGTTCTTCCAAGCGCAGAACCATAATTGGCACTGTTACGATTTAACGAAGACTTAATATATGGTACATTCTTTTTGTCATATCCCCATAACCGATAAATCACGCCATCAAATATACCTGCGTCATCCGCGTGGTAATCATACCCAGTTTCTGCTCCACCTGGGTAATACAAGTCATGTGCTGCTTTCAAAGCATCGTCCATGGTATAAGAAGACTGACCAGTTAAGGTCACGGTGCGTCCTGCCATTGGATTTCCGTCTTTATCATTAAGAAATTTTCCATCTTTGCTGATACTGACAGTTACCTGTATTTCTTCTTTTGCAGTACCATCTTCGGACTGGTCTGTTCCATCACTGAAAAGTGCAGTACTTCCATCCGTGAATTCATCTTCATCTGTAAATTCACTTACGCCAGATTCTTCCATATCAAGATCAGAACTGGTATCAGTTTCCTCTCCTACGTCAAACGAATCTTCCGTTGGAATCTCTTCCTCGATATCAATCTGGTCTTTCGAATCTGATGCTTCTTCTACATCGGTTTGATCACCTGATGAATCACTTTCTTCTGAAATATCCTGCTCATCTGTAAAATTTTCTTCAGATAAATATGGCGTATTATCCACCCATTCTCCCGCAAAGGCATTTACAGGGAGCTGTAATGCAAGAAGAAAAACAAGTAGCCATCCAGCTATCCTTTTCCACAACTTTGTTTTTTTCATTTTGTCCCTCCTTAAAAAAAAGCTCCTCTTCCTCACGGAAGAAGAGCTCTTCAACTCTTAATTATTTTACCTTGACAGTCACTTTAACGGATTTAGATCCGGATTTTACTGTTATTTTTACAGTACCTTTTTTCTTTCCAGTTACAACGCCCTTGGAAGAAACGGTTGCAATCTTTTTGTTGGAACTTGTATAAGTAACCTTCTGACGGGATGTGAATGGAGTTACGACTGGCTTCAGTGTCACTCTCTTTCCTTTCCGAACAGTTACATTTTTGGATACTGTGATTTTTGAGGTTTTTACTGCTGCTGTCTGAACTCTTACCTTAACGGTCTTCTTCAGTCCACTGGCAAGGGTAATCTGCAGTTTCGCAGTTCCACTCTTTTTGCCAGTAATCTTGCAGGTTCCGTTAGACTTGCCTCTTACTGTGAAGATCTTGCTATTGGAGGATTTCCAGGATTTTACAGAATCACCTTTTGCAAGTCTGGTAACTTTAAGTCTGGAAGTAGACTGTTTTACTTTTAAGGTTACAGTAGAGGCATTAAGAGTTGCTTTCGGTGCAAGCTTTTTGCCTATATTTCTGGTTTCACTCTTATTGCATGCAGAGCATTTTCTGGTCTGAACTTCTGGTTTAAATACTGTAGCTGCTGTTGTTCTTTTCCAGTTGCTCCACTTATGTCCTGTCGCTTTAATAGTTTCGGTCTTTGTTTCGTTGCATCTGCTGCAGGTATAAGTAAGAGTACCATCTGCTGTACAGGTTGCTTTCTTGGTTACTTTGGAAACAAAATCATGTCCAAGTGCCGGAATCTCCTGTACATCCTCTTTGGCATCACAGGCTGTACAGTGTTTGCTCTTTTCACCAGCTTCTGTGCAGGTTGCTGCTTTATCTACCACATAATCCTCGGACCATGTATGACCAGTAGCAGGAATCGCATTTTCCTCTGTCGGATAAGAATAGTGTTCTCCGCATACTTCGCAGACACCAACTTCTTTCCAGCCGTTTTCTGTGCAAGTTGCATCTTTTGATTCTATAGCATCTGCTTTGCAATGAACAATAGTTCCCGCTGGAATTGTCGATCCTGACCAATTTGCAGCCGGAATCATAGAATCCCATTGTTCTTTTGTTCCAGTATAACAAGCTGATTTCAGATTTGACTTATTAAATGCATTTCTTCCAACACTAGATACATTTTTAAAGTCAAAAGCCTTTATTGCTGTCTTTTGAAAACATTTCATCGGAATGTTTTCAATATTGCCTTCACAATTAAATGTGATTAATGATGTGCAACCATCGAATGCATTCATGCCTAATGATTTAATACCTTTTACAGTTACTGAAGTTAATGATGTACATTCTGAAAAAGCATTGTCTGCTATTATAGTTCCCGCATCATCCAATGTAATATTTTCCACTCCAGTTTTCCAAAAGGCAGCAGTACCAATCTCCTTAACATTATTTAAATTAATATTTTTTAATGTCGCAACTTCTCCAAATGCGGAAGCAGCTATTTTTGTGACACTAGGAGATAATTTTACCGTTTCCAAATTATCATATGCACCCGCACGGCCATTATTAAAATTGAATTCACCAATTTGAGTGATTTCCCCTTGAATCTCTATTGTTTTTACATCATTAAGCTGTGATCCATATTTATTGCGCCACTCACTGGTCCATCCTGATTGCTTATAATCTGGCAATACCACAGGTTTTTCACTTTTTAAATATAATGTTTGATTATTCACATCATATTTAAAAGATAACCCCTCTACTTGTTCGGATTGTATCCAGTCATTCGTTTCCGATTCGTTTCCAACGAATTCCGAAATATTATTACCGTCATCAAACAGTTCTATAGAATCATCTTCCGTACTGTTTAAGTTCTCAGTATTCTCCATAGGTAGATCAAGCTCTGCTGATTCATCTACAATTTCAAAATTTTCACCATCAGATGTAACTATTAAATTTTCAGATTCATCACTGTTTTCAAAATCAGCATTGGTATCTTCAATAATATCTATTTGTTCTGCTGCCAAAATAGGAGTTGGCACACTTAAAACCATAGACAAAGACAAACAATATACTAAATATTTTTTTTTCATTACAGATTTTATTCCTCCAAGATCTACAATTACCAATCAAAACGTGTAGTATCGTAACTTAATACGATAGAAAACTCATTTGTTGACGGTACTTTTGTTCCACCTAAAGTGGTCTCTGGATAGGAAGAAGTATTTTTCAATGTAACATCATTACCCGGATACCACATCCAAGAAGTGCCTTCCCATGTAGCATGAATCATGTTTCCTGCACTATCATACTGTGGGTTTTTATTTTCTCCACCATTAGCTCTAGCATATCCCTCGACAGCAAATGCCGTTAAATATTCTGGATATTTTGTGTTCCAAGAAGTTTCCAACAGTCCTTTAGATTGTGCTAACAAAAGTGCATCTTTATAAGTTCCATTTGAATCCACACCTGTTACAGTGACTACCGGATTAGTGATTCCAGGAATCGGTTTCGGAGTTCCTAAATAAGTGTTGCTACTTGTTCCCTGCTCCCATTCTCTGATGTAAACATGCATTGTCGCTGCAGAAGCCATTACTGTTGAACCAAGCATCATAACAACTGCTAAAATGACTGCTGATAATCTTTTGAATTTTTTGCTCATACCTTTTTCTCTCCTTTTCTTTTCAGATGCTCATTTTTCGTAGTTTCTCCTTAGGACAGCGGTTTCTGTCCCGTACAGATCACGAGTCTGGACCTGCCTTTCTCCTCCTCTCCCGTATTTGGAATATCCTGGTGTTCTGGGATGTGATGGTAACGTGCAGTTTTTCTTGCAAAAAAATAAGCCGTACCCTACGCATGGCACGACCCAGTCACAAAATACCCGTGCCACCCTGAAACCGAGGGCTTATGCACAACATTATAGAAATAGACCTGACTTGTAGCTTTTGCTCATCACAGTAGCGTTCCTGTGTCGGATTCTCACCGAACTTCCTATATATGAGTCTTTGACGAACCACTCATATATAAAATTCCTACAATATTACCTTTCTTATAGAATAACTTTTTTTCCATATTTTGTCAATCATTTTGTCTTGAAATAATACAAAACGTCATTTATTTTTACAGACAAGTTTCGAGAAAAATCGACATTTTTACTCTATTCTAAAGATAGCACAAACTAACATCTTTTTCTTTTTCTGCGGTCATATTCCGTTAAAAATACCATTTTATGCCATTTTTTGCAACAAAAAAAGGCCTTTCCAGGACAGTGTTCTGTCTTAGAAAGACCTGAAATTCAAATTGCTTTACCCTTCAAAAATCTGTTCTGCTTTTTCCTCCTGTTTTTCACACCATATGACCAGACGTTTGGAGGCATCTGTTCCACAGGTAGAAAGCAGAAGCGTTGGAACTTCCTCCTGCGTTCCAAGTAAGAAAGCATCTCCATCTGCCGGTGTATACTCGCATTTTACGATCACAAAAATCCACACACCTTCATCCGGAAGATAAAGATAGAGGATCTGGTGCTCTTTTAAAAATTCATCGTCAAGAAAATTCCGGAGTCCACGGAACATGCTTCCATCTTTCATATTGTGACCATAAATGATGTTCTTGTCATCGGAAAAATCGGCATTGTTATCGGAATCCAGGAAAATGGCCCCTGCCACATGTTCTGTCTTCTTAAAAGTATGTGTCAGGTAATAGGAGTCATCGTTTCCCTGGACTACCGGGTAATCAATGCTGGTATCCGGGATCCGGATCCATGCAACGATATCCGGATTGATCTTTTTTAATGCCTTAAAATCAACCACGGTCTGTTTCCCATCGCTTCCGTCTGTTCCTTCTGTGGGGTCATCCTCATCTGTTTCCTTGACGTATGTACGCAGGTCTTCATATTCCTGCACACCTTCCCGGTACATAAAGTAAATGCCAAAACCAGTACATACGCAAAAGCTGAGTACCATCAGGCAGACTGCCACGATCATGATTTCTTTTATGTGTCTCATACAAACCTCCGATTATTCTTCCTGGAAAAAGGGCTGCCGGTAAATCGAGCAGCCCTGAACCGTATTCCTTAATTTCCTTTTTTCTTCTTATACCAGATCACGCCGCCAATGCCGCAGGCAGAAAGGACTGCCAGAAGGATCGGAAGCCAGATGTTGGTGCTGTCCCCTGTTTTCGGGCTGTTTCCTGTCGGTGTGCTGCCGGAAGGGGATTTGGTGTTTTTGATCTCTTTTACGATCTCGATCACCTTGGTTTTTCCGTCTTTGTATTCAAAGCGGATCTCTTCTTTTTTGCTGCCAAGTTCATAACCATTTGGTGCTTTGGTCTCTACCAGGATATATTCCACGGTTTTCTCTACTTTTCCATTTTTATAAGTAGCAATCGGAAGTTTGCCGCTTGTCGCTGTTCCGGTCTTATCCGTTACCAGTTTTTCTACGACTTTTCCGCTTTCCTTTTCCCGCAGTTCAAATTCTGCTCCTGAAAGGGCTGCCTTACTGGTGGAATCGGTCTTTTTGATGACCAGTTTTCCATACGGATGTGCGTCCTTCATTTTGACTTTCTGGACTTTTCCGGTATCTTTTACCGTAAATTTCACATCTTCCGCAATGAGGTATCCATCCGGGGCCTGCTCTTCACGAAGGGTATATTCGCCTACCGGAAGTTTTTCGACCATATGCGGTTTATCCGTGGACGTCCAGCTTTCAACTTTCTTTCCATCTTTATCCAGGATGATCAGTTTTGCTCCCGGTACCTCACTGGAATCCGTAATGTCTTTCTTGCTGATTTCCACTTTGGTCACATCATCAAGCATCTGGTGTTTCTGTACTTCTTTTGTGTTTTCGACGGTAAATTCAATACTTTCCGCAGTCACATAACCATCTGCCGGCTTTGTTTCTGTCATCTTGTATTTCTTTCCTACGATAAGACCCTTGATGATATGTGCTTCCTCTTTGGATACCCATTCATCCACCGTATTTCCATCCTCATCTGTTACCTTTAAGGATGCTCCCGGAAGTTCTTTTTTGTCCGTCAGGTCTGCTTTGGAAAGTTCTACCGTAGTCTGTTCATCTTCAAAGGTGAACGCATACTCTGCAACACTGGTTCCACTGCCCTGGTACTCAAAAGTGAATTCCTGCGGTTCCTGGTCTGTCACATAGCCATCCGGGGCGGCAAGTTCCTTAATGTAGTACCTGCTATCAACCGGGAGATCTGCAACAAACTGGATCTTTCCATCCTCATCTGTGGTCTTCAGTTCGATCAGGGTGTCTTTCGCAAGGAGTACTTTTCCTTTTGAAGATACGATGTCGTCTGCTGCATAGAGGCCAAAGATTGCCCCGGAAAGTACTTTGTCACTGTCCTTTTCTTTTTTCAGGACTTCCACCTGTATCCTCTGGCGCGCATTCTGCCAATCGGCACTATAAGTAACCAGAGGTGTATCCTGGTCACGGTATGTAAGATCCACATATCTTGGTTCATTATCCAGAACGTAGCCATGTGAGGTCTCTTTTTCCACGATGTAATAGCGTCCAAGCGGGAGGTTATCCATCTGGGCGATGCCATTTCCATCTGTTGTAATGGAGCCGACCAGTTCATCTGCCGCATAATAATCTGCACTTACCCCGTCTGCTGCACGGATGGCTTCTGCCGCGTAAACATTGAAGGTTACATCAGTCAGGTTTCCAGTCACATAGTTGAACAGGTGCTCGATCATGCCTTTTGCATTGTCAAGAAGGGATACGCTGTCTAAGAATTCCCCTTTCTTGTTTACCAGAAGTCTTGCTACCGGGACTTCATCTTCCATTTTGACTTTCTGTACTTCTGCAGTATCAGAGATCGTAAACTCTACGTCTGTTGCACGTAAGTAGCCATATGGTGCAAGCTCTTCACGCAGAATGTAAGTTTTTCCAACCTGAAGTCGCTTGATCACATGTGAGGAATCCTTTACGGATGTCCAGGAATCGATCACGTTGCCGTCCTTATCCAGTACACTCATGGAAGCCCCGTCAAGTTCTGTTCCGGTCGTGATATCTGCTTTTGTTACTTCTACCGTTGTCGGCTGGTTTTTCTTCACGGATTTTAATTTGATCGTTTTTACGTCCTGGCCCTGGTATGTGGCATCAAATTCCAGGATCTCATCGGAAGATACATAACCCGCCGGCGCCTGCAGCTCTTTCACATAGTATCTGCCAAGCGGAAGATCCAGCGTAAACGCTGCCTTACCTTTTTCGTTGCTTGTGATCTCCTGAAGCAGTGTATCTGCTTTTACAATCACCTTGTCGCCGGAAGAAATTGCTTCTTTATTGTATAATCCAAAGGTTGCACCTTTTAAAGCCTTTCCGGTCTCGGCATCCTGTTTTTCCACACTCAGCTCTACTTTTTGGCGTTCATTGGAAAATTCCAGTTTTTCTTCGATCTCCGGTGTGTTCTGATCCTTATAGATAAAGGATACTTCCTGACTGTCTGGATTTAAGACAAATCCGGACGGTGCTTTTGTTTCCTTCACACGGTATTTTCCAAGCGGAAGATCTTTGATCACAGCTTCCCCATTTTTATTAGTGGCCACTGTTTTTACCAGGGTATCCTTTGCATAGATCACGTGGCGGTTTCCCTGCTCGTCCACCTGATGATCCGGTGTAAAAATATCTTCTGCTGCGTAGATTTCAAATTCTGCCCCTTCCAGGGAAGTTTCTTCGTATACAAAATCCTTTTTAAAGGATTTTAAGGTTTCACCGGATTTATGGATCACCAGTTTACCTTTGACCGGATGGTTTTCATAGGTCACGGTAATGATGGCATCCCCGCTGACAGAATCCATCTGATAAGCTGTATTCTTGTCAACTTTGATCTCCACATACTGGGTATTCTGGGTGTAGCCATCCGGCGCGCTCACTTCCTCGATCCTGTAATTTCCGCATTTTAAGGATTCCGGAAGGATCAGGTAACCATTTTCGTCCGTAAAATAGGATTTATGGACAACCGTATTTGGATAGGTCGTTACCTGTTCCACATACTTTTTCGCATCCAGGTCGTACACTTTGAATTCTGTATTGGCAAGGAGGACCGGCTGTTTGGTCTCATCATCCTGTTTCACGATCTTAAGCTTTGCTTTGAACTCATCGTCCAAAAGGACTCTCCATACCTGCGGTGTGCTGCTGTTCTCGGTTACGGTTACGATAAAATCATCTACCGGCATAAAATTATGCGGTGTTGTAGTCTCACGGACAATGTAGCGTCCATAAGGAATCGGGATACTGCACGCATAGCCGCGTTCATCGGTAAACATTTCTGTTTTTCCGTCTTCCGTAAGAACGATCGGGGTCGCATTTGTAAAGTCATAGCTTCCATCGTCTTTTACAGTCAGGCTGCTGATCAGATAAGCAGAGAATCCGGCACCTTTTAAAAGATCCGCATCGGTCTTATCATTATCCGCTGCTTTGATCAACTGGAACGGCTGTTTGATCACGTCTTCTTTGGAAACGGTATTTCGTTTTACCGTCTCTACCTGGTCTCCTTCGTAGTCGCAGTTTACATCATGCTCCTCTTCATCCAGAAGATAACCTACTGGAGGCGTGATCTCCTTCAAATAATACTTTCCAAGATACAGGTTGCTTACGCTTGCTTTTCCCTCTTTATCGGTCGTCAGGGTAGCTACCTGCTCGTCCTTTTTATAAAGGACTCCGCTCCTGCCATCCGGATGGTTAATGTCTTCCCTTGCATAGAGCCCGTAAATGGCTCCTTCAAATACGGCATCTCCCTGTGCGCTGTTTCCTGTCTCGCTGTCTTCTTTTACCAGGTCGATTGTTGCATTTACACGCTTATTTGTAAAGGTATGGCTAAAGTTTACCTTTTCTTCCTTATCATTGGTGAACTTAAAAGTGAAGGTGTAAGTATCCTCACTGTTTCTAAGGTAAAGTTCCGGTGCCTGGATCTCCCGGATGCTGTAGCTGTAATTAATCGGAAGTTCTGCTTTATAAGAAGCTTTTCCATCGGCTCCGGTCGTTGCTTTTTCGATCAGGGTTCCTTTGGGAACAACGGTCTTACCATCAACTTTGATATCTTCTGCTGCATACAGCCCGTAAATACCTCCGGAAAGCGGATTTTTGGTCTCTTCGTCCTGCTTTTCCACACGGACCGCAGTCTTCTGGCATTCATTTAAAAATGTTGCACTGCCAGTCTGCACTTCTACGGTCTGGCCTGCATATACAAGCTCAACAGTCTTGGACTCTCCTTTGCATACATAATTATCCGGAGCTTTCGTCTCGGTTACTGTGTAGGTGCCAAGATAGAGATCCTTTAACGTAACGCTTCCGTCATCTCCGGTAACCAGATTATCCTTGACAAGTGCACCTTTTTTATAGATGAGGGTGCCATCTGCCGCCTTGATATCTGCACCTGCATAAACACTGTAAACGGCTCCTTTCAATTTCCGTTTTTCGTAGGCAAAGGTCACACCATCTTCCGTGACGGTCGCTCCGGTAAGCACTTCTCCTTCTTTATAAATGGTGAGTGCACCTTTTTGCTCTTTATCCGTTAAGTTCTTGGAAGCGGTCTGCCCTACGACCAGTTTTACCCCATAGGCTTTCGTATCCAGCACATAGCCGGACGGGCCTGAAATCTCACGAAGGTAAACGGTATCCTGTGTTTTGGTGATCTTTACTTCGGATTCCCCTTTTGCATTTGTTGCCGGCATTTTTTTGATAAGTTTCGTGCAGGCTTCATCTGCATAGATGCCGTAAACGGCACCTGCAAGGAGCGCGTTGCTTCCCTTATCTTTTTTGATGATCTTGACCGTTGCTTCATCCGGCCAGTCTACCTCCAGGTTCAGCTCCAGTGTATCTGTATAATATCCAAAGCCGATATCCTGGCTGTTCGCCAGCTTTAAGAGCATGGCATGGAAATTAAGCGGATAGTTGGATGTGATCGCATATTTTCCTTTCAGGCTTCCAATATTCTGGGTGGTTGCTTCCAGATGGAATTTTTCACCGCCCTTTACGCTCACATTTCCGGTCCCGGTTTTTCCTGTCGTCTCATTTACAAGGGAGACCCCGTTTTCCAGATGGACCGTGATCACAAAAGCTGCATTTGCCTTCCATGTGAAGGTCGGGCTCTGGTTTCCATTTGCAGAAGCACTGAGCCCAGGTGTCAGCTCCATAGTCGTTGGATCCGGCATCTTTGCAAGGGCTGCCTTGATCTCTTTTAACATGTTTTTGGCAGTTGTCGAAAGGGATCCGCCAAATCCGGATTCCCCGTCATATAAATAATCGACCAGATAATGCTGCATTGCACGGGTCTCGGAGGAACAGCCGTATTTTTCCATGATGGATTTGATATTATAGCCGTTGAATGTGCCGCCCCATCCGGGACCGCCATATCCGTAAAACATGGCCTTCCTTAAATAACGGTCATCGCCGCCTTCATCCAGTTCGACCATATTTTTATAAGTCGTTCCACTTGGCGGGGACTGTTTACTGTGCTGCATGCAGTATGCATAGACGGTATAAGTCTTTCCGCCTGCTTTGTAACGGATATACTTATAGGAATCATTTCCGCCCTGTCCCATAACAGAATCAAAAGGATGCAGTTTTCCATCTGAATAATAGTAATAGGTATTAGCTTCAATGTCTGTTGAATCATCCCACAAGTCTCCATCGGAAGCTGCCACGGTACTAATACCGCCCTCAGCCTGGTCATATAGCACACTTAATGCAACATCATCTTCCGGCATCTCAAAGCTGAAGGAATTTGTTCCCTCATCGTAGCTTACTTCTGCATACAGAAGATCTTCGGTATTCTCTGTCTGGTTTGCTTCGACAAGACTTGTTCCCACTGCGATCAGGCTTCCCTGCGGGATATCACCGGAAAAGTTGACCGTCTCCCCCGTCTGGTAACGTCCGTCCTCGTGGTCCAGTTCAATATTGAATTCATTTCCCTGTACGATGTCAACCTGATGGCTTCCATCCTCTGTTTCCTCATCGGAAAATCCTTCTGCTTCCTCTTCTTCTGGCTCCTCCGTTTCTTCCGGCTCTTCCAGAGTTTCCGGGGCATCTTCCGGGCTTATGGTCGGGAGGACGGGGTCTGCCTCCGGTTCGTCATCGCCGCTTTCCTGTTCCTGGCCGCCATTGGATCCGTCTGTTTCTGCTTCCCTTGGTGTCACAGTAATGTTTCGGGCAACCAGATAGGCTTCCCCGGATGCGGGCGTAACAAGATATACGCATTTATAGGTCCCCGCATGGTTATAATCAAATACAGTCCCGTCTTCCATTGCTGCTTTTTTCAGTTCCACATGGTCTCCGTCAGAGAGTTTCAGTCCTGTAAAATCATTCTGGATATCAAAGGCTTCCCCTTCGGTAACCATAAGCGCAAGTTCCGGATCAGCAACGGTTTCCTCGATCAGTTCCTCCTCGCTTTTCTCCGTCTGCATTTCTGTCTGTGTTTCTGTCTGTACCTCGATCTGCGTCTCGCTCTGTGCGGAAACGCCTCCCACCTCAGCGGCGGATACTGCAGAAGCTCCCGTCTGCAAGAGCGTAGTGCAGCACAGAGCAAAAGCCATCGCACCCGCCATCCATCTTTTCTTCCAGTTTTTTTCCAAGTGCACGTTCTCCTTTCATGATCGCTTTTTTCCCTGCAGTTTTCTTTTGGTCCGTCTCTTATCTGCATCGCTTTCTCCTTTCTTCCGGCTTTTTCAGCCAGATAAAAAGGAAACTGAAAAAAATTCCAGTTTCCCTTTTATCTGACCAAACCATTTTATGCCGTCTTCCTGTTTCCTTTTTCCTCTTTTTGAAGGATCCAGTCATCCACGCCTTTGTATTGTTCCATCCAGGTACCGGATGCATCGGTATCCCAGGTGACTCTTTTGCAGGATACATTCAGTTCCTCACAGATCTCATATAGTTTTATACAGCCTTTTCGGATCATGTCCCGCTTTCTGCGCTTTCTGGGGCATTCTCCATGATACAGATAAATTCCATGTTCACATTGCCGGCACGCACTTTTTTCATCGTGCTTACAGGACAATTCCATCATTTTATCCATGTCGTAACATTCGTAAACTCTTTTTAACCCCTGCTCTTTCAGTTTTCGCAAGACAGTTTCCAGTCCTTTATGATTGGAGACTCCAGGGACTCCGATATAAGGATTTCCTGTACACATCCATGCAATCTCTGCCTTTAAGATCCCTTCCGTTACGTAAACCGTGCCATCCTTTATTTTTCCAAACATTCCTGCCGGGCTACCGCTTGATGTGCCTTTTTCTAAACCGCTGCTGGTAAACCAGAGGTACTTCCGTTCTTTTAAAGGAATATCCAGCCGGATCTGGAATCCTATGATCCGTTTCTTCCCATCCCGGACCGGGCAAAGATACCCGTTATTCTTCCTATAAAAAGCAGCTTCCCAGTCACCATCCCGGTTGATGAAAAATCCAGGAATCCCATCCAGGCGAAATCCCTTTTTTAAGAGCTTTCTGGCAATGGCCACGGAATTCTCCTCATCCGTACTTAAAAAACCTCGTTTTTCCATCTGTCTGACCTCATTTAACGTCAGCCCACGCAGAAGAAGGTTCCTCCGGTGTGTTTCCTTAAGCTTAAGAAAAGTGAGCATTTCCTTATATACATGGTCCCGGTAATCCCATTCCTCTTCCGTAAGGGAAATGCGTTTCTTTTTAGAAACGATAGAAACGAACCCATTTCGTGTCGTGGACTGCTGTCTTTTATCCGTTCCAGGAAAAGAAAGTGCCTGCTTTATCTCCCGGTAGGCTTCTTTATACCGGTTTCTCCCGTAAATGCCGGATAGTTCCGCATACAGTGTCAGCATGTTTCCGGCTGCCCCGCAATGGTAGCAATGGTAAACATTTTTCAGTTCTCCATTTTTGCGGATGCAAAAACTGCATTTTCCTCTTAAATCCCCGCAAAAAGGACATTCCACCGGAAATTCGTCCTGGTAAGAATCACTCAGGCTTCGGATTGACAAAAGATCTGCTACTTCTGCGATCGTAAACGATTCTCTGGCATACATGCCTTCCTCCTTTTCATAAAAGATGGCCCCGTTCCCGGAGCCACCTCAAACTATTTCTCTGTTTTCAGGCTGCTTTTTGCATTTCCTTTTCATGATCCAAAAGAATCTTCGCAGCTTTCTGTATTTCCTGATTCTGGCCTTTGTAACGCTGTACCAGCCATTTGATCGTCTGGTAACCTCTGGCATCCTGCATCATTTCCCCAAGAGGGGTTCCGGCATAGACACCAAAATTGCAGATAACCTTTTCTGCCCATTTCACTTCATCCTCTGCATCCTCTTCGTGAGCCATATCCTCCAACACTTTCTCTGCAGTCTCTTCTGGTGTTTCTTCCTCTTCTTCTGCATCAAAAGAAATCTCCTCATCTTCATCAAATGGAACTTCATCCGTTTCTTTTACTGCACGGAAACCGTCTGCATCCGTCTCGGCAGTAATTTCCTCATCTACGGAGATTTCCTCGGTCTGAACCGGATCTTCCGCTTTGGTTTCTTCATCGGAAAATTCTTCCAGTCCGCTTTCACTTTCTTCCATTCCAAAAGTCATCTGTCCAGGAAGGTTTTCTTCTGTATCCGTCACTGCATATTCCACTTTTACAGGACCTTCTGATATGGCATTTCCATCACGCAGTTTACGGTTCGTTTTCTTTTCCATAACCGGTTCTGCCTGTTCCTGCTTTGCGGCTGTGTCCTTTTTTTCTGCCTTTTCCTGTTTCTTTTTCAGTTTTTCCGGTTTTACAGAAGCTTCCTGCTTCGGCATTTCTTCTTTTTCCGTCCCACGCATATCCGGATCGTCTATTCCAGATGCCTGCATGATGTTGAATTTATTTAAGAAATAATACTTCAGGCCATACGTCCATGCCGCACCTTTTGCTTTATCCGGTGCTTCATTGGTTCCAATGACATGCAAAAAGCTCCGTACCTTGTCTCCCGGACGGTCTGCATTGGTCCAGCACAGCTCCAGGTCAGCCTCATATCTCCAGAGTGCTCCCATTTCCTTTAAAAACACGGAATTGCCCTGTTCGTCCATCTGTGTCGGCCTTTCACTTAAGATGTCAAAATCGACCCCGTATTTATTAAGGGCCGGTGTCAGGCATTCATAGATATCATCCAGTTTTACAAAATCATAAGTAACGTCCTCACTGTACCGTTTGCGGATCAGCTTCGGCACTTTCTTTCGGATCCTAATCATCTTCTGGTTCAGATTCATGTAATTGTATTTACCCATATTATTCGTTTCCTCCTGATTTTTTCATTTTTTATACTAAGCAGAACGCGGAAGGCTTGCCTCCGGCCCTGTCCCAGTCTTTTTTAACATTTCTTCCATTTCTTCCCGGATACATCCGATACAGATCTTCTTTTTTGAGATCTCCGGAAGTTTTTCAAGCAGCCACTTCTGGGCGAAAAGCTCTGCTGCCCGCTGTGGGTTGCTTAAATATTCCAGAAACATCCAGTCAGAAAATTTCCACTTCATATCCGCAAAATGAAACTGCGGCTGATAGATCAGATCCTCCGGCCGCTTTCCTTTTTTAATAAAACGGTCTGCATTTAGCTGGATATAAACCCTGCTGATCTCCGGGATCATCTGTGCAGCTGTATACCCGCCTTTTAACAAAAGTTCATCCCATTGTTCCCGGATAAGTTTCTTTCCAATACGGCTTATCTGTGTTTCCAGTTTCGGGATCAGATCCTCACGCACAGGAAAACCAAAATCATCCGGTATCCCGATCGGCTTCAGAAAAAGATCTTCTGCTTCATAAAGGGAATACTCCGGCATGTGGATCACGGCACACCAGTTCCGGTCTGTTTTTCTGTTTTCCTTTAAACAGTCAAAGAAAAAGAAACAGTTTCCATATCTTGCCTTTATAAACAGCTGCCCGGAAAATTCTTTTACTTCACAATCCGGCGATTTCATCCATGCGATCAGTTTTTCTGCCTCCCTGCTCTCTTTTAACCAGTCCGGAAGTTTTCTATCCATCACATACCTCCGTAATTTAGATATATGGCAGGGAATACCTGGAATACACCATCTTTGCCTGTTTTAAAAATGCAGAGCCTTTTTCTGCCTTTACAAACCATTCCACGAAAAACCGTGTCAGGTTCTGCTGCAGTGTCCGGTGGGTATCAAGGGCATAATCCACAAATTCCCCATATCCGTCCATACTTCCTGCAAGCAGGTAGCAGGTAAACATTTTTGCCATCTGTTCTTCGTCTGACTGATCGATCTCCATTTCCTCTGCGCCGTCATACACCAGGCGCACCCTCTCTGGCTGTTCCTTTACATGCAGGCACAGATCATCGGCCATCAGTTTCGATGCTTCGTTTCGAAGATCGTAATACCCAACTTCCGAAAGACCTTTTAGCCAGGCAAACCCAAGATAAGTGTAATTGTCTTTTATTTCCTGCTGCTCTTTTGCCATGGACTCCATAAATTTTTTGTGTCCGGTGGGATGGCAGTTCAAGTATTCATCTACCAGCAGCCTTGCCACATCTTTTCCATTCGTAACCTTCATGTTTTCCTCCCATCAAAAAAAGACAGTCCATGCTGTCTCCATTCTTTTAAATCCTGTTAGTATTTTACAGTGCCAGGAATATCATATTCATGCCAGCGTTTTGACACACAGCCGGCAATTTTTTCTTCCAGAGCTAAAAGTCCTCTCTCATTCGTCTTTTCCTGCCTTGCAATGGTAATGGATTCACAGATCCCACAGTAGATCTCGTATGCGCTGCATGGCTCATCCCCGGTAGTAGCCTTAAACTGCTCCACGGTTTCTGCAAGCAGTTTTTTTCCAAATCCCGCCTGCTTCATGATCCCTGCCATGGCATTTGCCGGATGCTCGATCCAGATATCACACAGCCGCATGACCCCTTTTAAGACTTCCCGGTAGTAATCGAAGATCGACTCTATGTTTTCCGTGAAATCTTCCATTCCTTTACAGTTTTTGTGCGTAACCTTCAGGGCATTGCCAAGGATCACATTTCTTGTCGGCTCCTGCAGGGAATAAAAAATATTCGCTCCGGACACACCAACGTCTGACGTAGTGATCCGTACAACTGCTTTTATGTCCTTATCGGTCTTTCTTCCATAATTCTGCATCAGTTCCTTATAAACATCTGTAAGTTTCGTATCTTCCAGCTGCCAGGACGCCGTAACAGAATAATGGTCTGCATAGCCGTTTAAAAACGTTGCCTTCTCATAGTCCCCATGGATATATGCCGAGGTAACCATGTACATATCCGGCATGGATATGATGGCATAATCTTTTTCATCACCAGACAGGACTGCCCTTATTTTTCCTTCACAGAAACGGATCAGTGCTCTTCCTCTTGCAACCTTCAGGCATTTATTCAAGATCTCTGCCAGTGTTTTCTTATCGACATCTGCCAGGGCTTTGCCATCAATCCTGGCCCGTCCTTTCAACGATTTGATTGCTGAATTTCCTATATAACAGATCCTCTCGGGCAGGATAAGAACCAGCCTGGAATGAGATAAGGTATCTTTTTCCAGTGCTTCCAGGGAAATGCCCGGAACCTCTGTACAGGTTTCCTCTCCTGCAGCTGCCACCTTTAATTTCTTACTGGTGATCCGGATCCATTCTGCCCGGCTGTCTATCTCTTCCAGATACTCGCACAGTTCCTTTTCTGTCCGGAACTCCTTATAAAAGTCATCTTTATAATACATAATGTCCGCCTTTCCACGCTAGCTGAAAATCCGGACTTCAACAGCCTGTATCTTTCCATCTTCGATGCAAAATACATAGCCGTCTTCTGCCATCTCCATAAGCATTCCAATTTCCAGTGCATTTGCGTTTTCCCATTTAATTGTCTCCATAATCGACCCTCCTAATTTTACAATGTGTTTTCTTTTTTTGATGTTCTTAAGGTATTTCTTTTTGCAGTTTCCTTAACTGACAGTTTCATTCGTGCTCCTCCTTTCTGCTTTTTATGCAATAAAAAAAGACACAAAAAGAATCTTCTTTCCTTCTTGCATCTTCCTTATATTTTGCATATCCATTTTTTCTCATTAAGGGCAAAACCGCCCCAAAGTGTTTCTTCCGGAATGTCCGGAACTAAAGAATAACCACAGTCTTTTATAGACTGTTAAATTATTTTTCATTTAAAGACTACCACAACATTTTGTGGTTGTCAATTAATTTTAACTATATATTGTGTTATTGTGTGAGTTATCTTTATTATTCTGCTACATGTTGTGACAGGCGGCATGATACCGCCTGTCTTTTCATCCGTCTGCATAAATGCATGTATCTGAGGGGAATAGGTAATCTGTACATGCACTATGAAAACGTCTTGCTCAGCGTTTGGATCCGCCGGGGAAATATTTTTGGCAAGGCTTCGCCCGTTGGCATCCGTCCCTGCTTCAAAAAGGACCGGCTGGCCACCGCTTAATTTCCGGTATCCATCCATCTGGATCTCCGAAAAGTGGGCGAAATAATCAATCCCGTCTTCACCGGTGATAAAGCCGTATCCTTTCTGTGCGCTGAACCATTTCACGGTTCCCTGTAGTGTTTCTGACATATCCTTCTCTCCTTTGCTGTATTTCCCGCAATAGTCTTTTGCGGAAACAGGGCAGCATGGAATCGAACCATGCCTGGTGCTCCCCTCCCTGCTATAAAATGGATCTCTTCCTCTTATATTTCTTCGTTTCCCAAAAAAGTCCCGTTATTGAGTGCTGCATCCACCCGGCGGATTCCTACCAGCTTCTTTTCATTTATGCCAAAATAAAACCGGTAACGTTTTCCCTCCAAAACTTTTACGTTTTTATCCAGCAAAAGTTCATTCTGCCGTCCGGCCGGATCACTTACCCGGATCTTCCGTAATCTTGCAAAGGGATTTTTCCCGTCTATCCCGGTTACCAGCCCTTCCACGATTTCATAGGTCTTTTTATCTGCGGTGCGGAAAATAAGATATGTTCTTATAAACCCGATAATCCCAAGCAGGAAAGACCAGAAAATAAAAGTTTTATCTTTCATCCATGTTCCCATAAATGATCCGAAAAGCAGGATAAAAAGAGACAGGATACCATATCGCTGGATCCTGTCCTTAAAAAAAACCGGTATATTCTGATAACGTATGCCAAAATCTTCCAAGCATCTATACAGCCTGTGCCAATACGGATGTTCCGTTTGCTTCAAGGCAGTCCTCCCTTCTTATGTTGTCGATCACAAGCTGTTTCTTATAGTAAAGCTGCGCTACGCGGCTTATAAATTCCCTCTGTATCTGCTCCTGGAGGGAATCTTCCAAATGGGACTCCCTGCTTTTTGCCTTTTCTTTTAAGCATTTCAGATGATAGGAAACATCCCCTTCTCTTTGAAGATAGGAAAGTAGCTGGTATTCCTCTTCTGTAAGCAGCGGCTTTTTAAAAGCTCTCAGTGAAAACTTCAGTCCTTTTCCCATGGAAAGGGCTTCCATAAAATGCTTCATGCGTTCTGTCCGTGAAAAGGCCATGGGAGCCATGACTGACCGGCTGATAATGCTGTATACAGCTTCCTCTCTGGTACATCCTTCTGTCAGCACAACCAGGCCCCGCTTTACCAGACGGTTCAGGCAAAACTGAAAATCCTCTTTGTCCGCCCATTCCTGTGCCTGTTTTTCTCCAAGGCTAAATACAAGAAGACGATGCATCTGGGAGTGGACCTTATCCTCTTCACAGAAAGACCAGGTGAGCGCAGCCCACAAAATAGTTTCCATTTCTGTAAGTACTTTTTCTTCCCCATCTACCCAGACACAAAACCTTCCATCTGCATCATCTTTTTTCATTCCGATTGCTGTATACCATCTCATGACATTTTCTCCTTGTCATTTTCACTCTTTCTAATCTCTGCTTCTGATTTGTTTTCTTTCATAACTTGTTACCCATACATCATCATTTCCAGGAATTTTGGAAGTACATACCCCAAAAGCATGCCTGCTGCCGTACAGATTCCGATATTCGGCCGCCGCAGTTTCCATACTTCCTGTGTATTAGTCCCGATAATCCTTGTTCTTCCCGGTACGATCCACCTGAGTTTCCGATAAAACTCCATGAATCCCTGATTGTCAAAGCCAAAGGATCGTACACAGAAAACATCCCGTTCCTGTTCTTCTTCATCCAAAAGGAAAAAGCTTTTCTGTTCTTTCCCTTCTTTTCGGATCACGATATAAAATTCCGGAACTCCCCGTCTGGATCCTTCTACGATCTTATCCATCTCATCGTAAAAGATCCTGCAGGACTCATATTTTCCGTTTTTTTCCGGCTGGCAGACTGCCAGGCTGTCCTCTTCAAGTGCCATATAACAGTTTTCTGCCTCCATGATCCTCCAGCTGATTTTTATGGCCTGACGAAGAAGCAGGATTATCGCAAGCGCCAGTGCAGTACACAAATATACAAGATCCCAGCATCTTTTCTGGTATATGAAAAAGTATGCGCTGATTCCCTCTGCCACACTGCATATTGCTGTCATAATAAAATACTGTTCTTTAAGGTCCATCAGATGATATACATCATCTTCTGTCGCCTGTAGTCTCAAGGGCATCCATCCTTTCCGTCATGCCACGCTTATTTTATCCGGGGATTTCTTTTTTTCCTCTCGGCTTTTTATATAGTCTGTACATTCCCGGATGGTTTGTTCACACAGGTAATAAGAAAATTTCCCGATATGTGTGTCCTTTTCCCGGAGATTTAAACGGTTCTGAAGCCAGATATATGTGCTGTGTTTGGTCATATAACCATTTTTCCAGATTGCATCCAAAGCTCTGTGTGCTTCGATCCGCTTATTACGCAGATCGCTGTCAGCCATGGTTCCCATGGGACGCATACTCTTTTTGTGTGCCCCAATGTATGAATCACAGGAAGGATAGCCGCTGCATACATACAGGTATTTCTCCGGATCCAGGTTATTATCTCCATAGACATAAGCTGCAGGCCTAAGTACCCCGGGTCTTTTGCAATATGGACAGTACAAGGTTTCCCGCATCTGTTTTTTCTTCTTTTTTGCCATCTGACGTCACTCCTTTCCATCTTTATCTCCGATGTTAAAGAAATCCCTTTTTCTGTGTCAACAGAATTCTTTGAAAATCATAAAAACATTTTCAGGAAGCGCTTTTGATAAGCCTTGTGATAATACCTTCTGCCACTTCATAGTTGTCGTTGATGCGGGTCACCACAAATCCGATCTTATCTTTCTTTCCCGGAAGTGCGGACATATTGCAGGAATGTGCCACGGCATTGACTCCGATATCAAGGCGGATAAAATAGGTTCCCTTATAGACTTCCGTAATAATCCCTGTATATTTTCCCTGTTTATGGCATTTCCGGAGGTTATCTTTATTGATATTGGCTGTCGGACTCTTTGCATCCACTTCTATAATGATCTGGTCAACAGAGCTTGCTTCCACCTTATTGACCATGACCAGCACCAGATCACCTACCTGGAATTTTTCTCCGGCATCTACCATCCACTCCCAGGCCATGTCTCTGGCCCGGACAGATACTTCTACACCAAAGACTTCCAGGCGGACTGCTTTGGGAGCTACCGCGATCACCCTTGCTTCTACGATCCTGCCTTCATAGAGCATTGGTTTTTCTGTATCTTCCCCAAGGTAAAAAGTCTGTCTCTTTTTAAGCATTGCATCTTTTCTGGATGCTACAACGCTCCGGCTCTTGTTATCCAGATCTTTGATGATGAAATCAATATCACAGCCGAGCATGTTGTTAGCAATACGGACCTGACGGTTTAAGGTATCCGCGTTTTCACGCCCGTCTCCCTGAAGGTTGATCATCATTTCATTCATTGGGATAATGATCCGGAAACCATTAAAGTATGTAACAGCAACCATCCATCCACTCTCCAGTTTTTCAATGCCCCCAAGCTGGCCCGTCAGGATCTTTCTGGTACGATGTGCATTCAAAAGCTGATGCCATCTGGCTTCTTCCTGTTCCTCCATGCTTTCAACCTGCGCGTCTACATCGATTGTCAAAACACCATCGTAGACCGCACGCGGAACATCTTTTTCCCCGTTTCCCGCCAAAACTGTTTTTCTGGTATCCTCCATATACTTCCTCCTGTTCTTATTTATTTTTGTCTTCTCTGCTCCATCCAGAAAACTCCTTTTCCTCTGGTACTCAGGAAAGATAAAAGAAGACACAAAAAAAGCAGCCCGTTTGATATGTACCCCTTTTACTGGACATCCAGTGAAAGGGGTATTTTTATGCGTTAT